>ERZ773359.3603-NODE-3603-length-17482-cov-8.067309_pt1 | contig 17482 bp, 14 predicted proteins | sample MGYA00374955_ERZ773359 | MGnify/ENA primary metagenome ERZ773359 (study PRJEB29098, sample SAMN04486028) | biogas fermenter metagenome | study: EMG produced TPA metagenomics assembly of the Biogas fermentation microbial communities from Germany - Plant 4 DNA1... | reverse complement strand
GTTTGCCAGGGCAGCAGCTGCGCAGAAGCCTGTGGCATACTGGTATACGTAGAAGGAACGGTAAAAGTGCGGTATACGCATCCATTCAAGGGCGATCTCATCATCTATGACCATTTCAGGCCCGAAGTATTTTTCGTTTAACTCCTTATACACCTTTGACATGCTTTCACAGGTCAGGGGCTGACCGGTTTCAGCCATATTATGGACAATCATCTCGAATTCCGCAAACATGGTCTGGCGGTAGACAGTTCCCCGGAACTGCTCCAGATAATGGTTCAGGATATAGGCTTTCTCTTTCGGGTCTTCCAGGGTTTCCAGCAAGTGCTCAGTCAAGAGAATTTCATTCAGGGTTGATGCCACTTCAGCAACAAAAATCTTGTAATCGGCATTTACATAATGCTGATTTTTATTGGATAAATAGGTATGGATGGCATGCCCCATTTCATGGGCAAGGGTGAATACATTGTCTATATTATCCTGATAATTGAGAAGAACATAGGGATGGGCAAAGTAAGTGCCCCAGGAATAGGCACCGCTGGTTTTGCCCTGGTTTTCCATAACGTCAATCCAACCGCTTTCATAGCCCTCCCGCAGGATGGCCTGATAATTCTCTCCCAGAAGCTTTAAGCCTTCTGCCACCATCTCTTTAGCCCGATCATAAGGCACCTTCATCTCAATATCTTTCACAATGGGAACATAAAGGTCATACATATGGAGTTCGTCCAGGCCCAAAGCCTTTTTACGGAGGGATACATATTCATAGAAGGGCTCAAAATTCCGGCCTATGGTATCTATTAAATTATCATAAACAGAAAGGGGAATATTGTTTTCTTTCAGGGCTGCTTCCCGAGTGCTGCCATATTTTCTTACCCTGCTGAAGAAAACATCTTTTTTAATGCTGGCATTAAGTGTTGATGCAATGGTGTTTTTATGTTTCCCATAGGTTTCATACAAGGTTTTGAATGCCTCTTTCCGGACCCTCCGGTCACGGCTTTCCATAAACTGAATGTACCTTCCCTTTGTTAATTCGATTTCTTCCCCGTTTTCATCACGGATATTGGGAAAACGCAGATCTGCATTATTCAGCATGGTAAATATAGTCCGGGGTGCTGAGGCCAGCTCACCTGCCATGGCAAGGATCTGCTCTTCACTTGGCGAAAGCACATGAGCACGCTTGCGGTTAATGTCGTGCAGGAAATGCCTGTAAACCTCAAGGCCTTCTTCAGCGCTTAAGAATTCCTCCAGTTTTTCCTCCGGAATGGCCAAAATTTCCGGGATATAAAAGGATACTGCGCTGGAATATTCGACATATAAAGCCTGTGCCCGGTCCAGAAGGGCCTGGGCATCTGTATTGCTGTTGTCCTCATCCTTCTTCATATGGGCATAGCTGTAAAGCTTTTCGATTTTTCCCGACAGCTGAGTGTCAAAATCAAGCCCTTTCAAGAGATCCTGAGCGGACCGGCCCAGGGTTCCTTTGACCTCTTCCGTTTTCGGAAGGGCTTCCTTGACCCACTGATAATCCTTTTCCCATTCTTCCTGACTGGGATAAATATCTTCCAGCTTCCACTTTAATTCATCAGGTATTTCATTTCTTTTCGGCAATCTTTTCACTTGACTCATATATGACTGACTCCTCTATTCATCAATTTTATAATAAAAACATTCGACCTGTATGGATTATATCCTTCATTCATATTAATTTAATTGCAAATCTATTTTGCATGGAGATCAAATTTTGTATGGAGAACAAACAGGAATTCTTGCCGCTGCCGACGGCATATAATGGAATAGCGTTAATATTTGCGATATGGGAAGGGGTTTTAACATGTATAAAAGAAAAACTGCCTTATACTTTGTTATTGTATTTCTTTATATATGGCTGCTTATACCGGCTTTTTCTTCCTGCGGCAGCATATGGACAGATAAGCAGGAAAAGCCGGACGAATTGCTGACTCAAGCAGATACTAAAGTCAGATCCTCCTTCCTGGTTAAAATGGATGACCTTAAAGCAATTAATCTGGCAGCCAATTACTTAAAGGAATCAGGTGAAACCGTATCATTTAAGGAAACATATATTGAATATCACGATGCAGGCAAAACAGCCGAAACCATTCAGCTGGCTGGGGGAAACTTCATAGAATATGAGGGGGATTATCTGGAAATACGCTTTTATAAAGGTGAAGGAGAAGAGGTCAGTCCTGATGATGAGTGTATTGTGGTATACATAGGCGAGGACGGAAAGATCCTGGGCCAAAATATAATAGGGGATTAACTGCATTAGCAATCCCCTGTTTCTCCTCTGCCTGCCCATGTAATCTGTTGGTGCATTCCGTTTGCATATTGTTCTATAAAATCTATTATAAGGGTTCCCAATTTACAATAAAGTTCTGAAAGGTGCGGAAAGAATATTTCTTTCCCTTTTCAAACTCAGGCTTTCCCTTGTTGTTATCATAAAGCAGGATTCGGTCGATATCCTCTTCCCCTTCTTCATGAACCAGGATTTCATAGTATAACAGCCTATTATCCTTATAAACCGGTTCAGAGGCTACTTCTACCACTTCCCCTTTGGTTTCGCGTTTGCGGCCCTGAAGTATATCCCTGATGAAACGGTAATAATTAAAGACAAGTGCGCCGTAGACCCCCCATAAGAAAATGATTCCACAGACCCCGATGCTTAAAAAGGCTGCACCCATCCATTGGGGTTTGCGCAGAAGAAAAGCCAGTGCCGGAATCAGAAAAACAAGAGCAAGAATTACTGTTAAAATAATTGTATTTTTCAATTGCTTTTTAACAACGACTAAATCCGTCTCAGAATACATGCCCTTCACCTCTTTTAATGCAGAATAAATTCATAAGATATTCCCGCTTTGGGCTTTATTGCCGCTTATGAATTTATTATATCATAAGAAATAATTCAAAGCAGTTTTATTTTCCTGCATTGCTGCCAATAATTCATAATTTACTATAACATCTGAACATTATAATACCACCGTGAGGGGCTTATCCAGTTCCATCTTTTCAGGTGAAACCAAACAGTCATAAGCAATAATCTGTACACCTGCTTCTTTAGCCTCCCGAATGGCCCGGCCGAATTCCGGGTGCATATCATCGTTGGGCGTTACATACCTTATGCCCTTCATTTGAGCTATAAATACCACATAAGCTAAGAATCCTTCTTCCGCTGCAAGAATCAGTTCCCGGATATGTTTTACACCCCGCTCTGTGGGTGCGTCAGGAAATTTTGCCGCCCCGTCAATCTCCAGGGTTACTCCCTTTATCTCGAGATAGGCTTCCTTTTCGCCGTTTGTCACGAAAAAATCAAAACGGGAGCTGCCGTATACAGCTTCCTGCCTGATTTGGGTATAAGGAGCCTCCATGCCCGGAAGGGAAATTCCCTGCTTTAAGCCTTCCAGCATCACCTTATTCGGTGCCTGGCTGTCCATATTGACAAGAAGGTCTCCCTTTTCCACAGCTATCAGGGAAAACTTGGTTTTCCGGTCAGGGTTATTATGCTTCTGGAGGTAGACGGCTGCTCCAGGTATCAGCAGTTCTCTGCATCTTCCGGTGTTTTTCACATGGGCAGTCTCCTCCTGCCCGTTTACCAGCACATGGGCTATGAAACGGTTGGGCCTTTTCAGAAAAATACCGGACACCATATCAGGATAATACAAAATATTCATGCCTCCGATTTTTAAATATCAGCTATAGTTATATATAATACCACATATTAGATATCGGAGACACGAACAGCTGTTAAAATATAGGTTTCAGTCCGGGAAAATAATTAGCATGGTATTTGGGAGGAAGGGGCTTTCCGTTTCTTTTGGCATCTATCATATCAAACAAAACGCAGAAATCATCGAAAGTATGGTCGTGACCGCCCTCCCTGTATACAGCAGCACAGTTGTCCCGGGCATCCAGCAGTTCCCAGACCTTCTTTGCAGCCAGGTACGTCTGAAAGCTTCCGCGGGGATTAGCCCAGACATCGCCGAAGGCATCCGTCTGCAGGAAACAGCGAGGTGCAACCAGGGCTTTAATAAAATGCATGTCATGGGGCAGGGTTTCTTCTTTTCCCATATATTCCCGAAGTTTCGGACCCATCCAGTAGGGAACAGCCCGGAAAAGGTCTGCCATGGTTTCGCTTACCTTATCCTTGGGTGAATCCGTTTCCCTCTGCACATATCGATAGCATCCGCAGCCATGGGCTCCTGAGTTGTTGGGATTGGTGTACTGAATGCGCTCATCGGTGGCTCCGGCCAGGAGCACTGTTTTTCCTCCCCTGGAATGGCCGGTTATGGCTATGTGATTGGAATCTATCTTCTCGCACCGGGTAAGAAGGTCAACGCATCTGTGATAGCCCCATGCCCAGGCTGATATGGCGCTGTATGACTGGCCAGGGTATACGGCATAGAGGCCGGTTTTTCTCTCAGTATTGTACATATCGTGGGCCAGTTCTACACGGTTGAATTTTGCAACCGCAATCCCGCGGCTAAGGGCCTCGTTTATAACCTCAGTTTCGCACTTTCGGTAACATCCGTCACCGGTTAATACCACAGGCCATGGCCCGTTTCCGTCGGGCAGATAAAGCTGCATTGTAAAGGTCATGGTTTTTTCATTTGTTCCCGTTTTTATCCTATAGCTTACAATGGCTTTCCCCTGATGCAGAGTTTCAACCTCGAAAACCTCAGGCTTGGGAGGAAGCCCGCCGTATTCCAGATCTATGATGCTGTCCAGTATTTCCTTGCGGCGTTTTTTCCAGTCTTCAGCATTTAAAACGGGCTGTCCGTTTTCAAACTTAAACAGATCCGGAAGTTTTCCAAGAACAATGTCGTGTTTATAAGGGTATTGGTCCATTTTGCTTATCCTCTCCGTCATTTTATTCATAATTTTAAACCTCAGCCTGCTTACAGCGCATACATATTCGGCTTTTAATATTAAAACCGGCTGCAAGCAGGCTGCATGTTCTACTTAAGTGTTATCAGCATATTCTCCTGGGGTCTTAACTTGACAGATATGCTTCTTACATATCCGTTTTCACGATGCAGGTAAATGGGGAATTCAGAGTGCCGGCAATATGCATCTGTATAGTAATCTCCGTGAATCTTAACCTTGTACTCTGTTTCCCTTGTCTTTACATCAATCTGCCTCATAGGGGAATAGTCAAAGAGAACAATATTGTGAGTTTCATTCTCATCGATGAAGGCCGACAAGCCGCAATTGGCAGAGATTCTGGGGCTGGATAAATATTTCAGGGCTTTGCCGCATTCATCCTTGAATAATTCGCTGATGCCTGCCCTTCCATACTGCACACGGTCCATAAATGTATCTATTCCAACATAGGGTGCGGCCGTGTTCAGCAGCAAGGTGCGATTATGCCGCAGCAAAATTTCTGTGTTCTCGCCGTCGCCATAGACAAGCACTTCCGCACCGTCCGGTATATAGCGGAATTCAGCATCCACCGGATGAACCAGTTCGCTTCCGCCGCCGGCGCTGCATATCCTGTGGAAACGGGCTGTCCGGGGGCTGTATCTCACGCCGAACAAATCCTCAAGTCCTTCTACAGAACCGGCTGCAACAAGTGCCACACCGCCGGCATACAGCTTACGCAGCGCAGCCCGCTGGCTTTCGCTGATATTGCACAGGGAAGGCAGCACTATCACATCCGTCATATCGGCATTTATCTGAGACAGACAGGAAAACCGTGTCATTATAGGCGCATTCAAACCGATTTCACGGGCTGCAGCGTAAAGGTGGCATTGATTTGCCTCGCTGATATTATAATACATGGTCCAGCCATGCACATCTTCAAATTCAAGATCTATGCGCTCGTCCCTGTCCGGATAATCAGTTATAAAAACCATTGCTTTAAGAGGTTTGGCCGGCTTATGCTCAAGCAGACCCTTCCACCTGATAAGAAATTCAGGCAGTGTTTTTTGCGGATTCGGATCTGCAAACATGGCGCCATAGGACCGCCAATAGTCAAAACCCTTCTCGTTCAGAACCGGTGTTGCAAATGCATACTCAAGAATCTGGGTGGACTGGAAATATGGAGGCATCCAATACTTCCCATACGGCGGATTTGCGTAGCCTACCAGACCGTCAGGACAGCCGCCCCGTGAACCGCGGTAGAGTTCAGGAGTCAGGTTAAGGTTTGGGCACCACAGCCTTAAAGCCGCTGCTGCAAGTGCGCCTCTGTGAGTCGGATAAGAACAGGAATAAGGATAATCCTCAAACTGCGCAACACCGCTGCTTACCTCCCGCGCAAATTCTTCACCGGGCTCGTATCCATACCAGATTAAAGTATGGTGGGTAGCTATAGGCATAGCATAAATGGGATAGGGACTGTAGCCTGAAAATTTAACATTGGGATTTATAGCCCTTATTTCATCAAAGGTTTCCTTTGTCTTAACAATATTCTTTTTTGCAAACCAGCGGAGCCAGTCGGCACAGCAGGTTTTAAGGAACAGCCGGTACTTTTCCCGATTAAAATCTTTCGTGATATCCGGTAGTTTCTCAGAAAATTCCGGCCGCTGAGACAAATATTCGTCCACGAGCTTCAACATTTCAGCATTGTTATAGGTCTCGTATTTAAACATATCATAGCGGCTTATTCCCATGTTCCTGCTGGTAGTGTCGGGCGTAATTTTACGGCGGCTGTACTCCACATGTGAAGCGTTCTTTACAGCCTCTGTCCAGTGAGACCAGTGGGGATACTGTACCTCACGCCCGCTTAAGCCGCAAAGCCATTCTCGCCGATAAAGCCTGAACAACCGCCATATTTGAAGCTTTGTACCTGCATCAGCATACATGGTTCCGGCCATGGAATAATAATGAATTGCATTATAGCTCCTTAGCGGTGAAAGAAAATCCAATACATCATGCTCCAGATAGCGCATCTCATTGCATTTGGAATAAAGATAAGGCAGACCTGATGCTTTCTGCGGCGAATGAGTCTCATCATCGTCAAAAACCTCGAAAGCCGCACGTTCAGTGCGAACCGGCTCCGCCCCCGACCAGATTTCAAATGCAACATGATATACACCAAGAGAAAGCGGTTCACCGGTAACTCGGAAAATGGAGCGGTACAAGCCAAGTTTCGGAAAATCGCTTTCACACGGCACAGCGACGGGTGTCAAATCGGTTAATTTAGTAAAATACGCATCCTCAAGCCAGGCTTTGACATTGTATGATGCTTCAAAAGGAGTACGGATAACAAGGTCAAAGCGGATCTGTTCATCATCAAAAAAGTAATGATTATTAACAGCATGGAGAACTGCATCTTCATAGCGGGGAATGTCTTTAGGGATCATGGAAACTATCTTTTTATCCCCCCCACTGTCTATAGTTACAGACAGACTTTCAAGGGATTCACCCATATAAATCAGATTTCCGTTTAAATCATATACGTATTCTGTTGGACCGCCTGAAACTGTCTGGAAATTGCGTGATTCCGCAAATGTATATCCGAAGATGATATAAGGATCTTCAGGCAGCCCATCTATATAAGCCGTTAATGGAATCGGCAGATCCGCACATTCAAAATATTCCTTGAGAAAATCCCAGTGCACATTTATATCCAATATGCTCAGAACCCCGGTATGCAGGAATATCTTGATATTTGTTTTTGCATCAGCAAGGCGTATATACGGTTCTTTGAAGCTGTCCATACCCACCAGATACTGTCCGTTAAGTTTAGGCAGCAGGGGACGGTCGCTGAGCCCTCCGTCGAAATCATAATGGACTATATGTTTTCCGTTTTCATAACGAAGAACAGAGATGCCGAAGCGATAAGGCAGCTGTCCTCCGTTGTATGGCGGTATTTCCATCACCCGGCGGGGGATTATTTCTTTATAAGCCGGTATTTCATCTGAAACAATTGATACATAACGGAAGACAACCTCACCTATAAATGCGCCCCGCGATAAACCTAAACTGCCCCGGAGAGACTCATCAAAAACCTTTGCAAAAATGAATGAATGTCCTGCATAAGAGCCGGACAGGCAGTCTTCAGACAACTTCACACGCACATCTTCATATTCACCGCATTTAATCTCAACACCAGGAATATGAATGGAATAAACTTCTGCGGCACGAAAACCTTTTACTTTTTCCAGAACAACTGTCAATTCCTTTTTCGTTGCAAAGTATTTGAAACTCAGCTGATATCCTGTACGCTTTATTTCATTATATGCAAAAATCAGACTCCACTGGTACGGACCGCCGGAATCCATAAACTTGGGAAAGAAAGCAAAAGAAAGTTCCGCCGCAAACTCATTGAGCTCCGGTGTCGCAAAGATATATTTGTTTCCCGGACACTGGATGGAAAATCCCCGTGAATCGACAGCCCCATTTATATGGGGGAGTGCACTGGAACGCTCTGCTGTCAAGGAATAAGGCCGGTTAAGTTCATCGCATACCATAAAATTGTCGTAAAAACGATACATAGTTTTCTATTTTCCTTTTTCTTCTTCTCTGTAGGATTTAATGGCTTCGGCAACCAACTTTATAAGCCTTTTATTTTACTGACTGCTTTTGCATATCCCTTTTCCATATAGATTAAGTCACAGGCTGTCCAAAGTAAGTTAATGCCTTTGCCATACCAATACTCGGCATCCTTCTCATCATTGCAGTAAATTCCGCAGGATTTCCCTTTGCTGTCACAGATCTTTATTATCTCTTCAATCTGCTCCATAATGGCACTGCTTCTTAATTCCAATGGAGTGTTAACCATAATTGACAAATCATACGGCCCTATAATAACGCCGGCTATGTCATCGCCGTATTTTTCAAGCATTTGGGGCAGGGTTTCAACACCCTTGGGGGATTCTATCTGAATAAACAAAAGACGGTTATGATTGATATCATCAAATGTCTCATTTTTTCTGAAAACCGGTCCGCCTGCAAAGCCCTTTTTGCCGTAAGGGTGAAAGCGCAGCGCTTCCACAGCCGTTTTAACCTGTTCCAGGGATTCAGTGCGGGGCAGCATAATGCCATCAGCTCCAAAATCCACCGGTTTAGCTATCAGGTGGTAGAGGGAATCCTGCACTCTTACAACAGTGGTTATGTCAACTAAACGGCAAAGGTTAAACAGGGACACTGCCAATTCAGTATTAAATGGGCCGTGCTCAAAATCAAAAACAATGAAATCAGGTTCCTGCGAAGCCAATACCGATAAAACATTATGGAGCGGTATTGACATGGTTACACCGAAAATTTTTTCCCGCTTTTTCAGCTTATCTTTTAAGAGATCAAGACGATTCAATTTCTATCCCTTCTTTCCGCAGTTGGTCGCGGACATCGCGTTCCAACCTGTCTATTGTCTGCTTTATATACCAGGCTCCCCGCTCTGCGTTGGCATTTCTGGGATCACCTACCACTCCTGTATCCGAAAGGGCGGTAACTCCCTGTTCAAAAAACTTATTTAGGGTTTTTTCATCCAGTTTCCCGACAAAACCCTGCTTTGCCTGGCTCATTCTTGCGTACCGGGGTGCCAGATGCAGCATTTCTGAGGTTTCCCTGTCATCAGCATGTCCCCCGCAGGCTCCCATCGGAAGGCCGGCCAGCTTTGTAATATGTTCCAGTTCATCAATTGTCGGCACTTCCACAGTCGCAATAATAGTTGTATCCTTAAATTTCCTTCTGAGCTCAGGCACCAGTTTCAGAATTGTCTGTGTATTGCCTCCATGGGCCGACATCAGGATTATGATTTTAAAACCATGACGGACATAAGACGTAATATAATCTTCTATAAGTGCGGCAAAGGTTTCAGGCCTCAAGGTCAGAGTGCCAGGAAATGACATGTGATGGGATGAGAGTCCGGGCCGGATAACCGGGGCCACCAGGGCATTACCAAGCTTTAGCGCCAGCGCATATGCAGCATTTGCACCAAGCAGCGCATCAGTGATTAAGGTCAGGTGGGGGCCATGCTGCTCTATTGAGGCTGCCGGTATAATAACAATACGCATGCCCTTATCCAGGGCTTCCCTGACTTCCGGCCAGGTCATTTCTTCAAGTATTATCCTCTTTTTTTCGGACATTCATATTACACTTCCTTTATTTAAACATTGTCCAGCTTATATGTTCCCACAGCATTCTGTGACATAACCTTTTCTATGCTTTCCGACGACTTGACTCTTAAGAATTCTTCCACAAGCTCAACTGCATACCTGTATTCTCCTTTAAGTTCCAGTACAGGCCAGTCTGAGCCGAAAATCAAACGGTCCTCTCCGAAATACTTCCAGTTGGCCTCCAAGACCGGTAAATAGTAATCCAGGCTGACAGGTGCGGGAACATCTTTGGAAAGACAGATTATGGCAGACAATTTCATAAACACATTATCGAAGGATGACATTTCTTTTAGAAATTCAGTATAATTCTCGGGGACTTCCCTACCGTTAATTTCTATACAGCCCAGATGATCGATTACAAACCGGACATCCGGATTTTCAGATACAAGCCCGGTTAATTGTGAAAGTTCATAATATCTGCCGTGAAGTTCAACTATATTTGCCTTTTTACCTGAAAGGTAAGCAATATTATTTCTTGCCTCATTTGCGCAGCCTTTTGAGCTGCTGAACCTATACCTTAAGCCCCGAAACTTGGAGTACCGGGCAAACTCATCGTAGATTCTTTTAAACTCAGGAGATTCAGAGTCTATATACGCAATATAAGCCAGGACTGCTTCTTCATCTTTAAGCGTCTCCAGCATATACAAATTATTTTCTTCTTCAACTGCACATTCGACAACAACCGCCCTGGTTACGCCTTGTTTTTCTGCTGCTTCCAGGAAATCAGCCGCAGAAACCTTTCTGTAAAGAGCTGACCCCGGCTGGGGCCAACTCAGGTTTTGGGCAGGGTCATACAAATGAATATGGGTATCTATTTTCATCTGTTCTCCCCTTCCTTATTTTCATGTTTCTTGTAAACCGTTTCAGGAATGCTTTCACAATACATTTAATATTTATACAAAAGGATCCGTTAAGACAGGCTGATAAGCATACCTCTTAAGCTCAACATCTATTGTGATAAGGCAGCGGGGATGAAGAGTCAGCGACAGCCATTTTCCGTCGATATTATGACGCTCTCCGTTAAGGTAAAAAGCGCGCAGTTCATGCTCGGCATATGCCCCTCCCTGTACTATGATTTCGCGTATATCCTTATCCGAAAGGTTGCACAGGGTAAGTTCAGCCCTGCTTAAACCTGTTTCGGAATCATAGCTTTGTTTTCCTACCAGAACCGCCACATCCTCAGGCAGGCCGGGGCGTTTTCTCTGCCCGTCGAAATGACGGAAAGCCGCCGCAAACAAACCGCCGTTATAAATAGGCATTACTGATCCCATGGTCAGGCTAACCATGGCTTCAGCCGACAGGGGAGTGCGGTACAAAAGATATGTCTGATGATAGGAATGGGCTACGGATTGGTGGAATTTAAGCCCCCATTTGTCATGTAGTTCTTTTGTGATGAGCTCAAGCTGCTTCCATTCTTCTTCCGTGCCCGGACGGTATCCGTACGGCGCAGGTTTTCCTGCCCGTTCTCCGTCCAGAATCTCCTGCTGTTTATGATAAAGGTCAATTGAGTGTTCCAGAATATCAACAGGAAAATCAGGATATTTACCCATTTGATATGCAATAAATGCAGTATCCTGACCGCCCTTGTATTTTTTACTTATTGCACGGGGCGTAACTTCATGAAGATATTCGGGGATAATCCGCAGAGCTAACTCTGCATCAGAATCTGAGAATGTCGATGTGAAAATATGTCCCAGGTGAGCAGGATTCCCTTTTCCGAATTCATAAAAACCGTTAATCTGCTTGAAGCGCACCATGCCAGGCTCCTTGGTTACCCGGTCCGGACGGGTCATGGGAGTATCCTCCGGTGCATAGTACTCTATAATTGACCCATGCTCCGCATATTTGTGGGGGAATAAAAGCTCTCCGTATTTGCCTGTTATTCCGTAGTTATCAACCAGGTATTTATACAGGTCACGGGCCCAGTCGAGCGCCTTCGGATTTCCATTGAGCAATCTTTCATTTTCCCCGCCGATGATCAGGGCATCTTCTATAAAGTAGTAGCCATGTGGATGTGTCCAGCCATAGGTGCCGCCATAGAAACGTCCATGCATGGTTTCACCCACAATGCCGTGAGGTCCGCAGTTATCGGGAACCAGGCCGTCCATGCCGGATGCACGATACCGCCAGGCTGAAACATAGTTCAGAACAAAATCCTTATAACGATTAGAACCGGTGTACATATATGCCTTCATGGCTAACGAGGTAGACATGAGATTTGTGATGGTGTCAGCATGTTTCAGGCGTTTGCCGTATATAATTCCGTACAGTTTTGCGTTTTCAGGTTTCTTTAAATCGAGAAGCGTGGTTACTCCGGGGACATCATAAAAAGCCAAACCGTATGTGTCCATCCAGGTTGCGTAATAATATGGTTTGCCGAAGCGTTCAAATGCAGGTCCGTTAGAACCAAATTCTGAGGTCTTAAATACGCAGTAGTAGGGATCATAATTGCTCTCAAATCCCGCAGGATTTTCACCGATCAGATATTCAGCAAAACGCAGGACCCGATCCCGGGTTTTTGCATTATGGGGATCTGCCAGGGCCAAGTAATACAGAAACATGGATCCTTCAGCAATATGCATCCAATTGTTTTCCGGGTACCATTCGTCCACAAGCATTGTGTCCCGGCCGGTCTTTTTCACAATCTCGGAATCGCTGCCGATGCTCAGGCGTTTATACCTGGAAAACTGCCTGGTTAAAGCATCATACTGGCGATGAGAATACTCGAGCAGATGGTCTCCGCCGCCTAGCAGATACATCAACGGAAAGCTTGAGAAGCCTTCAAATGCGTTATCCACGTTGCTTTGGAAGTCAGGCACGCTTTCAGGCCAAATGATTTCACCTTCAGGAGTAAGATAATCAGCAAGCATGTCCGGTGCCCGGTTTGCAAGTTCCAAGTATTCCCGCTCCAGGATTGCCCATCTGGGAATTTCACTGCATGGGCTGTTAAATGTAAAACGCGTAATTTTTTTACTCAATATAAACACCTCTATCTGGCTTAAGATATGACAGCTGCCCCGGCGTCAGATCTATGTCCAGACTGCCGAGGCAGTCAATCAACTGTTCCGGGGTTCTGGGACCTATTATGGGAAAAACAGGAAATCCGTAGGGCTGGGACAAGAGCCAGGCAATTTGAAGCTGAGCACCGGTATACCCAGTTTCAGATGCCAAAGCCGCCAGCCGCCTGGCTATCTCCATATTATAAGGTGTTAAATAGGCAGTTCTGCCATATTGGGATAATCTTTCAATGCCGTCTTCTTCCATCATCTTTGTCAGTGCGCCTGCCGCCAGGGGAGAATAGGCACCAACCGCCATCTGAGTTTTCCGGTGATATGACGCAAAGGATTCATCAAGCCATTTGGTCGACCTGTCTTTGTTTGGAATGCTGCGTCTAGCAAGATTCATTTCAATTTCATTCATGCAAAAGCCTTTGTACCCTTTCTTTTTTGCTATGGAATCAGCTTCCGTCATGCGTTCCACCGACCAGTTGGAACATCCGTAGTATAGTATCTTGCCGGCCTGCCGTATCTCTTCCATGGTGTCAAGAATCGATTCCACCGGAATGTCCGGATCATCAATATGAAGCAGGGCAAATTCAATATAATCGTATCCTATGCGGGACAGGGTTTCATTAATATCTTCATGCAGTTCATGAGGTCTCATGGCTCTGGAATTGGGATTTGTAAGATCTTCTCCGATTTTCGATGTGATAACCATTTCATCCCTGACACCTCGTGAGCGCATCCAGCGTCCTATGGTCTGCTCGGAAAGCCCTCTTCCGTATTCATGGGCAGTATTCAAAAAACGGCCGCCGCGTTCATAATATATATCAAGGAGGTAGAATGAATCAGATTCACTTTCGCGGGAGCCGTAATAAGCGCAGCCAAGACAAAGACATGATACAGGAAAGGAAACACCAGGAAGCTGTATCTTTTTCATAGGTATCCTCCTCAGTATGGTAAATATGACATGCTGCAGTATAGATATGCTTATATTTCTTCAATAAACCTATAAAATAATCCAGATACAATGAATAGGACAGCCAGAATAAATGCGATAGACAAACAGCAAAAGTGATAGTGATAGTGATAGTTACAATACCCCTTCCAGTTGCAGCAGATACCGTTTTATGTCCAGACCTCCCCCATAGCCCACCAGTTTTCCGTCTGAACCAATAACACGGTGGCAGGGAATGATAATTCCTATCGGGTTTCTATTATTAGCCATCCCAACTGCCCGGCAAGCTTTTTCATTTCCTGTCTGCTTGGCTATATCCTTGTAAGACCTCACATGTCCGTATGGAATAGTTAGCAGGGCTTTCCATACCTTCTGCTGAAAGGAAGTGCCTTCAAAGGCAAGGGAAAGATCGAAGATTTTCCTGCTGCCGCTGAAATACTCCATAAGCTGTTTATAAGCAGATTTTAACAGTTCAGTTTCATTTATTATATATTCCGTGAGGGGAGAATCCTCCCCAAAAAATAAATCGGTAATTGCCCTTCCATTATCAGCCAGGCCGATTTTTCCTACAGGAGTTTCATAAAAGTATAAATTCTTGGTCATTTAAATATTTTCATCCTTTTTAATGCTTTTACCATATGATAATTTAATGAAACAAATACAAAAAAAGTGGAGGCTGCTATCATAAAGATACCAGCCTTTTTCCATCACTGCTTGTCCAGCCAGCTCCTTAGGACTTCTGCATCCTTTAAAAACTGCTCAGGTGAATTATCCTTCACAAATTCCAGCAGCAGATAACGATCGCCGGAAAGTCCTTTAATAACTTCCAGATAAGAGGACCATTCTCCTTCTCCCTTTTCCAGGGGCAATCTCTGCCTTTCTTCCCAATGATAGGTATGAACATTTGCCAGCCAGGGAAGAACATCCTTAAGCCCTTCCAGCCTGCTGTTAAAGTCATGGTGGGGCAACGGCTGCCAGTAAGTTAGAATATTGGGATGATTAACCCTCTTTATCAATTCCCGTATTGACTCAAGGGTATCAGTCAAAGTTCCGCCGTGATATTCATAGGCAACCAAAACGCCTTCTTCCCTGGCCATATTTCCTATCCTGACGGAATCCTCCACGACCCTGTCCCAGATTTCCTCATCTGCTTCCTCAGATCCAACCCTTCCGGCCCAAACGCGTATGATATTGGTCTGAAGTTCCAGAGCCGTCTCCAGGACCTCTTCGAAATAGGGGACATCTCCCTGCCCCTGCCAGCCTACACGGTAGTATGAGCCGAAGGCCGCAACGGACAGCCCTGCATCCCTGGTCATGTTTCCTATTTCCCGGGCAACATATAGGTTTCCATGGGGCACATGGATATCTCCTCCCCATTCAATGCCCTTAAGCCCTGACTTTTGAACCATGTCAATAATTTCTCTCGGAGGCAAATCTCTGAAGGTAATTGATACCAGTCCGCCGTACAGCATAAAAAACTCCCCTTCCTTAACTAATATTTTAATCCTGTGTCTCAGTCAAACAAGGTTAAATCAATAATCCTTAATCAAGCCAGTATGGAAGCCCGGCTCTCAGTAATTTCCCATTTGAGTTCTTCGCCATTTAAATATCTTCTTAATTCTTCTACCATATATCTTCCCATCCTGTTGCATTCCTTGCCCAGAGAACCCGCAATATGAGGTGTTAAAACCACATTCGGCAAAGTGTACAAGGGGGAACCTGGTACCGGCGGCTCCGGCCAGGTAACATCCAGAATAGCCTGTATATCAGGACGCCTTTTTAACACTTCTATCATTTCCTTTTCCCGCACAACTGCACCCCGGGCGGTATTTATGAATACTCCGTACTTTTTCATGGACTCAAAATGCGCACCGGTAATCATTCCTTCTGTTTCCGGCAGCCAGGGCGTATGCAGGGAGACCACATCCGAACGCTTAAACAGCTCTTCCAGTCCACAGAGCTCAACTCCCAGCTCTTCAGCCATTGCTTCATCCGCATAAGGATCATAGGCTATCACCTTTAAGTCGAAGGGCTTAAGAAGTCTGCATACATAACGGCCGATCATGCCAAGGGAAATTATACCGACTGTTCTGTTATAGGAACCTAAAACCCCTTCCCTGGAATCCGGATATTTGCCTTCCTTCTTAATAGACAGGGCAAAATGCCAGCCTCTCTTTAACGAAAAAAGTATCTGAGACAGTGTATATTCCGCAACCGGTATTCCATTGGCCGCATAGGCACTGGTAATGCGAACGCCTCTCTTCCAGAAAGCAGGCGATACAATTCCTTTGACGGATCCGGCGCCATAAAATACAATTTTCAGGTTGGGAGCAGCGGCTAAAAATTCCTCATCCACTTTCGGGCCGCCCCATCCTGAAAATATCAACTCTACATCCTTTAAAATTTCAGGGTTTTCCCGTACCTCATCCGGAGTATGTACAGGTCCGATTATATCCACCGCTTCCTCAATATCTTTTCGTTCTTCTTCCCCGTAAATCAAGTCATACGAGCGCTTAGAAAGCACGTATAAGGCTTTTTTCTTCAAGCAGGTTCCCTCCGATTCTTCTATAAAATTCTTGCTTCATATAAAATATTAAATATAGTTTACAGTCATTTTCATATAAAAGCAAGATAGGAGGGAACCGGGATTTTTGTATCCCCCAGTTCCTTGGCCAATGCCTTTGTAAAAGCTATAACACCGCCTTTTGCTGCAGCATATTATAACGTCTTTCTCATAAAGAATCTATCTTATGTTTTGTTAAAAACATTTAAATCATTTTTTATATACAACATGATTGGTCTTATTTAAATACCGCATTGAGCTTTCTCTTTCGATCAGATTTGGATGTAAGGCATATAAGTCCTGTTTACGTGATGTTTACCCTCTGTTATAATCAAAAAACAAGCAATTTATAAATGTATTACCGGAAAAATACATTTAAAAGGAGCAAGTGATATGGGAAAAGTTATCGATTTATCCAAAAGTGTCTTCGAAATATGCAAGGAATATCCTGATGTTGTTGTTATCATGAAAGATCTGGGGTTTGACAGCATTACCAATCCGGGCATGCTTCAAACCGCCGGCAGATTTATGACTATCCCCAAGGGTGCTGCTATGAAACGTATCCCCATGGAAAAAATCAAAGAGGCTTTTGCAGCAAAAGGCTATGAACTAAAAGAATAGGACAGGGTGTGAAGTAAGGATGAATTTACTGAAAAAAGCCTCTCATACTTTAGTATGAGAGGCCGGTTAAACCCTGTATTTATGCGGTTTTTCACAGCACCTTTTATTGATGCAAGGCAGAAAGTATAAAGCCCGAAGATGTCTATATTCTGCACTTTCGGACAAAATAAAAACCACCTGTCCGACAAACATAGTTTATCGGCAGATGGTGTTTGAGTTGGTTGCGGGGGAGGGATTTGAACCCACGACCTCCGGGTTATGAGCCCGACGAGCT
>ERZ773359.3602-NODE-3602-length-17483-cov-8.836298_pt1 | contig 17483 bp, 18 predicted proteins | sample MGYA00374955_ERZ773359 | MGnify/ENA primary metagenome ERZ773359 (study PRJEB29098, sample SAMN04486028) | biogas fermenter metagenome | study: EMG produced TPA metagenomics assembly of the Biogas fermentation microbial communities from Germany - Plant 4 DNA1... | reverse complement strand
AGCATTATAAAGAATTTAAGTTTGTCGTCGATCTCCAGGGGTTTTTGCACTATCGTAGATCGACGACAATTTTACTACATGTTTATGATAGGTAATTTCTACACTATTTTAGAAAAACCTGTTTATGCTGCGTAAAATAGGCAGCCAAGTATTAAATTATTACGTCGGTTCCCCCTTTTTCAATTCCTATAATTTCCCGCGAGGAGTATTTTGTGGTTCGTAATTGATAAATAATTGCTGAATCTTCTTCTAGGTTCATTATTCTTGACAATTCCTTTTTTAATTTTTTTAAATTTGCATTGGTAATTTCACCTTCTAAAACAGAATTTTGTACCCAGTTTAAATATTTGCGGGCAATTTTTAATACTTTCGCCACCCTTTCTTGTTTTACATCATAAACCAAAATAACAAACATTATTTTCACCTTTATTACCATTGAGCAACGAAAGGCTCGTATACATTCTCACCCATAAGGTGTTTTTCCAGTTTGTATAGCTCCAATCGTAGTAATCTTCGGTATGATACGTTTTTGCTTGTACTGCGATGTTTTATAGTAGCTTTTAGTCTTTTATCCAGTTCTTCAACAAATTTTCTCCTTCCTTTTTCTCTTAAAAGGACTCCACCCATATCTTTTTCAAAATCTGCCTTTGTAAGCATTCGCTTACCTATTAGCGTAAAAAGTGTGCCAGTAACATTGAGTTCGGTAATCTCGATAATATACGCCTCTTTGACGATAAAAGTTGTCTTTAAAGAATTGATGAAGAATCCTCGTGATTTTTTCAATCTTTTCTACAAGACCCGCCACAATTCTCTCAGCGCGATCCTTTGCAAAGCATTCCGTCTTTTGATAATCATAGAGCAAATTATTATACAATTTTATAACATGCATCTAGTATCATCTTGCCAAACACCGGATTCCTATTAATTCTTTGCAGGGATCTTTGCTTTCCCGACCCAGTCTATACAAAAGAGTAAAATTTATTTAATCATTTCAATGGCTCCAAAACCTTGTGCACCTTTAGAACCTACTCCTACATTGAGAGCAAAATTTAGATATTTCGGATCACCCTGTAAAAGGAAATCACCGGAATATCCTTTTATAACCGTTCCTTTGTATATTACTACCCTTCTTTTTGTATGGCCTATTGGACGTATGGTAAAATTAAAATCTTTTTCGTCGACTGAATAACTTGGTTCCCAAGCCTTTAGCTTTTTATATAAATTGCCAGCCACAATTCGGGCAAATTCACTTTCTGTAGGGTCAAAATAGTAGGTAAATTTACGCCCGTCTGGACGTATCATAGTGCTGTAAGACACTATCGGTGATAGCGTGCGTACACGAACTTCATTTTCAGAAACGTCCGGATGATCAACTTCTACTACTGTGCTTATTAATTTTTGCTCAGCAATACGAAATTCTTTTCCCATAATAAATGAATTAAAAATCCCTTCTGAAACAGGTTTTAGGGGGGTTAAGACCACCAGTTTTATCGGTCCGGTAAAAGTTATTGTCCCCTCTTGTGGCTGCATTGTATATTTGCCTAGTAAACGAGAAAAGGAGAATAAGCGAAATTGCCTTTTTTCATAGGTGTACCCATGTTGATGCAAAAATGAGGCATAAAACGGATCTAATAATTTATAAAGAGCGGCTTGAACATAGTGGTTGTGCTGGATCGGCAAAGTGATTGTTTCTTCTTTTCCTACAAAAGTAATTGTCAGTTTCAAAAGTCTCACCTGCAAAAATCTTTTTTTTCATAAACTCTAAAGCGAACATGCTTAAACAATCGAACAAGCGTAATCTGACCGTTATCAGTTTTTTCAATGGTTTTTCTTTCAGATGTGGCATATATTGGTATGCAGTTATTTGCAAAATCACATTTTACTATTTGATAAGTTGCTCCATAATCACCTTGAACAAGTATATAATCGCCGGCTTGCACATTTTTTTTCAACCACTTTTTAATCGGCAAGATAAACTCGCCAACATAGGGCATTTCCGGCGGTATATTTGACCAAATTTTTTGCAGATCTTGCGGCAAATAAGAAATTTTTTCTACTCGTAACTTGCCTAAAAGTTTCTTTTTTTGGGCTTCCGTTAATTTATGGAAAAAGCAAATGAGTGTAGACAATGTTACCACCTTATTTTAGTTAAGAGTTTTTTTCTCTTATTAAGTCTGCCGGGTAAATCGTCCATAACCGGTTGCTGTTTTTGCACCGGCACCTATTGTTGTCAATGCTTCATCCAACCATCCTAAGACCAAGTCCATGTCAGAAATATAATCCTTTTTTCTTGGGGCAACAGCGAACATGAAAAGTTGGCTTGCTCCAACCGTTAGAAAAGGAATTGGTTTTGGATCGTACCAGTCACCGGGCAATTTTCCGGTTTTGCTGTAATATTCTTGATAGTGGGGTGTCATTATATCAGCTGCAAGTTCAACCGGTTCCACAGGTAAAGCATCGAAGAAAATTATTGTACCAACTGCTTCGTCGTCTCCAGTGCCTTTTTTATCATCATTGTTTTCATTACTATAATGGAAGGGGCCAAATATGCGGTCAATATTTTCTCGAGCAGTACAAGACCATTGCTCTGCCCATGTCCTGATTATTCCTTTAAGTGAAGAGCCGGGAATATAAGGTATGCCTAAATTGTGGTGCCAAGTCATACCGTTTTCAATTGGATGGCTTAAACCTAAACCTATTGCCATATGCCAGTTCGTAAAATAAACGCGGGTTTCACCACCCAACGTATTAACAAGGTAATTAATTCTATTAATATACTCTTTGATAAGCTGAGGTTTGCCAATTTTTCTTTTTCTTATTCTTTTATTTTTGTTACCTTCCCATACTACATCCTTTAGCCAATTAATTTTGCCATTATCCTTTATTTTCCATTCCTCATTCCAGTTTCTGAAAAATTTATTGTACCAAAGCCCGGTATTGCCCCCATTAGGGAATTTCACAACGGGATTTTTTTCGTGGTTTTCATGATCATATAATGGTACAATCATCACTTAATCACCCTTTTTATCTTTCTCTTTCTTATCCGGCTCTTTTAGAAAAGCTACTGTAAATTTTTTTAACCACTCAAGATACGAAAGTGCCTCAATTTGAGCCTTAATATAGCTGGAACGGCTGCCATTAACAATACAATTCATTAAAAGATTTTTGGTATTATCCCTTGTTCTATTGTATGGAGCAGTGGAATCATCACGGCAAAGCCACTCCTCCAAAATATTATATATAATGTACTCAGGTGTATTTATTTCCCCTTTTGCTTTAGCCAATAAGGTTGCAACCGCTTGGCCTAAACCGTTGTTAAGAATTGCCGCAGGCAGATTTTCAACACAACTGACAAAACTTTTACGATCATCGGAACCTTTCGGGTAATTTTTTGCGACCACATACACGTTTTCTAAGGCATGCCGGGCTCTTTTTTGTTCTATGATTTGTTTGGCTGACGTACTTTTTTCAGCTGTGGTCATTATTTCTCACCTCCATCGCTTATGAAAGATACTGCACACCATCCTTGCCCAACAGTTTCATTACCTCCTACTTGCAGATAAGGACGTTTTTTAAAAAGTTCTTTTACCGTATTGATTGCCTCGTTTTGTCCCCCTACCGGTCTGCTTATAAGGAGGGCATAAAACAGGGTATCAGCAGGAATAGCCTCTTCATACCAAAGGTTGCCACTGGTCTTGGTTTCCTTTTTCAGTACGTTGCGAGCGTTTACTGCAAGACAGTAGCTAGCAAAATAATTAAATTCATCATCACTTATCACTACCAGGGAATCCTTTAGCCGGTTGCGAACAGATTCATGCTTAATAAGTGGAGAAAAAGCATCTACTAAGGAAGAAAGATTAGTTTGCATTACTTTAAAGACCAATTCTTCCAGGTAAAGTTCTGTATCAAACTGTTTTTCAGCTAAAGCTTGCCCCGTCCTTAATTCTACTGCAGGCAATTCAGGTAGAGGTGTAGAGATTGCGGCTAGTTCACAATCCCTCCGGTAGCGTTCTATTAAATAGGGACAGGTTACCCAAACGAAATGAGTGTTGAGCGAACGAACGGGCAACAATAACAAACGAGCATCTGTTACAGCAATTACACCTGCTGAATCAGGTTCACCAAAGAGAAAATTTGCATCTGCAGAAAGCTGTTCAGCATAATCCCGCAATGCTCCTTTAAAGCTTGAACCTGGAATTACTGGATAGTTTGTTGTTTTCTCTCTTGCTACAGGCAGATCAATTGCACCGGATGTTTGTCCAGAACCAGGATGCAAGCTGGTTTCTGATAGCACTCCAATAATTGCGCTCTTCATCATTAAACTACCTCCCATTTTCCAATTACAATTTGACCATATCCATAAACAGCCTTTTCTCCTATACAAGCACCATGGAGATTTTCTATAACTGGAAGATCCTCTACTGTGCCTTCAAAAAACCAAGTACAGCCAGGTGCCAAATAGGGGGTTAAAGGACGCGGTTCCCGTTTAACAAGATCCCAGCCGCCTATGAGTTGCGGCTTGATGATGCAGGCACTTATACAACGACCGGGAATACCTTCTGGACCGTTTCGAATAGCTTTTTTCATATCCTGGAAGCAACCTGGGGTAATCAAGGTAACCGTGAATCGTAAAATCCCATCAGTTGCCGGGACTAATGACGGAATTTTCGGCAAAAGGTTCTTTTCATCTTCTTTAGTTAACCTTTTGATTTCAACGGCTGATAAGCGTCCTTCACCTCCAAGTGGCAGAATTTTACTTGACAGCTCTGGCCAATTGGCCGGAAGGCCTTTGACTATAACGCGTATCTTTACACCTTTTGCGGGACGGATATGTTGGATACGGTATAGGAATGAATCTTCTGCCGTTCGAGTTTTATCGTTGCGTTCCAATCCTACCCGAGGCTCTTCCTTCCATAAATCTCTTTCTTCTTTAATTTCTTCTTGTAAAGGCAATAGGCCGGCTAAAATACTGGTATAGCCGGTTTTGCTTATATATAACCCTTCACTAGAACCTGCCCCTTCCAATTTTTCCAAAGGTTGTGGTAGACATACTTCCTTACCCAAATCACAATTTACCGGTTTCCCTGGGTTAAGAAAGATAAATTGTTTTGAGGGTTTGAGGCCAGATTCTCTTTTAACCAAAAGGCGGTAAGGGATCTGGTAGTATGGTATATCTTCAAATAGGAGATATGGCCCGCGAAGCGAGAGAGTTCCCAGATCGTCTGTATGCCCTAATTCAGGAGGCAATTGTCCGTCAGCCGGTGACCATCCTTTTGCAGTTGCCAGGGCAGTCCGAATGGCACCTTGTAAAGTGTTGATTGTCGGAGGGAAAATGCTTCGTACACCCCTGCTTCCTCCTTCCCCGGCAATAAATGGCTGGCCACTGCGAAAGAATCCTGTATCAAGCAGGGTAAAATCCCACACTTGGTCTTGGGTTGTCATCTTTCCACTCCCTTTTGAAGCAAAAATTTAAGAAGAAACATTCCTGACAATTCAAGGCATTCTGCATCTCTACAAATTTCTCCGTTTTTATCTCTCCACCAGCGTTGGCATAATGGCATTATTTTTTGAATTAACATACGGGCTTCTTTAAATTCCATTTTGTGTGACCGGCTTTTTAAATACTCGGCAGTTACCAGGTCAATGAAAAAGGTTTCTTTTTGTTCTGCGGTATTTTCCGAATCTTCACTTAATTTAAAATGAGCAAGGCGATTATTAAGATGGTAGATAAATGAGGTAGTTAATTTCCACTTATCTTCCGAGCCAGATTTTTTTATATCTTCCCGAAATTGCTCTACAAAAAATGTGAATATGTCTTTTCCTTCTCTCAACACTATTTCCCATGGGGCAGACCAAGTTATTACCTTTCCCGCCCGTTTCCAAACGGTTACTGCCAAGCTGTCCCGTCCGGTTTCATCTTTGGCCACTTTGGAGAGTAGATGCTGCGCTTCGTTATAAACATCTGTAAAAACTGTGGAGTAATGTGCATAGACTATCGCTCCTGAGATTGTCGCCTGCATCTTTTCTTCACTTAATACTTCATAAACTTCTTTAAATTCTTCAATATATGCTTTGCGCATTTCTACCGCTGCAGGAATAGCACCTTCCAGCGGGAATAAAGCTAAAACATCGTCACCTCCGGCATAAACCGTAATACCATTATGCTCTTGGACAATCTGCGGTACTTTCCGGCTAAAGTGAGCTAATGCTTTACTAACTTTATTCGGGTGTTTTTGCAGTAATTTCCCAAGCATGTCTCCGTCCATTAATACCATAGCGTAAAAAGGAGAAACAGGTTCGCCCAATTCTTTCAATTTTTCCTCCAGTTTTTCTGCGATCTTTTTGTGTTCTTGAGAACAGGAGGTTGCCACATTTCTTTTTGTTTCACCTTTTTGTTCTTCCCAAACACGGCGATTACGGATAGCATCCTTGAAGAAGCACTTTCCATCTAGGGAAAGGAACTCTTGCAAACTTGGCTTTTCTGAACAAATCTCTTGAAGTTTCGGAAATAAGCCTGGGGTCTCCCTCCAGGCGACTCCGGAGAGGTGATCTACGCAAAGAGCAGCGTATTCTTGTGCTGCCTGACTTTTTTCCGCATCCCCTGCTACTTTTTCTAACCAGGTAACCGCAGCAAGATATGGAGTTGACGGATACCGTACAGGCACCTCCCAAAGGACGCTAGGTGCCACCAACGGGAAAAGACGTTTTACTAGAGCAATGGCAGAAAGTCTCTCGTTTTCATCCAATTCATAACGTCCAATTTGGCTGCGTAAAGCTGCCCAAAAGCGGTCTTGCTTTTCTCTTTGGTCACGGTTTTTTGCCCTTACATAACCGGACAATTCTTGAAGGTCTTCAAACAGAACACATTTATCGCCATATTCCATAGGTGGTATATGACTACGCCAATTTTTTCTCCGTTCAAGTGGAAAATCTGTCTCCCCAAGCACCCAGACAATTTCCCAAAAACTCTTTATCTGCCGCTTCCAAATTTCTTCAGTATTATTACCTAATTCGGCTATAGGTTGAAGAAAACGATCCCACACAGCGTGGCATAAATTATGCCAAGCCTTACAAACAGCTTTTTTACATATGTCAGGATCAAAGTCCTCCAGAACTTCTGCTCGAAAACGATTGGGTAGGGTTGCAATCTTAAGATTTTTGTCATTTGAATCGATGGTCTTTTTTTTACATAGCGCGTCAATAGCTTGCAGGAGTGGATCGAGTATCTCTTGATCTTTTGTGACTGCTGGAATAATAAGTTCACCGTCATTTTCTAAAACTGCAACCATGGCTTGTCCGGACAAGTAGGAAAGCAGGAAAGAACCTGCCCAAAAATCGCGAGTTCGGCGTGCACGGGCAATAAACCCCTGAACCGGACCAATCGAAAAATCAAATTTAATTCTCTCCTTCATGGCCACACCACCACCTTTTGGGAAAAAGCAGGACGTTCCATAAACTTTTCAATAATATGAAAATTTATATAATTCTCATCGTAATTAAGCCATTTTTTATATCTAGCCTTTCTCTCATTCTTTTGCTTGACCGAAATTACCATTTCTGTTTTTTGAGGTAGAAATTGTGCAGGAAAAAGAGTAAACACTGCTGCATAACCATTTTTACCTAGATCGTGAATATGGATAAATAACGGGCTAGCACGGCGACCGGTTTCACCATATGGTTGGATTTGCACTATGTCCTTACTTTGAGAAAAGAAATAATTATGCGGTAGACCAAAGACTACCCTAGCTGGATGTTTTTCTATCTCTCCTGTTTTGCAGAATTGCATAATAAGATCATGGTCGGCTGCAAAGTTCTGTTCAGCTTCTTCCCCACTAGGTAGGACGTGTTTCCCGTTTTTTTCTTTGCCAAAACTACGGTAACGTAATAATTCAAGTCCTATATCATTTAAAAGATCAATAGCTTTATTACCAGTTTTGCCTATCCAGATCCTAGTTCGACCGCTGAAAGCGGTATATTCCGGGAGGTCTTTTCCATCTTCGGTTTTTAGCTCAAGAGCATTAAGCAACTCCTTTTGCTTTATAACCAGCTCAGAAATATTTGTTATCGCATTCCAGACTCTTTGTCCATCCAAAGATAAAGTTAACAAGGATAAAGATCCAAAACCCCGGCGGGATCGAGCACCAGCTCCACCAAAAAGCCCCAAAGCTTTTAAAGTTAATGGAAGAAAAAACTCCACATCTTTTGATATATTCTTCTTTTTGAATAATAAACGCAAAGTAAAAACACTGCTTCCTTTATAATAAGGGCGCTGCAATTCTCCACGAAAGTCTACCAAACCATGTCCCAAATAAATGAGACCATATTTACGTCGAAAGTCAATATCTTCCATACGTTCCGGTTTTGCAAGATCTAATCCAAGTAAAAAAGAAGATTGCCGTTCGGTACTACCAAAAATCTCTTTTTCTAATTTCTGTACTTCTTCCCACTTTCCAAGTTTGGGAAGTGCAACAGCCCGAAACCAAAAACGCAGAAGTCCTTTAAATGAAGGAAGCCGAAGTTCCGGAGGTTTATCCTGTTCTGCCCCCGCAAGAAACATGGGGGTTGTAATTTTATACGTAGCTTCCCATTGCATCATTTTGCCCTCCTAACGGTTATATTAAGTATTTTAGTATTTTTTCTATTCTCATAAATTGAAGCAGTTATCTATCTTTTCTCCCTTGCCCGCTCACGCATCACTTGAAGGTTTAAAATTTCAGCCACCTCAAAACGTGGTGGAATCTCATCCCTTACCGGTCGTAAACGCAACACTGGCGGGAAATAACCAGACCTACCGTGTACCTGAGCCAATACGACTGCAGCGCTATAATTTAAAGCGGGAAGATTGACTAAAAACGGTTCCGTCTGCCATTGCTGTGATGTAAAGCCTACCTTATCTAGCAAGGATTCAATTTGCGGCTCTAGAGGAAAACTGTGATCAATTTGACTAGGTATCTCTTTTATTTCGGTAATTGTTTTCCCAGTGATTTCTTGAATTTTTTTGATATGAGCTTCGGTCAAAGGGTGAGCAAAGTTGATTAAGTACATAACTTCATTCCACCTCTGCTTCCAACAAAGCAAAATAAAAAGCAAAAAGAGAAATCAAACAAATAAAGCAAATACCAAACCTGATTAATGTTATTATTCCAGGCTGTGGGCGGTCTATCAAGGATAACAAATACTAATTCCAATGTTAGGAAATTACTATAACACGATCTACCAATTCATATACTTATTGTGATAAAACATTTGGTATTTATCAAATAAATTCTTCAAAAATTCCCATTATCCTCCATAGATCAACTAAATAGGAATATTCTTCTTTTACATCTTTCGATAGTTTTACTGTATGTATCAACTGATCGCTTGTTTTAATAGCACAAAAACAAAAAGACGGAGGTTAATTAACCCCCTTTAATTTATACATCCTTTTTCAATTCCTTATAGGTAGGCTAGAAACCCTTAAAGCACGAAAAAATAAGATTTTTTGATTTTGTGCGATTGTAAAGAAATGCTTGAAATAAAAGATCAGAAAAGCTGCCTATCCTTGATTTATAAAGGATTTTCGTAAATAATAGTTGACAAATTTTAGATTATTATCTCAGTTCCACCTTTTTCAATCCCAATTATTTCCCGCGAAGAGTATCTCGTTGTACGCAACTGGCAAATAATTGCTGAATCTTCTTCTAAATTCATAACCCGAGACAATTCTTTTTTTAGTTTTTTTAAGTTTGCATCACTAATTTCTCCTTCTAAAACGGAATTTTGTACCCAGGTAAGATATTTGCGGGCAGTTTTTAAAACCTTTGCTACTCTTTCCTGTTTTACATCATAAACAAGAATTACAAACATTTTCTCCTCACTACCACTGAGCCACAAAAGGCTCATAAACACTCTCATCCATAAAATGTTTTTCTAGTTTGTATAATTCTAGCCTTAGCAATCTCCGGTACGATACATTTCTACCTGTACTACGATGTTTAATAGTGGATTTTAATCTTTTATCCAATTCCTCCACAAATTTTTTCATTGCTTTTTCTTTTAAAACAACCCCTTCCATGTCCTTTTCAAAATCTGTCTTAGTTATCATCCGCTTGCCTACCATTGTAAAAATTAAACGATCGACAATAATTGGCTTAAATATTTCTGCTACATCAAGGTTTAAGCTGAAGCGTCTAAAATTGGTTGCATGTAAGTACCCAATGCGCGGATCAAGATGTGTATGGTAGATTTCGCTGAGAATGCAGGTGTACAAGAGGGAATTGCCAAAACTAATCAAACAGTTAAGATGGTTTCTGGGCGGGCGTCTGGATCTCTCCTCAAAAACAAATTCTGGATCATCTAATATCTCATCAAAAGCTTTGTAATAATGATTGCGAATATTGCCTTCTAAGGCCATTAATTCAGTGGTATCTTTACATGAGTCTAAGGTTTGTTCGAGTTCCTCTATTGCTTGCATGCTATTTTGTATACTTTTACCCCGGTTTTGATAATAACGAAGCACCCTCTTAATATTTGCTACTGCACCTGTTACAAACCGGTTTGCAAGAAGCATTCTTTTACTATGATCAAGATAATGATTCGCTTGACACAAAATCATATAGCCGGAATTGTAGTGTTCCCTGGGGTAAAACGTCCCCATATAATAGCCGTAATAATTGAAATAATGGATAAGGATTTCTTTTTGTGAAGCAAATTCTAAAAACTTTTTGTTTAAATCAATTTCTCCAAATAGGAATATTTCATTTATGTCTTCTACCGGTAAGTATTTTTTGCCCTCTTGAGTCTCGAAACAAATAGTATTGTCCTTTCTTTTAAGCTCGCCATCGGAAAAAATATATATTGTTTTTCTCAAGACTAACCTCCCCTACGCCCAGCAAAAATCTCCATAAGCACAATTTCTGCAGTATTTTCCTTTTTCCGGTTGAGGAGGAGATTCTAAATAAGCAATTCGTAAAATTTCTTTTTTAGCTTTCTCAATTTTCTTTTCCAAATCAGATGTTAAAACTACTTTAATTCGCTTTTTTTCTTCAGGGAAAAGAAGTTCCCCTTGAGCCTTTATACCCAACTCTTTTAATTCATATAAGTAAAGTGCTAACTGCATTGTTGCACTTTTCTCATACGTTGATGACTTTTTTACCTCGCCAACAACAATTTGTCCATCTTTCTTTCTAATGAGGTCAAACTTTAAATGCCCAACTGTTACTTCTTTTCTATCTCGCGGGTAAGCAGTTTCTTGCAAAAATCTCCCAAGTTCTAGTTTCTCATGGTCTTTCTCCGGTATAATATGTCGAGCCATTAACCAAACTTGACGGTGGCATATGTAGTAGTACCACATAAGTGTGCCTGTAACATTAATTTCGGCATTCTCCATGTATCTTCTCCTCAATCAGAAAATAATGAATTTATATAAACTACCAAATGGGATTAACCCCTTTTGCAATGAATCCTGTATTTAGATCATAAAACTCTTTTAATTGTAAAGTTGGAACAAAGAAGAAACCTTGTTCTTCAGGAGGAAGATTTTCTACCGTTGCAGGTATCGAAATTACATACTGGTAAAAATCTGCTTTTATTTCCTCAAAAGCTCGACGACGCTCCGGCAAGGGTGAGATTTCTCTGGTTTTTAAAAATTTCGTCCAAATCTCATTCGCATTTTTATCCAAGCATATATACACATCTATCTTAGGGTATGATTCAATTAAGCGAAAAGAATTGATGTCATAACTCTCGTTATCAAAATCCTTATATATTTCTCCTTCAGTTTTTTGGTACCGGAGAATTTTTATTGCCTCTACATATTTATTAGAAGTATCAAAGGAACATTTTTCACGAATCATTTCATAATATGTTTCTATCATCAATAAAAAATCTTTCTCCCAATAGGAGTGGACATGCTTAAGCAGCTCCTGGGTTACATCAAGTTTCACCGGTTCATATATATATCGGCAAAATAATTTGTTTTGTTCATTTACCAGAGTAATTATATGGAATTTTCCTGTGGCATGCCCGTTCCTGTTACAACGCCCTGCTGCTTGATTTAAACTATCCAAAGGAGCAAAATCACGGTAAACAACATCAAAATCAATATCCACTCCCGCTTCAACAAGTTGAGTGGTAACAGCTAAGCGGATTTTGCCTTTTTTAATTTGCTCAATTCTTTCCAGGCGCTCCTTGGGAGTAATGTGGCTTGAAAGAAAAATTATTCCCTCCTGGACACGGTTTGAAAGTACATGATAAAAATCCTGCGCTTCTTTAATCGTGTTTAAAATAAAAAGGTAAGACTTTTGAGGTTCGATTTGCAATTTTTCAATAAAGTTTTCAATTGTTGTCGGTTCAAGATCCACAATAACTTGCAGACGGTTTAAAGCTGTGAAATATTTTTTCCGTTCCACCAATTCATTAACCTCTTCCCTTGGGAAGATTAAAGGATCTGTTGCTGTTACAAATAAAATATAGGATTGAAATTGCTCAACAAGCAAGGTACATACTTCCTTTATTAATGGCCATAATTCATGACGGATTGTTTGTGCTTCATCAAGAATAATAATAGAATTGGCTAGTCTGTGAAATTTGCGCACCATGCTGTTTCTGCCTGTAATTAAAGTCTCAAATAATTGTACAAAAGTAGTAACAATTATTTCCGAATTCCATCCTTCTACCATAATTTTAGCTTCATCCGGTTCGAAATCATGCACTGCAGTTTTGTAAGTCCTTGGGGTTAAGTAGTGGTGTTTAAGCAATAAACTGTTATCAATGGGCAAACCATTTGTCCTTAAAATCTCCTCAACAACTTGCGAGTTTTGGTCAATTATACTTAGAAAAGGGAGCGTATAAATAATCCGATAATGCAGATGCTTATTTTCAAATAATGCTGCTTTTAATCTACAAGCAAATGAAAAAGCAGTTAAAGTTTTACCAAGCCCGGTTGGAAGATTAATTGTATAAACCCCCGGCATAAGAGAAGCAAATGACTGAGTAGTTACTTCCTGGTATGCTTTTTCTCGTAATGCGTTTATTGGTGTTGCCGGAAAACTAAATTCTGATTTGTAAAGATCAACCAGGTTGCTTGAAAGTGCTGTACGATTAAGCTTCATCGCTTGATTTTGACCAATAACGGCCTCCGTTTTATCTGCATCAACAAGAAGGGAGTAGAAAAAATTAATAAGAAAATAATAAATTGATTTTTTTTGACGGCGTATTTTTCTCGCTAAAGAGCGAAGATTTTCATTTTCAAGCATAACAAACCATTTCTGCAAATGCTCATAGGAAAGACTTGCAGGCAAATTGCAATATTTAATTTCCCCGCACAACTGGTTAAATTCCTCTGGAGCAATAGCTGCCAGCTGCTTTTTTAATATACTTAAATCGTCTGGAGCTATGATAGTTTCATCTAAAATATCCCCAAGATTGCCATGATGCCGCCTAACAACTAAAAAGCACAGCAATGGGTAAAATTCATCTTCACCCGAATTCTGAAAAACTTCTTTAGCAAAATAATAGCTACATACTGCTGAAAAGAGGCCGTGATGCGTAGTTTTCCTTTTTTTTAAAGCTTCTTTTTTATCTTCAGGTGCTATTAAATATTCCTGAAAATAGGCGGTAGCCTTGCCTAAATCATGAGTTATTCCTGTAATTAGGCAGATTTGTTCTGCTTTTTCTAAAGGAAGTAAAGTTATGGTCTTCTCTTTCAGGTAACGAACACTTAATTGTGCTACCCCTTGCAGATGATCAGCCAAGTACTTACCGGGATGAGAAAAAAGGGAGGATCTGTTTTGCATCTGGACTACCTCCTCAGTGAAACAGGAGAAAAATGTACCCCCATAGCGGGGGCGACCTAGAAATAGCAGTATTTTTCTCCATTTTCCAGGCAAATAATTTTTTCAGGAACTCCTGGCTTAAGCTTTAAAGTTTTACCATCGGTTTCAAAAAAGACATTCTCATATTTTTCTACAACTCGATCCGGTGTCATTTGTACAGGTACTTGTTCCTTGCCGTAGCGCCGGTCTGATTCTAGAGCTAGATTTTGCCCAGTCAAGTAGCGCTCAGGAATAACAGAATTAATTGTATCCTCTTTTTCTATATTTTGGAACCTGCTTTCGTATAATCCTACCCACCGGAAATCAGCTATAAGTTCACTTAGCCCCATTGAAAGCGTAAAATAAGTATAATGTCTCTTAATGGAATCTATAAGCCGTTGAAATATATCCGGATTTTTATGATGGACATAGATTCGAAAAGCCGGGTTTGAAAGGAATTCCACCCTGATTTGGGTACGGGCTTCATGATTTTTTTTATAAACGGGTTGCCAAAAATTATCTTTTGTATTAATGTAATTAATCCCCCAGCGAAACTTTTTCACCGGTTTTAACAGGGCAACGCCAAGATACATCTGTTCTAAGGAAAAATCATGCAAATACTGGTTTTTACTACTCCCAATAATTGCTCCTAACATTCCAGCAATAGTTGGCGGGGGTGGGAAGGAGAAAGTTAAAGGTGATGAAGTGGTATAGTATTTGCGAAAATGTCCAATATCAGCCCAAATATCGAACACCAAAGTTTTCATAGGAATTCTCCTAAAAAACTATTTCTTCACAAGGCAACCCTGCAAAAGCTTCAGTTAAGGTAACAGTTTTTCCGGATAAAACCAGAGAAAGAGCATCGTCTACTTTAAAACGAATTTTGGATATTTCATTTTTATTTTTCTGGAACAGCTCTTGCAACTCCGTAATCTCCAAAAAGCCTTCACGGATACCTCTGATCGCTAGATCATCTTTCTCTGAAATAAATTTAATTCTTTTATCAAGTTCACCGAAGTGGGAATAACCAGGCTGATGCTCAACCTGCAATAAAAGTCTAGGCATCTGTCCGGCTTTAGAACCGGAAAGCAAATTCTTTGTTCCGTTCCAAAGCGCCTCTAAAAGAAGAGCTAAATCTTCTTCACTCAGAGGTATGTTCTGGTCTTTGGCGGCATTTTCATTTACTACGCCATAAAAAGCTATTAATGAATAGGGAAGGATATATTTTTCCGTAAACGTCCCTTGTTTTGCTCCTTCCTTAGACGGCATTACTGTCGTGCCCTTAATATAGGTTAAATCCACGCGGTGCAATGAACGGCCCATTTTAAATTGAACAGGACCGGTCAGAGTTAAAGTCTTCTCCTTTACTGCTATAGTAGCACCAAACAGCCTAATATCTATACATTTTTCAATTAAATTTTTAAAATCATTATTAAAATCGCTCAGTCGATCTTCCTTAGTGCGCAAAAGCCCATTATCATCCCTGGTTTCCAGGACAAATACATCCTTTTGTTTTGAAGTATGCAAGTAATCCCGGACAGTCCGTTTTAGACGGACATCGGTAACCATATTAATACCTGTTTCTTCATCAATACGGGGTTTATTCTCGTCTACCGGATCCCCGTTAGGATTGGCATCAGTCACATCGTAAAGAAAAAGAATTTCAGATCTCTTGAGCACAGTCATCTTATTCAGCCTCCTTTTCTTTTTCATATATGATTTCTGCCAATTTATTGGCAAGATTCATACCTGCCGCAAAGTAGAAATTAATTTCATCAATGGAAAGTTCCCAAGATTCCCCTGCCTGTAACAAATAAGTGGAAATCTCTTCCGCCAACTGTCTTTTTCCTTTATCAAAAGCTTCGTATTCAGTGAGTTTATTTTGTACTTTAGGCAAAAGGCCCCTCATGTCACGCTCCGTTAACCGCAAACCTTTGAGCTGTTTTAAGAATGGTGGTTTACTCTCCCTTTTGGCATATTGTACATTTAATAATAATTCGGTCAGAACACCCAATAAGAAAATGCCTCTAGTTACCGGATTTGAAAACATAGGGGAAAGGCCAGTAAAAAATTCTTCAAACTTGCTTTTTGTCAAAGTTTTCGCCTCCTCACGACTAATTTTGAAGAGCCCCAAAGACATTAAATAGGTTAAAGTTAATAATCCGTCTAGCACTACCCAGTGATAAGAATCAAGTTCATTATTAAAATCATGTCGGATCTTTTTCATGATGAATTGCAAAACAAAATTTTTGTCCACAGGCTTAAGCCTAAAAATATTGTCTATTAGTTGAAGATAGTACTTATCAAGGTCATTATCCCGTTTGTTTTCATCAGATTTGGCGAAAAACGTCCGGAGGGTTCCAAAATTAAATTGCCTTTCAATAATCTCCCATTTTTTATCAGTATCAGCTTTTGCATCAAAGATTTTTCGGAGAGTAGAAGGATAAACATCTTCAATTAAAAGTAAAATACGTTCAGCTCCCCGGGAAGCTCTAAGGAATAAAAACTGAACTGACAGCGCATCTTTCTCTTCCATCAAAAGAGCTAAAATTTCGTTTTCGTCTGCGGTCATACGGCTTATCGTCTTACCTGCCAGGGAGATTTTTTTCGGGCCATCGGTAAATATATCAATAATATCTCTTGATACAGCCGATGTCCCAAATAAAAATTTAGGAATTAACAGGTATTCAAGACCACGGACAAAGGTAAATTTTAAGTTTGTTTCAATAAATTCTCTTCCCATTTCCAGAGCCAATTTGCAATCCTGGCATACCGGGTAATTTCGCCAGGCAAGCTTTTTGTCAAACCCACCGGCAATAAACCCTGGCTTATCATTAGTGTAAAATGTAAAAACATTGACATTGCCGGAGACAAACTCTTTTTTTTGTCCACAAATGGAGCAAGTTTTGTCAGCAGCGCTGATTTCCGCCTCTTTCATACCCTCGAGCTTTAGAAGTATGCGGCGAAACAGCTCATATTGCCCAATGTATTTTTGATTAACCTTTATAGTAATTATTGCGTTCTCCCGTGCAGGAAAAAGCTTTTGCTTATTCTCTACTTCAGCTATAATTTTTTCTTTGTTTTTAATCAGTAAATTTACTAAACCATTGAGAAAACTCCAATCTTCCTCTTTTAGTGTAATTTTTCTTTTATTACGTTCAAGATATCTAAACCAGCCAATTATCTTATTATTAAAAGTCTTATTAACCTCTGTTATTTTGGCTGTTGGTGATAAATCAGCACCGCCGGAAGCACCACGACGGTACAGGTAATCCATCTTTTTTTCATCAGATAATTGTTCAAGAGAAACCCCAGATAGCGTAAATCCTTTTTCATCATGTTCAATATCTATGGTGATAGCATGAAGATAGGATTTAACCTTGGGGTTTTCAACAAGAATTTCGAGTTTATCCAACCCTTTTTCCCCTGCGATTATATCTGCCAATGCTTTTATTTCCGCCAGCATAAAACCCCTCCTTTCCTGAAATTAGGCTTTTAAACACTAATCCAAAAGATAATCTCACTCCACAATTCTATAAGTGTACCAGCTTTATCGAATTCTTTGCACTAATTTTTCTTGCAGTCTCATTAGGTTAAAGTCTAAACAAGCTGATTAAATACATAACTGCTAATCCTCCTCTGCTTCCAATAAAGCAAAATAAGGGGCAAAACGAGAAATCAAGACGT
>ERZ773359.3601-NODE-3601-length-17483-cov-11.707023_pt1 | contig 17483 bp, 12 predicted proteins | sample MGYA00374955_ERZ773359 | MGnify/ENA primary metagenome ERZ773359 (study PRJEB29098, sample SAMN04486028) | biogas fermenter metagenome | study: EMG produced TPA metagenomics assembly of the Biogas fermentation microbial communities from Germany - Plant 4 DNA1... | reverse complement strand
TGAGTTTTATACAAAAGGCAAGGGAAAAAGGAGTGGCAATTGCAGCTTTTAACGTACACAATCTGGAAACTATTCAGGCTGTAGCAGAAGGTGCAGCTGAAGAAAGAGCGCCGGTTATCATACAAACCACTCCAGGCACCTTAAAACATGCCGGAGTCGAGTATATAGCTGCCTGCGTCAAGGTGGCTTCAGAAAAGCACGATATACCAATTGCTCTTCATGTAGACCATTGCCCGTCTTATAACACCATAGTACAGTGTATAAGAAACGGCTATACATCGGTAATGATCGATGGTTCTATGTTGCCATATGAAGAGAATGTTGCCCTGGTGAAAAAGGTGGTTGAACTGGCTCACAGTGTCGGAATTGCAGTTGAAGCTGAGTTAGGGCGTATAGGAGGCACTGAGGATGACATAACCCTGGACGAGCGGGAGGCCACATTTACGGTACCCGAGGAAGCCAGAGATTTTGTGGAGGCTACCGGTGTCGATACTCTGGCTGTTGCAATAGGGACGGCTCATGGTGTGTATAAGTGGGAACCTAAGCTGGATTTTAAACGGCTGGCTGAAATCAGGGAATTGGTGGATGTTCCGCTGGTTCTCCACGGCGCGTCGGGTGTCGATGATGAGAGTATAAAGAAGGCCATCACCGGAGGTATCTGCAAGATCAATATAGCCACCGAACTTAAGATACCTATGGCTGAGGCTATCCAGGAAGTATTCCGTGCCAAGCCCGATGAAAATGACCCGAGGAAATATATGGGACCGGCAAAGGAAGCCGTAAAAGAGGTGGTACGAAAGAAAATCAGACTGTGCGGATGCAACGGACTGGCTGATGAATTGGAGGGACTCAGGTGATTCTGGCTATCACTATGAATCCAGCTATTGATAAAGTATATTCAATAGATAATTTTACAGTAAACAAAATATTTCGCACTAAGGCGATGACAGCGACGGCCGGTGGAAAAGGACTGAATGTGGCCAGGGTGGCACGAATTTTAGGAGAGAGGGTTGTGGCTTCCGGTTTTATCGGCGGCGGTAACGGTCAGTTTATCAACAACCAGCTTAAGACAGATGGAATCGAAAGCCGGTTTGTACCGATTGATGGGGAAACAAGGATATGTATCAATATATTGGATGAGGTAAACGGGACTTCAACCGAAGTTTTGGAACCAGGCCCTACAATTACTCCCGATGAATGCCGTATCTTCTTGGAACGATTTGGAGAGATGGTAGCAGATTGCGATGTGGTAACGGCTTCAGGGAGCTTGCCAAGAGGTGTGCCCGTGGACTTTTATAGAGAACTGATACGTATTGCAAGGTCGGAAGGGAAAAAGTTTATACTGGATACCAGCGGTGAATGTTTAAAAGAAGGAATCAAAGAGCAGCCTTATATGATAAAACCCAATCAGCACGAGCTTTCCCAGGCTTTAGGAATCAAACCTTCGTCAAAGGAGGATTATATAAGGGCATTGAACCGTTTTAAGGAGATCGGTATTTGTTTTCCCGTTATCACCCTTGGTGAAAAAGGATGTGTAGCTGCCTTGCCTGACGGTATCTATTATTTTTATGCTCCGCCTATAAAGGTAGTTAACGTGGTTGGTTCGGGAGATTCATTTGTTGCCGGTTGTGCCGTTGCGCTGAGTAGAGGAATGGAGCCCGTTGAAGTCATCAAACTGGGAATGGCCTGCGGTATGGCTAACACCCAATTTTTTAAAACCGGGATGGTTTCCCATGAACTGGTTGACAAGTTTTTGAAGACCATAGAGATTGAAAAATGGAATTAAGGCAAATAAAAACGGTCCTGGATTCATAATTTGATTTGAGTCAGGGCCGTTAATTTATGAACTAATATTTTTGAAAAATGTTATTATTTGTTTATATTTTTATACTTAAGTTAATGATATAATCGACTACAAAGGTAAATTTTGTGTAGTTTTTATCACCTTACAGTAATTTTGACATATCTTGTGCTGCGGGAAAAATCCCATATCAGCACAAATAATGGCGCACATATATGGATTGGGTGGAGGTAACGGAGTGAAAAGGGGATTTGTAATAATATTTGCTTTATTACTCTTTTTGATACAGTTTTCTGCAGAAGGTACGGTATATGCAGAAGGCACCAATGATATTGTTATGGAAGCTAAAATTGGTTTTGACGGGCGCTTCAGTCTTGGTAAATGGACCCCCATTACAGTGGATATTGAAAACAAGGGGGAAGATGTACAGGGAGACCTGGAGGTAGAAATACACCAGACTAACCGGACTACTTCAATCGTGTATTCGACTCCGGCTGTAATTCCGCAGGGTACCAGAAAACGGTTTACGCTGTATGTTCAAATAAACACTCTTCAAAGAAACTTTACAGTTCAGCTTGTTCGACAGGGAACCGTGATAGCCAGTTCTGAGATCAAAAATGCGGCGCCTGTGACGGGAGAAAAGTATATGCTGGGCCTTGTGACGGATGATAAGGAAGCGTTGAGTTACTGGAAAGCTTCACTAGGCAGCAATCGCATATTCTATCAGTATGAAGCAGTGTATCTGGATGTCGATAATTTCCCGGCAAAAAAGGAAATACTTGATAACTTTCCAATTCTTATTCTGAATAATGCCGATACCAGCAGATTTTCCGGGCAACAGGCGACGGCTTTAAAACACTGGTTGGAAGACGGCGGCATCTTAATTGCAGGCACCGGTGCCAATGGCGGGAAGACTCTGGCAGGACTACAGGAACATATTCTTTCTATTTCTCAATCGGGTACTGAACGGGTGGAAAAAATCGATGCCCTGGAAATTGTCGGTGAAGCCGCGATATCTGGTGATGCAATTTTTGAGATAATGAAGTTAACGGTTGATAACGGGGATGCGGCACTTAAAGATGGAGATAAGGGAATTGTATGGAAAGTGCCCTACGGTGCCGGTTGTATTTTTATATCGGCTTTTGACTTGGGACTGGAACCCATTGCCAGCTGGACCGGCAATAAAATGTTCTGGGAAAATATATTGAACTCTCATTTGAGTACCGAAAAGATCAGCATGCTCAAGGATATTGAGGTTCGGCGCAATTTCGGTATGGGCAGCAGGACTGTACAAAGCGACTATGTCCGGGAAGCTCTTGGATTTGGCATAAAGGAAATGGATCTGCCCTCATTTTCAAAGCTGCTTTTAGTATTGGCTGCGTATCTGTTGGTTGTAGGACCTGTAAATTACATAATACTTAAGCGGTTTGACAGACGGGAATGGGCGTGGTTTACCATTCCTATTATTGTAATAATATTTTCCGGAATAATATACGGTCTGGGATATACAGCCAAAGGCAGTGAGGTTGTAACAAATACCATTTCGGTGGTCAGGCTTGAGCAGAACAGTGATACAGCCAGTGCGGAAAGCTATGTTGGTGTGTTTGTTCCTAAAAAAGGAGATTACCAGGTTACGGTCGAAGGTGATTCATTGCTCTCCCTGGGAAATCAGGGTATGTACTATGATTATCATGATCCTTCCTCTGCAAGCAACCAAAAAGAACAGCGAAAACTGCCTGTGGAAGCCAGGGTGGTACAGGGAAAAACTTCCTCCATAAACTTTTACAACACCAGCATATGGACCATGCGGGATTTTGCAATGGATAACACCGTGGACGGGTTTGGCAGGTTTGACGCCGATCTGTATTTTGAAGGAGACAGGATAAAGGGAAGCATAACCAATAATACGCCATATCCGTTGGAGGATGTGGTTGTGTATACATCCTACGGATACCAGGTACTGGGTAACTTTGCTGCGGGTGAAAAGAAGCAGGTGGACGTAAAGGTATTCGCCCGGGCAACTCAGGGACAACTGCCTGGTCTGCAGCTCTATGCAATGGTGGATGAAGTATTTCCATATCCCCATGTCAGGCCGGTACCGTTCGGGAACTTGGATGATGAACAGCGTGAGGATTATATACGGAGACAAATTATACAAAGATTGATAATGTCACATCCGGGAACTCCGTATCCTGTACCAGGTCATGTTAACAGTGTTACACCCATCCAAGGGTCGTTAAGCCTTCTGGGATTCAGTACACATGGAATTGTGCAGAATATCAGGGTGAACGGGCAAGAACCTGAAGCAGCATTCCACAGAAGTGTAGTGGCCACACAATTCATTGTACCTCATATAAGGGACGGGAAGGTCTATATTCCACCCGGGGTTATAACGGCTGGTTTTGCAGGAGAAAAGAGTCAGGGGATAGCATATACGGAAGGAAATACGGTGACGATTATGGGACAGGGAACGGCTGTATTCCATTTCAATATGAATCCCTACAAAGATATGGATTATTCTATGATTGAAATATATTTGAATTATGAAGGGCTTACACCTGAATTGTATATATTTGACACGGAGAAAAATGATTATGTTGATACCGGTGATGGAATATCAGTAGATAATAAAGAGGGGATTGTAACTATTGAAAGCCAGGCACTGGAAAGATATTTAAACTCTGAGGGTAAACTGGAGCTGTCAGTCAAGTGTTCGGTTAAGCCTAAATCTTCCTGGAGGCCGGGAGATTATGGTACACTGCAGCTGCCTACCTTATCAATAGAAGGGAGTGGGCGCTGATGCTGGTTATTCGTGATCTGGTCAAGAAGTATGGTAACTTTACTGCAGTTGATCACCTGAATATGCATGTTGAGCGCGGGCAGATATATGGTTTTATAGGTCCCAACGGAGCCGGAAAAACCACGACCATGAGGATTGTGGCTACCCTGCTGGCACCCACATCGGGGTATGTGGAAGTGGACGGGGTGGATCTGCAAAAAGATCCTATCAAAGTCAGAGAAAAAATCGGATATATGCCCGACTTTTTCGGAGTGTATGATAACCTGAAAGTTATGGAATACCTGGATTTTTACGGCAGCGCCTACGGAATTGAGTACGCTCAGCGCCGCAGGATAGCCGATGATCTGCTTGAACTGGTGGATTTAAGCGATAAAAAGGATGCATATGTGGATACATTGTCCCGGGGTATGAAGCAGCGGCTGTGTCTGGCCCGTTGCCTGATTCACAATCCCCAGCTGCTCATACTGGACGAACCGGCATCAGGCATGGACCCACGTGCCAGAGCCGAGATAAAAGGTATACTTAAAGAACTCAAGAGAATGGGCAAAACCATATTGATAAGCTCCCATATATTAGCTGAATTGAGTGAGATATGCGACTGTGTAGGGATAATAGACAGGGGTAAGGTGGTAATACAGGGCAGTGTAGATCAGATCGTTCAAAGGATGGCAGGAGAAACCGTGGTAAGGTTCAGGGTATTAAGGGACGTAGACAGAGCGGTAAAGCTGCTTAAGGAGCAACCGATGGTCACCGGCATTGTACAGGAGGATCTGGTTCTGGAGATAGCCTGCAAAGGTACTGACGAAGAATTGTGGAACCTGCTCCGTACTCTTGTGAACAACGAAATTCCGGTTATATCCTTTAATAAGGTGGATGGAAACCTTGAACATATATTTATGGAGGTGACCAGCGATGAAGAAGTGGTATTATAACCCGGTGCTGGCAAGCAGTCTTAAAACCAGAATGAGGGGCTGGAGAACGGCTGCATCGGTAACTGCATATTTAGGAGTTATGCTGTTTATCGCCTATATCTTCTTCAGGATTTATATTCAAAGCCAGGGGGCATACGGACTGTCTTTTAATGCAAACCAGTCGGTAGGGCTTCAGGTGTATCTGACATTGGCAATTCTTCAGTTTGCACTCATACTTCTGATTACCCCTGCTCAGACGGCGGGGGTGATAAGCAGCGAAAGGGAAATGCAGACGCTGGATCTCCTTCTTTGTACAAAAATGTCTTCTGTAACCATAATATTGGGAAAGCTGTTATCCTCCCTTGGCTTTATCCTTTTGTTGATAGTTGCGTCAATACCATTATTCAGCCTGGTGTTCCTCTTTGGAGGTATTGCCGTTGAAGATATTGCCATGCTGTTTCTGTTTTATATAATTACCGCATTTGCAGTTGGGAGCATAGGAGTATTCTATTCAACGCTTTTTAAAAGGACTGTAGTATCCACGGTAGTAACGTACGTTACAATTTTCTTTCTGGGAATTGTATCAGTGGCACTGGGTGTTTACATGATGTCCATGCACTACTCACAGACGCCGCAGCCTGTGGATTATTATATTCCTTTTATACTGTATATAAATCCTGCGGTGGGATTGGCCGATCTTCTGAGCAGACAGGCCGTAGGCCAGTATGCTGGTAATTATGGAATAATTGGCCTGGTCATTGGAGGTATGGGGGGTACACCGCAGGGATGGCTTCAGCAGTTGCCGTTCTGGGTGAAGAATACCGTTGTTATATCAACGATAGCAACTATATTGCTTGTCATAAGCACATGGAGTTTAAGGCCGTACAAAAAGATCAGGCAGAAAAATAAAAAGGAATTGGCAGGCTAGATGATAATGAGGTACGGGTATTAAGGGATATTAAATGACGGGCGAAAATGCGTAAACGGGAGAAAGAGGGGCTTAATAGAATGGGCAAAGTGGTGGACAAGAGATTGTACGGCGCTCTGAAACATGTAAGAAGACGCATGCTCCTGCGTCATTTTATAAGATTCATTATGCTTGGACTTATTGGTGCATTGGCTCAGACGGTGTTATGGTTAGGAGCGTCATTCATAATACCAATACATTATGTATGGAATAAATCGGCTGCTTGCGGTGTCGGCGTACTATTGATTTTAATAGCGGCCGGGGTTTTCTTTCGGCCATCTATGAAGGACGCTGCCCATGAGGCTGACCGGCGTGGTTTGCAGGAAAGGGTTATCACTGCATACGAGCGTATGGAGCTTAATGATGTTTTTTCGGTGATGCAAAGGGAGGATACAATTCGGAAGCTGAAGGATTTTGATACCAGGATCATACCCGTTGTGCCGCCTAATAGATGGATATACTGTGTGGTAGTTTTGGCTTTGCTTCTTGTAATCGGCTCTGTTATTCCCAATCCCCAGCGTGACATTATAGAGCGTCAGATAAGGGTGGAGAAGGTGATTGAGAAGCAAGCGGAAAAGTTGCAGGAAAAAGTTGAGGACAATCTCACCGGGGATGTTGGACTGACCGAGGAAGAAAAGCAGGAGCTAATAGAGCTGGTAAACCGGCTGGCGGATACGCTGAGACAAACCCGGGATTATAAGGAGGCTCTCAAGGAAATCTCCAGAGCCGAACAAAACCTGGACGATCTGACAAGACGGTTTCAACAGGCACGAATGGCTTCGTTAGGAGGCGAGCTTGAGCGGCATGCGTTAACCGGTGCTCTGGGTCAAGCCATAAAAACCATGGATGCCCAGGGTATAACGGATGAGCTTGATGATTTGAAAAAGCAGCTTGAGCAGGGTGAGATGGACGAGGGAACGATAAAGTCGCTTAAAAAGGCGTTGGAGGCTGCGGCCAAAACTTTGCCGGAGGGCAGTCTAAAACAGCAGCTTATGAATGCTGCATCCGTATTGACTTCAGGTATTTCCGGTGAAAACGGTAATGCCCAAAATACATTGGATGCTCTGCAGGAGATGCTTGTCGACGCAGCACAAGGAAATATGTCCAGTGTAGCGGATATTTCGTACTTGCTGCAGAACATGAAGGGCAGTATAGCCAATGCTGCGGGGCAGGATTACCGGATAGCTCAAAGCGGGAATAATAACAGGTTAACCGATGAAAACAGACGGAGTGGAAGCAGTCAAACCCCGGACGTTCAGAGACCAAATGACAATGGTACGGACAGCCTTAATGCAGCCGGTGGCTCAAGGAGCCAAAATGGCAGCAGCAGTTCAGGCAGTGGAAACGGTAGTCAGGGTTTGGGAGACCCTGGGAACACATCAGGTGGTCAGGGTTCAAATAACGGTTCGGGTAGCGGCGGTCAGGGTGCCTCCGGAAGTGGCTCGGGAACCGGAGTAGGGGGCGGAAGTACCAATCAGGATGCCGGATACCAGGAAGGCGGCTCATCGTCCGGACACGGACAAAAGGGGCAGGGCGATCCCGATTCCTATGAAGAATATGAGCGTATATATGATCCTGTCAGACTGGGGAACAGCGGCCAGGAAAGTCATGTTTCCGGGGGGCCAACAGGACAGGGTACGGGTGAGCAGGTGGAAACGGGTCGGGGTTTGGGAAGTTTTGACGGTTTTATCCCATACAAAGAAGTTTTTGGCAGCTACAGCCGGCAGGCTATGGAGAATTTAAAGCGTATGGATATCCCACCTGCCATGCGTGAGCTGGTAAGGGAATATTTCAGTTCTCTGGAGTAGTCTTCATCGCAAACGATCATTGGGTTTTCTTAAGTATAAGCTGGATTTTTCATATAAAAATTCCGAATAACGGAGAAAAAACTGTGTCAGGAGCTATCTGAAAACACTATACGGATGAACGGGGGATTTAAGTGGCTATTACCATAAATGATATAGAAGGCTTTGAGAAAAAGATAGAGGAGATAGAAAGCCAGATTGCCAGGGAGATAGTGGGGCAGAGGAGTGTTATACGCCAGGTCATTATGGCAATACTGGCAGGCGGAAATGTATTGCTGGAAGGTGTACCAGGTCTGGGCAAAACCCGGCTGGTGCGTACCATAAGCAGGGTACTGGATCTGTCATTTAACCGTATACAGTTTACACCGGATTTAATGCCGGCAGATGTTACCGGTACAAATATAGTGATCCGCGACGAAAGCGGGAACAGCCGGTTTGAATTCCAACCCGGTCCCATATTCAGCAATATAGTGCTGGCTGATGAGATCAACCGTGCTACCCCTAAAACCCAGAGTGCACTTCTTGAAGCTATGCAGGAACATACGGTAACGGTAAGCGGGGTAACCCGTAAACTGCCTCAGCCTTTCTTTGTACTGGCTACCCAGAACCCTATCGAACAGGAGGGGACATACCCTCTGCCCGAGGCACAGCTGGACAGGTTTTTATTCAAGATACTGGTTGATTTCCCGTCACTTGATGAGCTGCATGATATTGTTGATATGACAACCTCCGGGAATGAGGTACATGCTCAAAGGGTAGCCGATGGTCAGATTATCATGCAGCTAAGGGCTGTTGCGGCAGGTATTCCCATTGCCAGAAGTGTACTGGATTACGCCTTGCGCCTTGTCCTTGCAACCCATCCTGAAAGGGAGGAATCACCTGAAGTAGTAAAACGCTATATCAGGTATGGTGCCAGCCCTCGGGGAGCACAGGCTATTGTAACCACTTCCAAGGTACGGGCAATTATGGAAGGACGCTATAACGTATCCTTTGACGATATACGGTATACGGCTTATCCTGCACTGCGGCACAGGATATTCTTAAACTTTGAGGGAATGGCCGAAGGCAAGAGTCCTGATGACTTAATTGGTGATATAATATCCCAGCTTAAGGAGTGAATTCTGTTGAACGGTTCGGAAGGCCCACTGCTGGATCAGGAGTTTTTAAAAAAGTTGGACGGACTGATACTTAATACCCGTACGGCTTTACAAGGTGATATAGGAGGCAACAGGAAGTCAAGAAGCAAGGGAAACTCCATCGAGTTTTCGGATTTCAGGGAGTATGTGACAGGTGATGATTTCCGCCGTATTGACTGGAACGCGTATGCCCGGTTTGAACGGCTGTTTGTCAAGTTGTTTATGGAGGAGAGAGAGGCAAATGTTACGGTGTTCATCGATCTAAGTGGCTCCATGGATTGGGGTGAGCCAAACAAAGGGAAGCTTGCTAAACAGCTGGCAGCCGTGTTTGTATATATAGCTCTGGCCAATTTGGACAGGGTGAGTGTGGCAGGCATACAGGAGAGACCAGGAGCATATCTGCCCTATTTTTCCGGCAAACAGGGTTTCTGGAAGGCGCTTAAGTTCATAGAGGATCTGGAGTTTGGGGGAAAGACTTCTCTGAACGAAGCTATTAAAAGCTATACCCACCTGAAGCAAGGCGGAGGTATAAGTATTGTGATAACCGATTTGTTATCAAAAGATGGTTATGAAGAAGGGCTTAAATATCTTCAGTATCTGAAGCAGGAAATAACCCTTTTACATATTATGGCACCTCAGGAGCTGGAGCCTGAAGTAAGCGGCAGCCTGCGTCTGACCGATGTGGAAGATCAGGAGATAAGGGATATTACTGTAACGCCTCAGGTACTTAAGGCTTATAAAAGAACGGTGGATAAATTCTTAAACAGTGTCAGGGATTTCTGCTATACGAGGGGAATAAACTATGTGCTGACCAGCAGCGCTGCCAGTATTGAACAGGTGATATTCACCAATCTAACCAGGTTGGGATTTGTCAGGTGAATTGTATGTTGAATTTTCTGAATCCGTGGGGATTTTTATTTTCGCTTTTTATACCGGCTATTATATTGTTATACCTATTAAAGCAGCAATATCAGGAGGTAAAGGTCTCAAGCACATATCTGTGGCAGAAGACCATTCAGGATATCCAGACCAGTATGCCATGGCAGAAACTTAGGAAAAACCTCCTGCTGTTTTTGCAGTTGTTGGCTGTCCTACTCTTTACGCTGGCTATTGCCCGCCCGTTTCTTTATAGGAAAGCTGAGAATTCATCAGATTTCATAATTGTACTGGACTGCTCAGCCAGCATGCAGGCTGAGGATGTAAAACCTACCAGGTTTTTAAGAGCAAGGAATGAGATAGAAAAGTTTATTGACGGTTTGTTTCCTGATCAACGGGTAACCCTTATTGCTGCCGGATATGAACCCGATGTTGTTGCCCGCCGGACCGGTGATAAGAACACGTTAAAAGGCCGGCTAAAAAGAATAGAAGTCACCAATGGTGGGGGTAGTATGGATGAGACGCTGTCTTTGGTACAGGCGATTGCTAGGGAGCTTGAAGATGTCGAGATACATGTATACACAGATAAGAATTATGAATTTGGAAGACCGAATTATAAATCAATTGTTTTTAATGAGAACGGGGATAATTTCGCCGTTGATCTGGTAAGCTGGACACAGACACCGGACGGGCCGGTTATATTATCGAGAATTGCAAACTATAGTGGTGAGAATGCTACTCTTTCGGTTGAGTGCCTGGCTGACGGAATCACTGCTGATGTAAAGGAAATTATGGTGCCCGCCGATGGTACGACGGATGTTTACTGGACGGGAATACCATCGCATACAAGATGGGTTGAGATTGATATTCTGGATAAGGATGATTTATTATTGGACAACCGGGGGTGGGCCATTACAGATTATCATGAGGATAACAGGGTGCTTCTGGTGAGTCAGCGAAATATTTTTCTGGAAAAGGCTGTAACTCTTAGGAAGGATATTGAGCTGATTAAAACTACCTATGAGCAGGCTGATGATACAGAGGGATATTCTTTGTATATATTTGACGGGTATATACCTGAAAGCCTTCCTGACGACGGAAATATTATTATTTTCAATCCCCAGAATGACAATAATTTTCTAAATGTGGGAGAGGAATTTGTCCCGGGAAATATTCATCTTTCGTCCCAAACCCGTTATAGCCAGTTCCTGGATTTTGTTGCCTATGATGATTTTCATATAGCAAGGGCAAGGCAAATTAGCGTTCCCGATTGGGGAAATGTTGTGCTGGAGGCTGAGCAGGGACCATTGCTTATAACAGGGGAAAAGGGAAGTCAGAGAATTGCGGTGTTCTCTTTTGACGTACACGATTCTGATATTCCATTGAAGATGGATTTCCCCATTTTAATGCAGAATATGCTTACCTGGATGCTTCCACAAGGATTAGGACATGACGTTAAATATTATGCCGGGCAGGAGGTACAGATACAGTCAATGCCCGGGGTTCAAAATATTTATGTTACAACTCCATCGGGAGAACGATTATCCATAGATCCCACCTACAGCATTGTTCCCATTAACGATGCTCGTGAAGTGGGGATATATAGAGTACAGCAGGATGTTGTATCAAGCAAGGGCACCAATACGACGGAGCATTATTTTGCCGTTCATGTTCCAACCCAAAGCGAGTCGGATCTAAGGCCAGGCCAAGTGCTTACAGATACCAGTCAATATGAGAGTGGACAGTATACACCTGTCGTACAAATGAAGGAGTTATGGCGATATTTTGCCTGGATCCTGCTGGCTGTTATTCTGCTGGAATGGTGGGTGTATCAATATGGGTATTAGCTTTGAAGGCAGAGGCATTGCTTTTACCAGCCCCTGGTGGCTGATTCTGATCTTACCAGCTGTTGCTTTCGTGGTATTCTTTTATCATAAAAGCAGTCGGATGAGGATTAAAAAGGACAGGTATATCCTGCTGATTCGTTGCCTGATTATACTGCTGATTATTTTGTCACTGGCGGGAGTCAGCATAAGGAAATATACAAAGGCCGCAACCGTGTTTTTTGTAGCCGATCTGTCTGACAGTACGTCCAATGTGAGAAGTCAAATGGAATCATTTATATTATCGTCATTAGAGAATAAACCCTACAATTGGCAGGCGGGTGTTATAACCTTTGGAAAGGATGCACTGGTAGAACAGCCGGTGGATCAGGATATATCTTTTAACAGGTTTGAAACTTTGCCAAATCCTCATTTTACCGACATAGGCGGGGCGCTTCAGATGGCGGGGGCTCTGTTACCGTCCGATACCCGGAATAGGATAGTGCTCCTTACCGATGCTGCCGAAAATACCGGGGATGCGGTGAAACGCGCCAGAATGCTGGCTCTGCAGGATATTGTGATAGACGGTGTATATTTTGATATTGAGTCTTCGACAGAAGTACAGGTTACCTCTCTTAATGTTTCCAGCAGCTTATATCAGGGTGAAACGTACGATATACGTATACAGATAGACAGTACAATAAATACCTCAGGAGTGTTGAGACTATATGCCAACCGTCAGCTTATAAGCCAGCAGAATGTGGAGATTCAAAAGGGAGAGAATATATTTGTTTTTAAGGATACGGCGCAGGACAGCGGGGTAAAAACATATCAAGCAGATCTTCAGGTGGATAATGACACCGTATACCAGAACAACAGCACCGCTGCATTTGTTAACATTCAGGGGTTGCCAACTGTAGCTGTGGTGGAAGGTCAGGAGGGTGAAGGCCGGGAACTGGTAAAGATACTTAAACAGGCAGAGATTGAGACTGTTATACACACTCCTGAAACCCTGCCTGCTGCACTGGAGGAGCTTCGCAAGTATCACGCGGTGGTTTTGTGTAATGTAGGGGCAGATGACCTGGGAGAGGACAAGATGACGGTGCTTGACTCATATGTAAAACATCTGGGACGGGGTGTTCTTGTAACCGGCGGAGATGCCAGTTTTGCTCTGGGAGGATATATGGCTACACCTCTGGAGGATATGCTGCCGGTAGATATGGATTTGATGGGTAAAGCCAATATGCCTTCCCTGGGTTTGGTACTGGTTATAGATAAATCATCCAGCATGTCGGCAGGAGAATACGGGTTAAGCAAGCTGGCTCTGGCCAAGGAGGCTGCCATTGGTTCTGTCGAAGCATTAAGGCCGGTGGATTATATAGGTGTGGTGGCCTTTGATGATGCTGCTTCATGGGTGGTTAGTACGCAGGCGGTGGAAGATGTAGCGGGTATACAGGATGATATCGGTACCATAAGGCCGGGCGGTGGTACCAATATGTATCCCGGACTCAGATTAGCCTACGAATCTTTGAAGGAACTAAGCACTCAGCTCAAGCATGTAATTGTATTAACCGACGGCCAGTCACGGACAGGGAACTTTCAGAGTTTGGTACAGGAGATGCGGGATCATGGGATCACCCTTTCAACGGTAGCGGTTGGCAGGGATGCGGATACCAGGCTGCTGGAGGATCTGGCACGCATAGGAGGTGGACGCTATTATTTCACCGATGAGTTTACCAATATACCTAAAATATTCACCAAGGAAACCTATATGGCGACCCAAAGCTATGTTAAGAACCATACATTTTACCCTGTTATAACCGGCCAATCGCCTATTATTAGCGAATTCAGCCAAGGGTTCCCGCCACTTCATGGATATATCGCCACCATGCCCAAAGCAAGAGCCAACATGATCCTGTCCAGTGATGAGCAGGATCCGCTGCTGGCCGAGTGGCAGTACGGACTGGGCAGGGTTGCAGCATGGACAAGCGATATGCGGGGTATATGGACGGAAGATTGGCTTACCTGGGATCGGGTGCAGCGCTTCTGGCTAAACGTTATATCATGGGTGCTTCCATCCAATGATGATGAGAGCGGCCTTTTACAGGTTAGCAGAACGGGCGATAAAGGGCATATAATCCTGGATACGTCTCAGAATTGGGATGAGGTATTGGACAGCCGTGCAGTAGTGATAGACCCTGAAGGAGGAACCCAGACCGTTTCTCTTCAGGCTACTCAACCGGGGAAGTATGAAGGTGATTTTGAAATAGATCAAGCAGGGGTATATATTGTTCGGGTGGAACAACAAAAAGACGGGCAGGTGGTTGGACAGCTTGACACCGGCTTGGCAGTCAGCTACTCACCCGAATATGATATCCGCAATCAGGGTAATAAAGAACTGCTGGAGAGTTTGGTTAAGGAAACCGGAGGTGTTGTTATTGATGATCCTCAACAGGTGTTCCGGGAGGATCTGCAGCCGGTGTGGGCAGAAACTGAAATCTGGCCTTATCTTCTTCCGCTGGCGTTAGCATTGTTTGTGCTTGATATAGCGCTGCGAAGATTGAAGATGGAGATCCCGACTGAGAGGCTAACGGACGGATTAAGATTTATATACCGGCGTTTGGGTTTTGCTAAGTATATTTCCCGGGAAAAAATGTCCCGGGAAAAGATGGTTGGAAGAAGCAAAGGATTACAGGAAAACGTGAAGAGGGAGACCGGCCCCGATTTTTCATCACAGCTTTTGAAGGCCAGGCACAGTAAAAAGCGAAAAAAACTATAGTATAATAACTGTCGAAAGGGTGCAGTTATAATGAGAATGCTTGATATCATATTAAAAAAGCGGCATGGTAAAGAGCTTACAAAAGAAGAGATCAACTTTTGGGTAAAGGGTTATGCAGCAGGGCATATTCCCGATTATCAGGTATCGGCTTTGCTTATGGCAATATATTTTCAGGGAATGACCAGCAGTGAAACCGCCGATCTAACATTAGCCATGGCTTATTCAGGCGATGTTGTTGATTTGTCTTCCATTCCGGGGGTTAAGGTGGATAAACACAGCACCGGAGGTGTTGGAGATACCACCACCCTGGTGGTTGCTCCTTTGGTTGCTGCTTGCGGTGTTCCGGTTGCCAAAATGTCAGGCAGAGGGCTGGGACATACCGGTGGTACTATCGATAAACTGGAATCTATTCCTGGGTATAATCCCTTTCAATCAACTCAGGATTTTATACGCATTGTGAAAGATATTGGTATTTCGCTTGTAGGTCAGACCGGGGATCTGGTACCAGCCGATAAAATGATCTATGCTTTGAGGGACGTGACCGGGACCGTTGAGCAGAAATCCCTTATAGCCAGCAGCATCATGAGCAAAAAGATAGCTGCGGGAGCCGATGCCATAGTGCTGGATGTAAAAACCGGCAGCGGTGCTTTTATGGAGTCGGTGGAGGATGCTTTTTCTCTGGCAGAAGAGATGGTCAATGTGGGCAATCTGGTTGGACGCAGGACTACAGCCCTTGTGACCGATATGTCTCAACCTCTTGGAATGGCAGTTGGTAACGCGCTGGAGGTAAAGGAGGCAATCGAGATATTGAAAGGAGAACGAACTGGAGCTTTAAGAGACGTTTCACTGATTTTGGGTGCTTATATGTTATATACGGCAGGGCGGTGTTCCAACATTGAACAAGGGAAGGACATGATTCAGGATGCTTTATATAGCGGAAAAGGTGCCGATAAACTTAAAGAGCTGATACACGCCCAGGGGGGAGACCAACGGGTTGTAGATGACCCTTCACTTTTACCGTTGGCCGATAACGTGATTGCCATAAAAGCTGAACAGGACGGATACATATATTCCATTGATGCACGGAGTGTGGGAGAAGCTGCACATTTGCTGGGCGCCGGAAGAAGTTCTAAGGAAGATATGATAGATCACCGTGTAGGTATTGTATTACACAAGCGTACAGGAGAAACGGTAAGAATGGGCGAACCACTTGCTGATTTTTATGTGACCCGGGAGGAGTTGCTTGATAAAGCAATTGATACCTTCAAACGTGCAGTCGTCATAAGGCAGGAGCCGCCCGAGCCAAAGCCTCTGGTGTACGGTGTGGTTACCTCTGAAGGGGTTGAGAGGTATTATTAGAAATTGAAGTAACTACTTTTCAAAACAGGAGGGGTCTGGTGTATGACAACTTGTGTAAAGTGTCCTGAATGTGGTTCTTCAAATTGTGTAGAAATAGTATATGGATTGCCAACCTATGAACTCTTTATGAGAGCTGAAGCCGAAGAGGTAAAGTTAGGGGGATGTCTTATCACGAAAGATTCGCCGAATTATTTCTGTAAAAGTTGCGAACATAAGTGGAAAGAGGGGAAATCAATCTTTGACAATTAATACTATAAGATGTTTATAGCGGAAATATGCATAAAGCAACAAAATACAGACGGGGGTTTGCTCTGTGGATAGTAAGAGATATTTAATTGCAGTAGACCTGGACTATACGGCATTGAACAACGTATATGAACTAAATGATATAACAGTAAAGGTGTTAAAAAAGTTAACTAAAATGGGACACCACGTTATGATTGCGACTGCAAGACCGACTTGCATAACTCTGCCCCACTATAAAAGACTGGAGCTGGATACGTTGACTGCTTTATGCAATGGGGCTGATTTGGTAGCTGATCTGGCAGGTGAACATAAGACTTTGCTAAGGAATTATATGTCTGCTTCTGATTTAAGAAAAATATTTGATATAATCCCCCTGGATGATATTGATGATTTGGGGATCCAAATAAATGATGAATTATACATGTACGGGTCAATGAAGGGCTCTTTGTATCATGAAGAGCTGATAAGGCGATCAAATGTGGAATACATTGATTTGAGATCGATCCCTTTTGTGGATGCCGGCCGGATATTCTTAAGAATAAAAGATACGCCGGAAGTAATGGAAAGTATAGATAAGCTTAAAAGCATTGAAAACATCAGTATTAATTATAGAAAAATACACTTGGATCAGCCGGGTATTTATTTGAGTATACAATCGATCCATGCGGATAAATGGTATGCCGTAAAGGAGGCAGCTGCTCACTATGGAATGCCCGAGAAAAATATAATTGCCTTTGGGGATGACTATAATGATACTATGATGCTCAAAAATGCCGGACTCGGTTTTGTTATGTGTAACGGTAATGAAGAGCTAAAGCGAGAGATTGGACGTACTACACAGTATTCCAATGTAGAAGGCGGTGTTGGAAAAGAACTTGCCAGGCTGTTTGAAATAAAAATTAAATAAGTATTGACTACCCATCCAATATTTGTTATAATTTTAACAAACGAAGGTAATATTGTTTATGGTTTCTAACCTC
>ERZ773359.3599-NODE-3599-length-17501-cov-6.755703_pt1 | contig 17501 bp, 14 predicted proteins | sample MGYA00374955_ERZ773359 | MGnify/ENA primary metagenome ERZ773359 (study PRJEB29098, sample SAMN04486028) | biogas fermenter metagenome | study: EMG produced TPA metagenomics assembly of the Biogas fermentation microbial communities from Germany - Plant 4 DNA1... | reverse complement strand
TGTACAATATTGGCAGTTTTCGTTACAATAAGGGGGAGTACTTTGTTGAAGTTGGTCTGTTAACATAGGAAGTTACTTGTCAGCTTTAACGGAGCCAAGATTATAATTTGGGGGAGGATGGATAGTGGAATCAAGTGTGCAAATTGTGATTGCCATGGTACTGTATATTGCCATGGTCATAGTGATTGGTGTGTATTATGCAAAACGAGCCAGTGAAAGCAGCCATAATTTTCTCATCGGCGGCAGGTCCCTTGGTCCGTGGGTCACTGCCATGGCAGCGGAAGCTTCTGATATGAGCGGTTGGCTTTTAATGGGTTTGCCGGGAGTGGCCTATTGGTATGGTTTAAGCGATGCGGCCTGGACGGCAATCGGTCTTGCCATCGGTACATATTTAAACTGGTTATTTGTGGCTAAAAGGCTGCGTGTTTATACGCAGGTTGCCGGTGATGCCATTACCATTCCTGACTTTTTAAGCAATAGATTTAAGGAAAATAAAAAAATAATTTTAACTATTGCCGCGCTTTTCATTCTTGTCTTTTTTAGTGTTTATGCTGCCAGTTGCTTTGTTACTGTGGGGAAATTATTTAGTTCGCTTTTTAACGTAAAATATGTCTATATGATGATTGCCGGTGCCATTTTTGTGGTACTCTACACTTTTATCGGCGGCTTTTTAGCGGAAAGCGCCTCTGATTTTATGCAAGCTATAGTGATGGTATTTGCGCTGGTATTAGTATTGCTTTTCGGTATCTCCCATGCCGGCGGTATAGAGGCCGTGCTGGCCAATGCCAAATCGATTCCCGGTTTTTTTGATTTCTTTGGGATTGCCCAGCCGCAAGTTGTTGACGGCGTACAGCAGATTGCTGAAAACGGCCAAGCTTTATTTGGTGAAGCTGCCACTTACGGCTGGTTGACCATCATCTCCACGTTGTCTTGGGGGCTGGGGTATTTTGGCATGCCGCAAGTACTGCTGAAATTTATGGCCATTAAAAACTTTAAAGAATTAACAACGTCCAGAAGAGTGGCCACGGTTTGGGTTGTTATTTCCTTAACGGCGGCCGTTGCCATCGGCATTATCGGTCGTGTCCTTTATCCTACGGAACTTTTAACGCAAAGCGCTGCAGAAAGAATTTTTATTGTCATGTCCACCAACTTTTTTGTGCCTTTTCTCGCCGGTATCATTATGGCAGGTATCTTGGCTGCCACCATTAGTTCTTCAGATTCTTATTTGTTGATTGCAGCCTCTGCTCTTTCCAAAAATATTTATCAAGGTATTTTAAAAAAAGATGCCTCAGACAAAGAAGTATTAATTGCGTCCAGGATAACGTTGCTGATTATCGCCATCGTGGCCATGATTATTGCACTAGATGAAAATAGTGTTATTTTCACAATTGTATCCTTCGCCTGGGCCGGTTTTGGGGCAACTTTTGGACCTATTATCCTGTTTTCCCTGTTTTGGAAAAGAGTCACAAGAGCAGGTGCCATTGCCGGTATGGTTACAGGCGGGTGCATGGTCTTTATCTGGAATTTATTACTGAAGCCACTGGGCGGTATCTTTGGGATTTATGAACTGCTGCCGGCCTTTGTGCTTTCCTGTGTTGCAATTGTGCTTGTTTCTTACCTATCACAGCCGGAAACACAGGAAATTCAAAATGAATTTGAACTTGTCAGGCAAAAATGCAGGGCATAATATAAATTGAGGCAAACGGTAAAAATCCGTTTGCCTCAATTTATTTTTTAGGGAGAGCTTATCCTGTTTGAATAAACTTAAGAGAACTTGGAATAATGAAAATGATTTCAGAGGAAAGGAGTTTGAAAATGTTTAATCCGTTTGCAGAAAAACCAATACTTTTAGGCGAAGCCATTAAGGATTGGAAAGCTCTTTATCCTAAAGCGTATGACAAGTACCAAGCAGATCCTTACACAAAAGTACGGGTTATCTTGATGAATGGTATTGAAGTGGAATCAATCTTTTTCTCCCACCAATTCCATCGCCACTGCACAGATAATGAGTTGCGCCGGGATATAGCTTTTATGCGTCGCATTGATCAGCAGCAACAAAAGCGCATTAACTGGCTTTCCCCGGTAGGAGAGACGCCCCTGGAAACCACCATTGGCTATGAGCACGTGGCGGTTGATTTAACGGCATGGCTGGCACAAAATGAGCCTGATTTTTACGTGAAAGAGACGCTGGATCTGGCTTTGCTGGAAGATTTTGATCACCTGTACCGTTATGCCAATTTAATGGATTTGGATAAAAACATTCCGGCGCAAAATCTGGTGAAAGAATATGTAGAAATTTATCCCGGCCGACCCACAGTCGCCCATCACCGGCACCCCAGCGATACAGTCAGAGGTTATATTAATTTTAAAAACGCAGATATCCGCACCAAGCTCAATATCCTTACCATCACTGCTGCGGAACAACAAACAATGAATTTTTATATGAATATAGGGCCTACATACTATAATGATCTGGGACGGCAGTTGTACCAGGAAATTGCCATGGTGGAAGAAGTCCATGTCACACAATATGGGGCTTTAATTGATCCCAGCTGTACATGGCTGGAGATGCTGCTTCTGCATAAATTTAATGAATGTTATCTCTACTATTCTTTCTATCAAGACGAAACAGATCCGCACATTAAATCTATTTGGGAAATGCACCTGGTACAAGAAATTGCCCAATTGCACCGGGCAAAGGATCTGCTGGCCCAACATGAACACAAAGACTGGCAGCAAGTGGTGGGCAGCGGCAACTTCCCCAAACTACTAAAATTCCAGGAAACAAAAGATTATGTGCGGAAAGTTTTGGCGGAAACTGTTGAAAATACGGGCAATAAAGAGGTAATTTGGAATGTTAACCACTTGCCTGATAACCATACTTTCTTCTGGTATCAGGGAACAGTGAATCAAGATGTAGCTTCCGCCCCCAGTCATAAAGTCATTGCCGAGCATCAGCAAAAGAAAGGCATCGACTATCGTTATGAGGATAAACCCAATCCCATTAAATCGTTGCAAGACCGGAGAAAGGATAATGTGAGCCTGGGGAGAACAAAACAAAAAGCCAGGGAACTGGCGGGAGTCTAAAAAAGAGGGACGGTACCTTTCACAGGGCCGTCCCTTTAACTTATTTTTTTATTTCCCAATAACAACGTTTGGGAGAAACAATTTTACCTTCTTTTTTCAGTTGATTCATAATTTTGTCTACTTCTTTCTTGTCAAGGCCGGTTCCTTCTACCACGGCAGATGCCCTGACCGGCTCAGTGGCTTCCTGGAAAAATTTTAATACAGTATCATAGTTGTCCATTTGCAACCTTCCCTTCCAGTTTAATTTTCAGACCTATCTATTCTGTATGCTACATAGATTTTCCTCTCCCGGGACCACTTATGCAAGAATTTATTAATGTCTAATTTTTCTCTTTATCTATACCAATTAATTTCATGAGATAAAGGGCATTACGGGTTGTAGAGTTGCCGCGCCTTAATTAGCAACGTACTTTTACCGGACATATTGGAGCCGGTAATCAGGAGAACACTGGTGGGAGGGCTGAGCCGGGAGAGTTAACATATTTTTTAATTCTTTTCTGCCAAAATCCGTGTGACAAATATTTATCCATTGAAAAAGAGATCCTTGGCCGAAAAGATCCAAAGGGCGTAAAATACTCTCAAGCAGTTTTTTTGACAAGAAAACTCTAAATTTGACATTTTAGCGCAACAGGTGTATATTGTCATTGGAAAACTATGCGCAGCAACATAAACGGAATTTAAAGGGAGACCTTTGCCAGGGCAAAAAAGCAAAAGAAGGGGTGAGTAAGTGAAAAATTGCACAAAGCTAGGGTAAAAGGTTTTCTTGCCCTAAGAGACGTGGTATAATGGTAATGGTCTTGGCAAAATGTCTTTCTACAAATAAACAAGGGAAAATAGTATTGATTTTGCACTTTTCAAACTTTTTCGTACAGTGACAATATTGTTTTCCGCATCATTTGTATTGTACAGGGAGGTTGCTCAATGGCAAGAAAGATGAAAACAATGGACGGGAACACGGCAGCAGCGTACATTTCCTATGCCTTTACAGAAGTTGCTGCTATTTATCCCATCACTCCGTCATCGACCATGGCGGAACTAGTTGACGAATGGGCGGCGCATGGGAAGAAGAATATTTTTGGCCAAACTGTAGATGTGGTGGAAATGCAATCGGAAGCCGGAGCCGCCGGTGCCGTACACGGTTCATTACAGGCTGGAGCTTTAACCACAACATATACGGCTTCGCAGGGTTTACTTTTAATGATTCCCAATATGTACAAAATTGCCGGCGAGATGCTGCCCGGGGTATTCCATGTCAGTGCCAGGGCATTGGCAAGCCACGCCCTATCTATTTTTGGGGATCACCAGGACGTCATGGCAGTAAGGCAAACAGGTTTTGCCATGCTTGCTTCCAGCAGTGTACAGGAAGTAATGGATTTGGCCGGAGTTGCTCATTTATCCGCCATTAAAGCACATGCACCGTTTTTACACTTCTTTGACGGCTTTAGAACATCACACGAGATTCAAAAAATTGACACTATAGATTATGCAGATTTGGCTAAACTGGTGGATTATGAAGCTTTACAGCGGTTTAGAGACAGAGCTTTAAATCCGGAAAAACCGGTACAAAAAGGTACTGCTCAAAACCCAGACATTTATTTCCAATCTCGGGAAGCTGCTAACCTGCATTATGAGCAGATTCCTGACATAGTTGCAGAGTATATGAAGAAAATTTCGGCTTTAACCGGCCGTGAATATAAACCCTTTGATTATTACGGTGCTCCCGATGCCGAAAGAATTATTGTAGCCATGGGTTCCGTGGTTGAAACTATTGAAGAAACGGTTGATTACTTGCTGGCAAAAGGCGAAAAGGTCGGCGTCATTAAAGTCAGACTTTATCGTCCCTTCGCGGCCAAGTATTTCCTGGACGTACTGCCGAAGACAGTCAAGAAAATTGCTGTTTTAGACAGAACAAAAGAAATGGGAGCATTAGGCGAGCCGCTTTATCAGGATGTACGGACAATTTTCTACGGTCAAAAAGATGCACCGGTGGTTGTGGGCGGTCGTTACGGCCTTGGTTCAAAGGACACAACTCCTTCCCAAATTTATGCTGTGTTTCAAAACTTGCTGCAGGATGAGCCCAAAAATAGTTTTACCATTGGTATCGTAGATGATGTGACTTTCACCTCACTGGAAGAAAAAGAAAAAATCGTCACCACACCGGAGGGTACAATTACCTGCAAGTTCTGGGGGTTTGGTTCAGACGGTACGGTTGGTGCCAATAAGAGCGCCATTAAAATCATTGGTGATAACACTGACCTTTATGCTCAAGGTTATTTCTCCTACGATAGTAAGAAATCAGGCGGTGTTACCATTTCCCATTTGCGCTTCGGTAAAAAGCCCATTAAGTCCACTTATCTAATTGATGAGGCAGATTTTGTTTCCTGCTCCACACAAGCTTATGTATACCAGTATGATTTGTTAAAAGGTTTGAAAAAAGGCGGTACTTTCCTTCTCAATACCACCTGGTCAGAAGAGGAACTGGACGCCAAGTTGCCTGTCAGCATGAAAAATTATATTGCTGAAAATGAAATTAAATTCTTCATTATTAATGCTTCCAAAATTGCGGAAGAAGTGGGCTTGGGCAGAAGAACAAACATGATCATGCAGGCAGCCTTCTTCAAGCTGGCCAAAGTCATTGATATTGATGATGCCGTAAAATATCTCAAGGATGCCATTAAGAGTGCTTACGGCAGTAAAGGTGACGATATTGTGCAGATGAACTATAAAGCTGTTGATCAAGGCATGAATGCTTTAGTAGAAGTAAAAGTACCCGACAGCTGGAAAGCTGCAGCCGACGAAGCAGCGGCCACCAATGAAAAAGTACTGCCTGATTTTATTAAGAATGTCTTAATTCCCATGAACAGGCAGGAAGGCGACAATCTGCCCGTCTCCGCACTCAAAGCGATGGCTGACGGCACCTTCCCCAGTGGTACCTCCGCCTATGAAAAGAGAGGTATTGCCCTGCATGTGCCCGAGTGGCAGGTAGAAAACTGCATCCAGTGCAACCAGTGTGCCTTTGTCTGTCCCCATGCTGCCATCAGACCGTTCTTGCTGACAGAAGCAGAAGTCAAGGCTGCCCCTGAGGGATTGAAGACAAAGCAAGCCGTGGGTAAGGGAGCACAGGATTATCAGTATAAAATCCAAGTTTCACCTTTAGACTGCACAGGTTGCGGTAATTGTGCAGATATCTGTCCCGCCAAAGAAAAGGCACTGGTCATGAAACCCCTTGCTACACAAGAACAAGAAATTGCCCTGTGGGATTATGTGGTTAATAATGTACCCTACAGAACAGATGTCTATCCCATTAAGACCGTAAAAGGCAGCCAGTTCTGTCAACCGCTTCTGGAGTTCTCCGGTGCCTGTGCCGGCTGCGGAGAAACACCTTATGCTAAAGTAATTACACAACTCTTTGGTGACAGAATGATGGTGGCAAACGCTACCGGATGTTCTTCCATCTGGGGCGGTTCAGCGCCGTCCATGCCTTATACGAAAAATGCTGAAGGGAAAGGACCGGCCTGGGCAAATTCCCTCTTTGAAGATAATGCCGAGTACGGTTACGGCATGGCCCTGGGCGTCAAGAAAATCCGTAATACCATTAAAAACTATCTGGAAGAATTAATGGCGGAAGACGACAGCCTCAAAGCCGCCGGCCAAGCCTGGATTGACACCATGAATGACGGCGAAGCTTCCAAAGAGACTTCGAAAAAACTTCTTGAAGTTTTGGCCGGATATAAAGGTGATAATGCGAAAGTCAAATTTATCCTGGACAATAAAGATTACCTGGTAAAAAGATCAATCTGGATTTTCGGTGGGGACGGCTGGGCATACGATATCGGTTATGGCGGTTTAGACCATGTTTTGGCTTCCGGTGAAGACGTCAACGTTTTAGTCTTCGATACAGAAGTCTATTCCAATACAGGCGGTCAGTCTTCAAAGGCCACACCGACGGCGGCTGTAGCCAAGTTTGCTTCCGCCGGCAAGCGTGTGAAGAAAAAAGATTTGGGCGCCATTGCCATGACATACGGCTATGTTTATGTGGCACAAGTGGCTATAGGGGCCGATAAGAATCAATTCTTAAAAGCCATTCAGGAAGCGGAAGCTTATGACGGACCTGCATTGATTATTGCTTATGCTCCTTGTATTAACCACGGCATTAAAGCCGGTATGGGCAAGAGTCAGAACCAGCAGAAATTTGCCGTGGAGACAGGTTACTGGCACCTTTACAGGTACAACCCGCAAGTGCCTGAAGGGCAGAATCCCTTTACCTTGGATTCTAAAGAACCTACCAAGGAATTTAGAGAATTCCTTAACAGCGAGATTCGTTATACTTCCTTGCAAAAAACTTTCCCGGATGTTGCCGAAGAACTTTTTGCCAAAACTGAAAAAGAAGCCAAGGAAAGGTACGCAACCTACAAGAGAATGGCAGAAAGAAGTTAATACCGGCAGGAAAGAGGCTGCACTTGGCGCAGCCTCTTTTGCTTCGGTTACCATTGGCAGGCGTTAAACCTAACTTGAAGGAAAAAGTTGTTAGTATGCTCTTTCTATGCTATAAAGAGGATAAGAAAGAGAGCGAATATACCAGAGGAAAGGAGAAATTTTATGACACAACCACGTTTGAAAAATATTGAATTTTCCCAGCCCCTTGTGCTGGAGTCACTGGTTGCCTATGCGGAGGGACAAGTGGTCAGCAGAACACTTTCCCAGGGAAAAAATCTGAGTTTAACATTGTTTGCCTTTGATAAAGGCGAAGAAATCAGCACTCATGCTTCCACCGGGGATGCCTTTGTTTATATCCTTGACGGTAAGGCGGAAATTACCATTGGGGATGAGCGTTTTCTTTTAAGTAAAGGGGAGTCCATTGTCATGCCCGCCAATATCCCCCACGCCCTGCTGGCGGTGGAAAGATTTAAAATGCTTTTAACCGTAATTTTTGATCCCGGTCTTCCCAAATAGAGCCGCCGGAAATGTTTTCAGGGGCAATTAAGGGTGTATTTTACCGTCCGGATAACGGACGGTTTTTTAGCGGTTGGGTATGATTGCATGCGCAAGCCGGGAAACTCGTCCGGAAACGGCCAGCAGGATTTTTTTCTTCTGTAGAGAACAACAACAAAAAAAGGTGTAATTGCTTTTGTCTAAATGTTTTCCTTCCCAAAATTTTGCTGAAAATGGAGGTACTGTCATGAAAGCAGCAGCAGTCACAAAGATTGGCAATTTAAAAGATCCCGATGAAGCTAAGCGGGGAAAAATCGAATTGGTAGATTTCCCGGAGCAGCCTGTGGGTGATGAGGATGTTAAAATCAAGGTGGCATTTTGTGCTATCTGTGGTTCTGACCCGCATGTGGCGGAAGGTATTTTTGACAAAAAAATACCCATTGGTTTAGGCCATGAAGTTTCCGGTGTGGTGGTGGAATTAGGCAAAAAGGCAACCAAGAAAGGTTTAAAAGTAGGCGACAGGGTGGCGGCAAATTTTCTGCGCTTCTGTGGTACTTGCTATTACTGTCAAAATGGACAGCAGCAGTTTTGCACGGAAACAGAGGAATACGATCGGCCGGGGATGGCAGAATATGTTGTTTGGCATGAATCACAAGTGTATAAGCTTCCCGATAATGTTAGCCTCAAGGAAGGTTGTTTGTTGGAACCCACCGCCATTGTTACCCGGATGCTGGATAGGGCTGCTCCGAAAATTGGCAGTCGTGTTCTGATTTGCGGCGGCGGTCCCATTGGCCAATTGGCATTACAGGCGGTACGCATGTACGGAGCCACTTCCCTGACCATGATTGAACCTATTGCCGAGAGAAGAAAATTGGCCCAAGCTTTTGGTGCTGAATATGTAATTGATCCTACTACCCAGGATGTGGTGGAAGAAGCCCTGCGTATTACCAAGGGGCTGGGGTATGATGTTGTCATTGATGCTTCCGGAGCTCCTGCGGCCGTAGGTAATCTCCCTAAGATTACCGCTAAAGGCGGTACCCTTATGTATGCTGCCATGTATCCCAAGGATTTTGAAATGCCTTTAAATCTTTATCAGTATTGCTATTTCAATGAATTAACCATTACCGGGTTTTATGTGGCCCCTTATGCTTTTCCCAGGGCACTGCAGCTATTGCCGCGGTTAAATTTAAAACCCTTCACCGAAAAAGTTTTCCCGCTGGCACAAGTCAAAGAAGCCTACGAAACCCACCTGACAGGCAAGTACCCAAAAATTTTGGTAGAGTGCAACAGCGGTTTAGAATAGTTGCCTAGGCAAGCAAAAGAGGTTAAGCCTTTGCTACGGCTTAACCTCTTTTTTATTGCTTTTTTCTTTGCCGGCAGTCGTTATGGGGACATTTTTTTGCAAAAATGGATATACTAACGTTCATGGAGGTGACTTTATGCAGGCAAAACGTCGTCCCGACTTCTTTATCATTGGTGTGCTGGCAGGAATATTTTCTTCCCTTATTAGATATTTGCTTGGGTTTAGCATAATTTATTTTCTTCCTTCATATTTAAATTGTGTACGTATTGCGGCCTGTATCCTTTTACCGCCGGCACAAGTCATGGCAGGCGGTTTTTGGGTCACGGCCATTGGGTTGCAAATTGATATGGTGGTTAGTGTTGCTGTTAGTTTAGTAACTCTTTTCATTTTGGAATACTCGGGTTTTAGCCACTATCTTTTTAAAGGAGCCATTATCGGCGCAACTACTTGGAGTGTTTTTTATGTCGTTTTAAGCCGCTCCTTAAGCCAATTTCCCCCGGTTGCTTCCATTTTAGCCATTGAATTATCTTTCTTGGTACACATAATTTACGGTATGGTGCTCACCTGGACAATTATCAGATTAAAAAAAGCATATTCTTAGCGGCGAAGATCATTTTTTTAGAGAATCCCTTTAGGAAAACAAACAAAATTATTTGTCTGAAAATTTATATATTTAGAAGGAAAAAGCAGCTTCCTTTGCGAATTGATAATACGTCAAGCTATGTACTGGCTGGTCATCAGTACATATACGGACAAATAGTCAGACCGGCTATTAATAAAATATGGAGGGATCTCTGCATGGAAGTAAGACTTGTAGGAAATGGGCCTGACAAATTAGCCGTAAAAGTATTTTTTAGTGACGAAGCAGGTTTTCAGGTTGCTTCCGTCATTGTCATGGGTAAAGAGGAAGCTGTTTTAATTGATACGCAATGGACTAGATCCAATGCCTACCGTGTCATTGCTGAAGTTTTAGAAACAGGTAAAAAATTAAAGTACATCTTTTTAACCCACGCCCACCCGGACCATTATTTCGGTACCGGTTATATTGCTGAAGCATTTCCGGAAGCAAAAGTTTTAGCTCTGGAAAATACGGCAAAACTTATTAACGAACAGTTTTTCGGTAAATTAGAGCATTGGGAAAGCATCATCGGTGCTCACAATGTCTGCAGAAAAGAAGTTCCCGTAGAAGTGCTGGATGATCTCTACCTGGAGCTGGAAGGAGAACGCTTAGAGATTATCCCCAATATTGTGGGCGATATGGTTGACCAAACTATGGTTTGGATTCCATCCATTAAAACTCTCTACGGTAGTGACGTGCTCTTTAACCAGGCCCACCCCTTTACCTGCGAAGTAACAGCAGAAGAGCGTAAAGAGTGGCTCAAAGCTTTGGATGATATTGAAAAAATGGGTGCGCAAGTCATTATCCCCGGCCACCAGAAGCCCGGTATGCCCTTTGACTTGAGTTCAGTCTACTTTACACGGGAATACATTATTGCCAATGATGAGGAACTGGAAAAAACCAATGATGTGGCCAGCTTCTACTATAATATGTCAATGCGTTTCCCCGATGCCACCCTGCGTCTTTTGAGCCTGGAAATGAACGCCAATGTGTTTAAAGGCGGAAGAGACTGGAACTGGAGAGCTTTATAAACACTATTTAAAAGGATAAAGAAAATCACCGTGCGGAGTTTTCTCCAAACGGTGATTTTTCTTTTTTAGCTTTTTCCTTGATATATTTTTCTTTTTAGCTTAAATTAAGTAAGCGGGAAGTTTTAGCCGTTTAAAAGAGGGAGTGTGCCTATGACACCGAGAATTCCGCTGCTTTACGAAGATAACCATTTGCTGGTGGTGGAAAAACCGGCCAATATGCTTTCCCAGGGCGACAGTACCGGGGATGCGGATTTGTTAACAATTTTAAAACAGAAATTAAAAGCAAAATATCAAAAGCCCGGTAATGTTTACTTGGGACTTGTGCACCGGCTAGACCGTCCCACAGGTGGAGTAATGGTCTTTGCCAAAACATCAAAGGCGGCGTCCCGCCTTGCGGCACAAATACAAAACGGCACTTTTACCAGGGCTTATCTGGCCGTGGTACACGGTAAGATAAGCCCGGCAAAGGGCACCTTAAAACATTACCTGCAAAAAAACAAAAAAACTAATTTTGTTGCCGTGGTGGAAGGGCCGGGTAAAGGGGCAAAAGAAGCAATACTTTCTTACCGTGTTTTGGATACCACAGCAAACCTAACTTTAGTGCAAGTACAACTGCACACGGGACGGGCACACCAGGTGCGCGTTCAGTTTGCCGCTTGCGGTCATCCTTTATTTGGCGATCAGCGTTATGGTAGCGCCGTTAATCAGCCGGGACAGCAACTTGCTTTATGGGCACATGCAATTACTTTTAATCACCCTACCCGCAAAGAAAGTATGACTTTTACCAGTTTTCCCGCGCCCATACAGCCTTGGTTACAGTTTGCAAGTTTCTTTGCCGCCCTAAAAGAATCGCAAAACTTGGTGAAGTGGGATGGATAGAAAACTTTATAGATTTAATCAAACCTGTTATTATTGTATGACGACAAAAGCCCCGCCAACAGCCGGGGCTAAATTTTTTTACTGTAAAGTAGTCTTTTTTCTGATGCCGGTGGCAAGAATAATATCACTGACATCTTCCCATTTGTTTAAAGTATAGATGTGCAGTCCGTCAATGCCGGCGGCAATAAAATCAAAAATTAGTTTTACGGTATATTCCTTGCCGGCTTTTTTAAAGTCTTCCGGTTTATCGCCGTATCTGGCAATAAGTTCTGCCAATTCTCTTGGTATGGCACTGCCGTTGGTGACGGCCATGCGGATGGTAGGGTCTTTAGACAGCACCGGCATCACACCCACATCAATGGGCAAATGAATACCGGCGGCACGAATTTCATCAACCCACCATTTATAATGCTCCACGTCATAGCAGAGCTGCGTCATGATAAAATCGGCACCGGCGTCTTGTTTCATGCGCAGGTGAGTTATGTCATCGGCAAAGGAAGCTGATTCGGGGTGTTTTTCCGGATTGCCGGCCACGGCAATAATAAATTGGGGAAAATTTGTCTTGATAAATTCTACCAGTTCATTGGCGTAATCAAAATCGCCCCTTGTTTCCTCCCAGCCCTTGGGAAAGTCACCGCGGAGAGCTAAAATATGATCAACGCCAATATCCAAATAACCTTGCAATTCTCTTTTAATTTTTTCTTTTGTATTACCGATACATGTGTAGTGGGTAACAGGAATAGTTTTGCCGCTTTCTTTCATGGCTTTACATATTTCCACATTACGCCCGGCATTGGTCCCGCCGGCACCATATGTACAACTGATAAAATCCGGTTGGAATTGATATAGCTGTTCCAAAGTTGCAAAAAGCGGCTCCAAGGGTTGATGTTCTTTCGGAGGGAATACTTCAAAAGAAAAGCTCATGCGCTGCTGCATAATTTGTACGACATTCATAATCATACCTCCTTACAAAATTGACAATGAAGTTTTATTTTTATCATGCCTGTTTCAAATCTAGTTATCCGTAAGCGGGAAGAAATTTTTCAACATCTGCCCTGCGCGTCTCCAGGGAACCGCCGGCAGATCTTTGCTTCTTTGGGGCAACATGATATGATAGAAAGTAAGCTGCGCGCCACTTTCTGCAAAAAATCGCAAAGTGTATACTTAACCATAAATGCCGGTTGTAAGGAGGAATACGGATGGACAAAAAACTTTGGAAAGAAACTGTAGCCTTTCACGGGCATGAGTGCCCCGGGCTGGCCATTGGTTTTAGGGCTTGTGAAGCCGCCAAAGAAAAATTAAATTTAACTTTTTCCCAAGACGAAGAAATTGTTTGTGTTACAGAAAATGATGCCTGTGGTGTAGATGCCATTCAGTTTTTACTGGGTTGTACCTTCGGCAAAGGTAATCTTATTTACCGTGATACCGGTAAAATGGCCTATAGTTTTTTTAAACGGGCAACGGGGGAGCAGGTAAGAATCGTTTTAAAACCTTCATCCAGGGAAATGGACCGTAAAGAAAGACAGGAATATATTTTAAATGCGCCCTTAGAAGAAATCTTTGACTTTAAAACGCCGCATTATTCCCTGCCGGAAAGAGCCAGAATCTTTGCCTCTGTAGTCTGCGAAAAATGCGGGGAAACCGCCCCGGAACATAAAATCAGGCTGGCGGAAGGCAAAAAGGTTTGCTTGGACTGTTTTGACGATTATTCCCGCGGCTGGTAGTCTCCTTGTTGCTTGTTAAAGGGAAAGCAGCGTGCAAACGGCATAATTGACAACATATGCTCTTTTTGTTATATAAAATATTAGCACTCTGATGACGAGAGTGCTAATGCTTTTTGGCAGCAAATTGCTGAAGGGGGTAATCTAAGTGGCAAAAAAGCAGTTTCAAGCGGAAGCTCAGAGATTGTTAGATTTAATGGTTAATTCCATTTATACCCATAAGGAAATTTTTTTGCGGGAATTAATTTCCAACGCCAGCGATGCCATTGATAAAATTTATTACAAAGCTTTAACTGATGAAAACATTGAGTTTAATAAAGATGATTACTATATTAAAGTTATTCCCGATCGTCAAAAGCGTACATTGACGGTAGAGGACACAGGTATCGGGATGACTAAAGAAGAATTGGAGGAGAATTTAGGTACCATTGCTAAAAGCGGTTCCTTGGCTTTTAAACAGGAACATGAGATTAAAGACGGTTATGATATTATTGGCCAGTTTGGTGTCGGTTTTTATTCCGCCTTTATGGTAGCCAAAAAAGTTACTGTCATCAGCAAAGCTTTAGGCAGCGATGAAGCCTATAAATGGGAAGCGGAAGGAGCAGACGGCTATACTATTGAGCCTTGCACAAAGGAAAAAGTAGGCACGGAAGTTATTTTACACCTGAAGGAAAATACGGAAGATGAGTTTTATGACGATTATCTTAATGAGTACCGTTTGCGTGCCATTATTAAAAAATATTCCGATTTTATCCGTTATCCCATCAAAATGAAGGTCACGAAAACACGTCTTAAGGAAGGCAGCGATAAGGAAATTGAAACTTATGTGGAAGAAGAAATCATTAACAGCATGGTACCTATTTGGCGTAAAAATAAAAATGAGCTGAAAAAAGAAGATTATGAAAACTTTTATCGCGAAAAACACTTTGGTTTTGACAAACCGCTCACTTATCTTCACATCAATGCAGAAGGTACTATCAGTTACAGAGCCATCCTCTATATTCCGGAAAGTATTCCTTTTGCTTTTTATACAAAGGATTACGAAAAAGGATTGGAGCTTTACGCCAACGGCGTGCTCATTATGAGTAAGTGCCCGGATTTATTGCCCGATTATTTTAGCTTCGTGAAGGGTTTAGTTGATTCGGAGGATCTTTCCCTTAATATCTCCCGGGAAATGCTGCAGCATGATCGTCAGCTGCAGTATATAGCCAAAAATATTAAAAACAGAATTAAAAAAGAGCTGGAGCAGTTACTACATAACGAGCGCGAAAAATACGAGAAATTTTTTCAAAACTTTGGCCGGCAGCTTAAATACGGCGTCTACATGGATTATGGTCAGCATAAAGAAGATTTGCAGGACCTTTTACTTTTCTATTCATCTAAGGAAAAGAAACTTGTCACCTTGGAGGAATATGTATCCAGAATGCCGGCGGAACAAAAATATATTTATTATGCAGCCGGTGAGTCGGTGGAAAGAATTAGTAAATTGCCGCAGACTGAACGCATTGCCGACCTGGGTTATGAAATACTTTACTTTACCGATGATATTGATGAATTTGCCATAAGAATGTTGCATACCTACAAGGGTAAAGAATTCCGGCCTGTAGCCGGCAGCGATTTAGGTTTGGAAGCGAAGGAAGAAAAAGCGGAAAAGGTAGAAACAGATAAGGAACAAGAGGAAATTTTCCGCAAAATGAAGGCTGTGTTGGGGGATAAAGTCAAAGAGGTGAAAGCTTCGCAGAGACTAAAAAGCCATCCGGTGTGCTTAGCAACGGAAGGCGATCTGACCATTGAAATGGAAAAGGTGCTAAAAAAACTGCCCCATAATCTCCAGGTAAAGGCAGAAAAAATTTTAGAGATTAACACCGGACATCAAGTTTTTACGGCTTTAAAAAACGCCTTTGCCCATGATGAGGAAAAATTTAAACTTTATACCGAACTTTTATATAATCAGGCACTTTTAATTGAAGGTCTACCCGTTGAGGATCCGGTGGCATTAACGGAAATGATTTGTAGAGTCATGGTTTAGCAAAAAAAGAGCGTGGCGTTGCGAGAACACCACGCTCTTTTTTTAATTTTTCTTGCCTTTTATTTTCCCCCAAGTATCCCGGAGTGTAACAATGCGATTGTAGATAATGCGTCCTTTTTTGGCTTCCGTTGGATCAAGGTAGAAATAACCTTTGCGCAAGAATTGGAAACGGCTGCCGGGCGGGGCTGTGGCCAAGTACGGTTCGGCAGGTATATTTTCCAGGGTAATTAATGAATTGGGATTTATATACTCGGTAAAATCCTCCTCTGCTGTTTCTTCCGGATTTTCTTTGGTAAAAAGAGTGTCATACAAGCGTACGGTGATCCTGGCTGCATGGGGAGCAGAAACCCAGTGAATGACACCTTTGACTTTTTTGCCGCTGGTATCTTGGCCGCTTTTCGTGCGCGGATCATAAGTGCAGCGCAGTTCAATGATATTGCCTGCTTCGTCCTTAATTACTTCTTCACAGAGAATGATGTAAGCACCTTTTAAGCGCACTTCTTTACCGGGTGAAAGGCGATGGAACTTTTTCGGTGGATTTTCCATAAAATCTTCCCGTTCAATATAGAGCTCTCTACTAAAAGGCACTTCCCGGAAGCCGGCATTTTCATCCCCCGGTAAATTTTCGATTTGCAGCATTTCCGTTTTGCCTTCCGGCCAGTTTGTGATGACGACTTTGATGGGATCAAGTACCGCCATCATCCTCGGGGCAGTTTTATTTAGATCTTCGCGAATGCAGTGCTCAAATAAAGCTAAATCAACGATGCTGTCGGCCCTGGCAACACCTATGCGTTCAGTAAAATCCTCAATGGCCGCCGGAGTTACACCGCGACGGCGCAACCCGGCAATGGTGGGCATCCGGGGATCATCCCAGCCGTCCACATAGCCTTCTTCCACCAGGCGGCGCAGTTTGCGCTTACTTAAAACGGTATAAGTCATGTTTAGGCGAGCAAATTCAATTTGTTGTGAACGTGTTTTGATCACTTCCGGCATTAATTCCAGGGCATTTTCCACGATCCAGTCGTATAAAGGACGGTGATCTGTATATTCAATGGAACAAAGCGAATGCGTAATTCCCTCCAGTGCATCGGTGAAAGGATGGTCAAAATCGTACATGGGATAAATACACCATTTATCGCCGGTTCTGTGGTGGGTTGTGTGTAGAATACGGTAGAGAACCGGGTCACGTAGATTCAGGTTGCCTGAAGCCATGTCGATTTTAGCCCGCAGGACGCGGGAACCTTCCGGAAATTCACCATTACGCATGCGCTCAAATAAAGCAAGATTCTCTTCGACGCTGCGGTTGCGGTAAGGGCTTTCCTTGCCCGGTTCCGTCAAGGTGCCGCGGTATTCACGTATTTCTTCCGGGCTTAAATCGCAAACATAAGCCCGTCCCGCCTTAATTAAACGGCAGGCAAATTCATATTTTAGCTCAAAAGAATCCGAGGCATAGTAAAGCCTATCTTCCCAATCTAAACCTAACCAGCGCAGATCCTCTAAAATGGAATCTACAAACTCCTGTTCTTCTTTCACCGGGTTGGTATCATCAAAACGCACATTAAACTTGCCGTTAAATAATTTTGCCATTTTATAGTTAAGTAGTGCGGCCTTTGCATGACCAATATGGAGATAACCGTTTGGTTCAGGCGGGAAGCGGGTATGTACCCTGCCCCCGTTTTTTCCTTCCTCCACGTCTTTGGTGATAATGTTATAGATAAAATTGGCTTTTACTTCGGAGTCGTAAGTCACATCAGATCTCTCCTTATAACTGTGCTGGTGCAATACTTCTAGTATAAACACATTCTATTATAGCAGACAAGTCTTGGCAGAGACAAACAGTGTTTTTTACAAGATAGTGTCAAGACACTTTAGGTTTTATTGAACCCCACATCATTTACAC
>ERZ773359.3595-NODE-3595-length-17517-cov-6.947887_pt1 | contig 17517 bp, 14 predicted proteins | sample MGYA00374955_ERZ773359 | MGnify/ENA primary metagenome ERZ773359 (study PRJEB29098, sample SAMN04486028) | biogas fermenter metagenome | study: EMG produced TPA metagenomics assembly of the Biogas fermentation microbial communities from Germany - Plant 4 DNA1... | reverse complement strand
TACAGTTTGTCGCCTGTTTGAGATAGCAATGAATACAGTCCACAAATGATTGCATAGAACTCTCTCCTCTTAAACATTTCCAGTTACTTAAATTGACATCCACACCGCGGCTTATTATAGTGACACCGCTACCTATCAGTGTAACACATCTTTGCACCCCTGACCATCTTTCTAAGGCAGAAACAGTTCCCGTCAGGATCGGGCAGTCAGGGAAAGAAGCGAAAGCTTTTATCTTTGGTCAAGGTAGTGTAAACTTTAATAGGTGGTTGGATGAATTTAGCAGGTAGTGGAAGAAAACTATGAGTTAAATCTTAGTGGGGGCAGGATCAAAAAACTGCTTTTAAAGCAGGGAAGAAAATTGCTTCTTGACAGTGACGGAGGTTTTGCTTAAAATTTTAGTGAGAATTGAATATCAACTGTTACAGGTGCCCGTAAGGGAGAATAGGGAACCGGGTGAAAATCCCGGACGGACCCGCCACTGTGAAGGGATAGCGCATGCCGGAGGCCACTCCGTTTAAGGGGGAAGGCGGCATGGGCAATGATCCTGAGTCAGGAGACCTGCCTGTAACTGCATGTGCCGTCTCGCGGTGAGACGGCCGGGCGAGTATGGATGATGGAAAAGTCCACGCTTAATGGAAGCGTGGACTTTTTTATGGTATGCCCTGTATTAAGAACAAAGATAGGAGGCGTTTTTTAATGAATCCGAGATTGAACCTGAGATTGTCGGAGGTAGCGAGCGGTATAGAGCCTGTTAGCGAGGAATGGCGTCAGAAAGCCAGGGAATACATAAAAAACCTGGCTATGCCCCAGGACAGCCTGGGTGAACTGTTAATTCTTGCTGAACAAATAGCGGCCATTAAGCGGAGCTTAAAACCTTCCGTGAGCCATAAAACGGTAGTGACCATGGCCGGTGACCACGGGGTGGTGGCGGAAGGGGTAAGCGCCTATCCCCAGGAAGTAACCCCGCAGATGGTTGATAACTTTGTGTCCGGAGGTGCGGCGGTTAATGTGCTGGCCGCAGTGGCAGGCGCCCGGGTGATCGTAGTTGATATGGGAGTCGCTGCCGACCTGAGCAGTTTGGTGGAAGAAGGCAAGATCATTTCCTGCAAAATAGGATACGGGACCAAAAACTTTGCCCGCGGACCGGCCATGACCCGGGAAGAGGCAGTTCAAGCGCTGGAAGCCGGTATATTCATTGCCGGCAAACTGGCAGGGGAAGGAGCGGAACTTCTGGCTACCGGTGATATGGGCATCGGCAATACAACGCCGAGCAGCGCTATTCTGGCCGTTTTCTCCGGAAAACCGGTACAGGAAGTAACCGGCAGGGGAACCGGCCTTGATGACGAGGGCTTGCAAAACAAGATCCGGGTAATCCGGCAGGCGCTGGAGATTAACCGTCCTGACCCTGCGGACCCGGTAGATGTGCTGGCCAAAGTCGGCGGCTACGAAATTGGCGGCATTGCCGGGCTGATCCTAGGCGCGGCTTATCACCGCATACCCGTGCTGATAGACGGCTTCATCTCCTCCGCCGGGGCCTTGCTGGCCAAACACCTGGCTCCGCTTTCCCTGGACTACATGATCGCAGCCCACCAGTCTATGGAGCCCGGGCACCAACTCATGCTGCGGGAACTGGGGCTCAAACCCCTGTTAAACCTGAACCTGCGCCTGGGAGAGGGAACGGGAGCGGCTTTGGCCATGAATATTGTGGAAGCCTCCTGCCGAATTATCGGCCAAATGAGTACCTTTGATGATGCGGGTGTATCCAAGAAACTTTAGTTTTCACTGCCTCCCAGCTTCCCGGCAAGTAAAAAACATGATAAAATAAAGCTAATCTTTTATTCGGGCTTCTTTACGGGTGGGCGAAAGTTGGTGCTTGCTTCAGGGTTCGCTTGAGGCAGGTTTTACAGCTCAGCTCGGGCTCTCGATTGGCCTTCCCGGCAGAGCTCACCTCCATGTTCGCGCTGCCGGCGGCAGACGTCCATGTCTGCCGGGCCCGCTTCAAGCCCTCGTTTCGCGGTGCTGGCGAATGCCGGTATCATAGGGATTATAAAAAGGGAGGCAATGTGAAAATGCAAATTCAAGGTGAAAAAATCAATTTAGCGGATTTTGTAGCATACCAGGAAGGCTCTGTAGTTAGCAAAGAAATTATTAGCAAAAAAGCGGGAACAGTAACCTTATTTTCTTTTGACAAAGGGCAGGGTTTAAGTGAGCATACGGCGCCGTTTGATGCCCTGGTCTATGTCTTTGACGGTACTGTTGAGATTACCATATCGGGTAAACCGCTAACCCTGAAAGCGGGAGAGATGGTGATTATGCCGGCCAATGAACCGCATGCTCTTAAAGCCCTGGAGAAATTTAAAATGATGCTGGTTATGATCAAAAGCTGAAATGTAAGTAAATAAATAATGCATCTTGACCCCACCTTTAGCAATAAAGTACAATAAGTGCGTGTTCTTTTGGATGTAAACGTTAGAACCGGCAAGGATAGAAAGCTACGTCTCGGGAATTATCCTGGGGCGTTATTTTTCGCCTTACATACTTATTTTTACGTCAGTCGCCGCCCTGATCTGGTCTTTATATAATATATCCTCAACGAGAAAAAAGGGGTGCAGGCGCTCGCCCCCTTTTTTCTGCTTTTCCTCGTCGCCGGCGGCCTTGTTTACAGCTACTCGCTGCAGAGGGTGCAGGGCAACATCCGGGACTACTGTGTTAACAGTTGGGGCAACCGGGAGACCTGCCCACCTCCCTGGCAGCAGCGGCACTGTTTACGCTTGTTTTTAACCCTTTTTTGCCGTTTACGATTAGTTTCCAACTCTCTTATGCTGCTACAGGGGCGATTCTCTTTTTGGCTCCCTTGCTGCAGGAAAAGAACACCGCGGCTCTGGCCGGAACACCCCTTGAAACTGCGCCATCCCTGGTAAAAAACGTTTCCCCGCTGCTGGCTGTTACCCTGACCGCGCAGCTCGGCGTTCTACCACTGACCGCCTTATATTTCCGGCAGGTTTCGCTGGCAGCCCTGCTGGCCAATCTCTTTGTGTTACCTGTCATGTCCCTGGTAATGAGCCTGGGGCTTGCTTCTGCTCCAATCAGGAAAGCATACAGCGGATATTCCCTTTTCTAGACTGCTCCAGGCAAAGGTTACACGAATTACAATCTGAATAGTCAGTCGTACCTTCACGAAACTTACGTACTATTAACGGGTCTCTGATAAAAGGTCGGCACATTGAAATTGCATCAGCTATACCTTCATCTAGCACGGACTGCATATCTTGAAGACGGCGCATGCCGCCTACAAGAATAAGTGGCAATGAAAGGGCTTTTCTGGCCATTGAGCACTCCTGTAAATAATAGGGTTGTGTACAATTAAGGCGAATATGATACCCCCTCTCCTTCTCTATTCCACCGCTAATTTCTATGGCATCAACACTGGCAGACTCTATAATCTTGGCTACCTCAATGCCCTCAGAAAGAGATTTGCCTCCCTCATGATAATCTTGGAGACCAAGCTTAACGAGTATGGGATATTCAGGCCCGGCAGCATCTCTGATTCCTTTGCAAATTTCATACAATAATCTAGCTCGTTTAGCAGGGGAACCTCCCCATTCGTCTGTCCGTTTATTCATAACTGGTGATAAAAATGCACTCAGAAGCCAACCATGTGCTGCGTGGAGTTGCACAGCGTCAAATCCAGCCTCAATTATCCTTCTTGATGCTTGTACGAAAGAATCTACCAGTTCGTGGATTTCATCACTGGCAAGTTCTCTAACTTGTTGCCCAGTTTCTTTAATATATACAGCTGAAGGTCCGATCGGTTGGAAACCTGCTACTTCCGGACGGACCCAGAACCCACCATGCAGGATCTGGGCGGCAATCTTACCGCCGTTTTCGTGAACAGCGTTTACAAGTTTATTTAACGAGGCTATTGTTTCGTCTGTATGAACACCGAGCTGGCCTTTGGAAGATTGTCCTTCCAAAGTTGGGAACAGCCCGTGGGAAATAATCAATCCAATATCACCTTCACTCAATTTCCTGTAGAGTTCAATCTGTTTGTCAGTGACCATACCTTCTTTACCCAAGTTATCCATCGTGGCTGAACGAATAAAACGGTTGCTAATGATCATCTTGTTAATCTTCATAGGTCTAAAAATATTATGCATAGGCACCTCATCACATCCTTAGTTAATAATGTTCTTAGGTTGTCGTTAATCAATATGAAATTGGTGCTACCAATTTTTTACATATATAGACTAGATATTCCTGCAAGAATATTGGAAATCTGGTCCACGCTTACCTTTAGTTCCCCCATCAGAGTATTTATTTTCGGTCTCAAGCGACTCTCAGGTCCCAGGACACTCAGGGCAGCTGGACAGATATAATTTCTGATGGGAGCAGCTATACCAAGAATACCGGGTAGAGTCTCACCGCAGGTGAGAGCGTATCCCTGTTGCTTCACCTGCATTAATTCTTCAGTGAAAGCGTCTTTATCAATAGTAGAAGTAGAGCCACTTTTTTGCTGAACCACTTCAAAGTATTTTAAAGCCAGGTTTAAATCTTCATTACTCACTTGCGAGAACAATACTTTAGACGTGGCTCCAGCAAGTAATGGACCGCGTATCTTACCATCTGGTGTAATATTCACCTCATGCTCCCCGCTAATTTGGTGTAAATTCATATATTGAATTCCAATCAGAATACTTATAAATACGCTTTCTCCAGAGAGATCTCTTAGACGTAACATTTCCTTAAAAGAGCTTATTACCAAGTATTTGTGAGTTATAAATGGATTAGCAGAGCATTGGGCTATTAATTTCCCAAGATAAAAGCGACGGCTGGATGGATCTTGGACAATGATTTTAGATTCTGTAAGAGCCTTGAGTAACCGGCTTACGGTAGATTTGCTTAAATGGCAGTAATTGGCTACCTCAGTCACAGTATTAACATCATTCATTATACACTGAAGAATATCGGCTATATGGGAAACCGATTTATATAATGCAGGTTTAGGTTTAGAATTAAAGGTTTTTTCCATAATATGTAATCACATCCATAAACAATTTATTTTCTTAGAAAGTCTCTATCCTTATATCCAGGCTCTAAGGCTCTATTACAAAAAAAGAGGCTAACCACACAGCATTGTGAAAAATTATTTTCATATTATACAATTATTATGTACTAAATACTGTGTATTTGTCAATAGTCTAAAAGAGCCATTTGTGTTGCTATCATTTTTAACTCAACCACTACCGGCTAAACCGGTAGGTTGTCCTGCTGTTAAAGCAGCTTAAAATTTATTTTCATTTGCGGAATTCCTGAGGCTAGTCTATAGTGACTTTTCAGACTGAGAGATTTAGAGACCTATATATGTCCAAAAAATATGTCCAAAAAACAAAAGAGTCTAATAAACACAGGAGTCAAAGTCAAAAAAAATCACTTGACAAGCATAAAATAATGTTCTAATATATTTTTAAAGAAAAGTATTGCAAATATAGTTGCAAAATATGCAACTATAACATAATACTGTTTAAATTTGAAAATAATTCCTCCCATCCAAAAGACTCTCCTACTGATGCCTATTAGTGAAATTTTAAGCAGTCTATGATTATTAAGACATATGAATACTTTCTTGCCATATGCTTCTTAGCAAGCCATATATTAACTCTAAAAATTAGGAGGTGGGTGCATGATAATATAGAAGTACGAAGAATGTAGTAGGTTAAACAACAATTTTGAATTAAACCGAGGAGGGAGAGTCAAGTGAAGAAACTATTTTACGTTTTGCTGTTAAGTGTATTAGTCGCCATGATGGTACTCAGCGGTTGCACTCAACCTGCTTCCCAACCAGCACCTGAATCATCACCTTCAGAATCATCACCTTCAGAAACCCCAGAACAGCATGAACAAGTAGCTATTGATATCCTTTCAATGGCCTTTGGCGGCGCTGGATATGTAGCTTCCTTTGCTTTGGGTGATATGATTAACAAGTATTCCCCTTGGCTTCGTGCCACAACTCTGGAGACACCGGGAGGCATATACAACTTAAAAATATTAGCCGACGACCCGGAGGTTCGTAAAAAATCTATAATTTTTGGCACTTTTGCGACCAACAACTTGTTGGAGAAGGGCATTGACCCATTTGATCAGGAATATAGCGGCATTAAAGCAGTCTCGCTGGCACAATCGGTTGCTCATACTTATGTCACTCTCGATCCGAATATTAAGAGTGGACGTGACTTTGCCGGTAAGAGAATTGGGTTGCCGTCCGCCTCCAGCAACGGTAAGGTAGAGCCGGAGGTATTGATGGAATATGCTTGGGATGTAAAGGACAAAGCCAAATTAGAGTACCTTGGTTGGTCCGAAGCGATTCAGGCTTTAAGAGATGGAATGGTTGATGTTGCTATTTCGAACCCTAGTTTTATAGGCGAGGGCAAAGTAGCAGCCAATCCGGCCATGGAGGAACTAATGTCAATACGGAGTGATTATTACTTCGTCCCTATATCCAAGGAAGATATAGATACCGCTCGAAACAAGAGTGGGTATCCAATATTCCCTGCTGAGTTGCCGCCGGGAGCTTTGGGGCCGACTCAGACCGAACCCCATGGTATTGCTTTAATTACCAATGGTTGGATGGCCGATGAAGAACTTCCCGATGATGTAGTATACGAAATATGCAGGGTAATCTACGAGTACTATGAGGAGTTTTGGCCTAGACACGCTACGCTTCAAGGTCTTACACCTGAGACGATGGCCACGCTTGCCCCTAACGAATCAGATTACCATCCAGGTGCAATCAAGTTCTATAAGGATAAAGGCCTAGAAATCGGATTCGAACTTGACTAATTAAAGTAGAAGACCCAACTAAACCTGCAAGAGCATATTTAAAAACAATTTTTAGAGGCTGGTGCTATTTATGAGTACAAATGAGATGGAATCGAAAAAACAGGGATGGAAAGTTGTTGATATTGCCATAGCAACCGTCGGGGTTGCTATGGCAATGTATCACATGTTAAGCACGCAATATCTTATTTTCGGGGGGTTTCAACACCAGAATGTCCATCTGGGCTTTGCTCTGGCACTTATCTTTCTGGTTGCACTAAAAAAGAGTGTTGGAAAAGCAAGATATTATATGTTTTCGCTTTTAGTTTTGGGAATAATCTGTGTTACTTATATTGGGATTAATATAACTGCACTCGAGGCAAGAGTGGGATTCAATACTACTTTGGATCTGGTAATAGGTGTTGCGATCGTTATCGTGATTCTTGAGTCCACCAGGCAGTCTTTTGGTGTGATATTACCCTTGGTAACTATTATATTTATGATCTATGCGTTTTTCGGTCACTATATCCCTGGCCCCCTTAACGCGGCGAAGCTTCCGGTGGAGAGGATAATACCATATTTTGCTATTGGTCTTACAGGTGTGTATGGACAGGTTCTATCCATCTCGGCCAACTTCGTATTTCTCTTCGTCTTTTTCGGCGCTGTCCTGCAAGTGTCAGGGGCTACCGTTTTCTTTGAACAGGTGGGCAGGCTGGTGGGGAGAAAAATGGCAGCCGGTCCAGCGCTTTCTGCAGTAGTGACAAGCGCCCTGGTAGGGACTACCACCGGAAGTATAGGAGCTAATATCGCCACTACCGGGTCATTTACAATACCTTTAATGAAAAAGGCCGGCTATACACCGGAAGAGGCCGGCGCTATTGAGGCTGCAGCGTCTTCCGGTGGACAGATTATGCCTCCGGTGATGGGTGCGGCTGCTTTCGCCATGGCAGGGGTAACCGGAATACCTTATCTAAAAATAGCATTAGCAGCAACAATTCCGGCTATCCTGTATTTCTTCACTATCGGTTTATATGTACAATTTAAGGCGAAAAGGCGCGGATTAGTCGGCGTAGTTGAAGCTGTAGACTATAAAGAAATGTTGCTCCGGTCGCCTCTGTTTATCATTCCGATTGCAGCAATAATGTTTTTTCTAGCTAGAGGCAATACCCTCATGTATGCGGCATTTTGGGGTATTGTATTAACTCTCCTGCTGAGCCTCGTCAGAAAGGAAACGCGCGGATCCTTAATAAATTGGGTGAAAGGTTTTACCCAAGGTTCCATAGCCGGTGCTGAGATTGCCGCAGGTATGTGCTGTATCGGCATAGTGCTGCAGATTATCACCTTTACCGGTATAGGGGTCAAGTTACCGGGCTTGGTAGAGGCATGGAGTGGGGGCAATCTTTCCATCACGCTGTTAATTATAGCGGTAGTCTGCCTTATTTTGGGCTGCGGAGTATCCACCATGGCAGTATATCTTATTGTGGCCATTGTTTCTGCACCCATCCTGCTCAATATGGGAATACCCATGTTGCTAGCCCACTTCTTCGTCTTCTTCTATGCCTGTTTTGCGTTTGTCACCCCGCCAATAGGTATGGCGGCGGTTATTGCCGCAAAAGTGGCAGGAGGCAAATACCTGCCTACGGCGGTAGAGTCTGTGAAGGCATCGGCTGCGGGTTTTATCATACCAGTTTTGATACTCTGGAACCCTGCATTGCTCCTTGAACCAGTAGACTCTTTGCTTCTGGCGATAATAGGAGTGATAGCTTGCTTGGTATTACTAATAGTTTTGGAGGCGCTGTTTGTAGGTCACTATATAACAGAGACCAGTCTCTGGGAAAAAATTTCACTAGGCGCATCACTAATTGCGCTCGTGGGATATTTTATCTCAAATAATTATTTACTTGTTATTGTTGGCATGGGATTTTTCTTAATTATTACAATCAAACAGTATTTGATGAGAGGGCGTGCATCTACCCAGGTTTCTAAAACGGCGTGATCGAAAAAAGATCATTTAAAGAAGGTGATTTCTTGAAAATAATCGGCATTGAAGTTTTTCCCCTTAGCGTTTCATTCGGACAGGTAATCGAAGAATCATTTGGTACCGTCGGTAAAAGGGAAGATGATGTTGTTATTAAAATTTACACCGATGAAGGCGTGACAGGATTGGGTGAGGGAAATACATTGGGACCTTTCTACTCAGGGGAAAGCCAGGGAACGGTTATAGATATCATTGCTAACCACCTGTTCCCCAAGGTCCTGGAAGGGGAGAACCCGTTCAACATAGAGCTTATTCATCAAAAAATGGATCGAGTGGTTTATGGTAACAGCGTTGCCAAATCAGCAGTTGACTTCGCCCTTCATGATATCATGGGCAAATCCCTCGGTGTTCCTGTTTATCAACTCCTGGGAGGATGCTCAGGGGGAGAGATTCCACTTAGATGGTCCGTGGGTATAGGTCCGGCAGAGGAAGTGGCTGAACTGGCTTTGCAGGGTATCAGGGCGGGTTTTCAAGGAATCAAGATGAAAGTGGGGTTAAACCCGTCTGAAGATGTCAAGCTGGTGGAGGCCATACGGAAAGCGATAGGACCAGACCTCATCATTGATGTCGATGTCAATGGCGGCTATCGCCCGAAAGAGGCTATTGATACTATCAAAAAAATGGAAGAATTTGGTCCTCTTCTGATTGAGCAGCCTGTAAGAAGAGATGACCTGGAAAGTATGGCCATGGTTAAGCGAAATGTAAACGTTCCGATCGGGGCTTGTGAATCAGCATTAACTCTTCCCCAAATCATGCGAGTGATCAAAATGGAAGCAGCTGACTTCTTCAATTATAAGATAGACCGTTCCGGGGGATTTTTCCGAGGCAAACAGGCGGTACATATGATTGATGCCGCCGGTCTGTTTTCCGTTGGGTCGGAGCAACTGGGTTTCGGAATAATAGTTGCTGCTCAGGCTCATTTTGCCGTTTCAACTCCTATCTTAAAACGTCCGGCTGGCTATGGAGTTGGGCTGTTAAAGATAGCGAAACGTTTTGACACAAAAGACATGATAGGAGACATCGTGATTAATACGCCCAAGATTGTAAACGGTCACCTTGAGGTCCCCCAAGGGCCCGGTCTCGGTGTCGAGTTGGATGAAGATGCCGTTAAGAAATATCTGACACCAGGGAAGAGCCCTCTCCTCGTGGGAAGGAAAAGCTGAATAAAAGTACAAAATATGCCCGCCACTTCAAGCTTTGGGGGCGCCTGACATAGTTTAAACTAGAAAGGAGAAAAGTAGATGAAAATCAACAGGGTAGAGATAATCCCGGTGAACATTCCCTATAAAATGCCGTTCCGTGTTTCCACCGGGGCAGTAACTTCTGGTAACTTCATCATTGTAAAAATACAGACTGATGAGGGTATTGAGGGTATCGGGAGCACTATTGGTGCTCCCTCTGTTGGAAACATCAGAGAGAGCATCATGGCCCAGATAAAGAGCATTGCTTCGAATGTGCTTCTGGGGCAAGATCCCCTTAACACAGAACGAATACTTAGCAGAATTGATGTAGTCCTTCCTCTGAATTGGAGAACAAAAGCCCACATTGATTATGCTTTATATGATCTTAAAGGCAAAATACTTAATGTGCCGGTATACCAGCTACTGGGTGGACTTACACGGGAAAAAATACCTTTGGAAATGATTATTATGCTGGACGAGCCTGAAGTTCAAGCAGAGATGGCGGCCAAGTACATTGAAGCCGGTTTTCACGGCCTGAAGATGCACGTTGGCGGCGATTTTAAAATGGCTGTTAAAAGATTTAAGGCCGTCCGTGAAGCCGTTGGCCCGGATATTCCCATTAGCATAGACATGTCCAGCGTTACAGGAACTCCAAGCCACCAAAATGCTCACGATGCCCTGAGATTGATTGAAGAACTGGTAAAATACGGCATTAATTACGCTGAACAGCCGGTTACGACTTATGACATCGATGGCTTTAAGGCTATCAAGAGCAAGACCAAGGTCCCACTTGCCGCCGATGCCAGCGCCGAGTCTGTTCTGGATGCCTATAATATAATCAAGCAGGGAGCCGCTGATATTTTTCATGTCCTTATGGGTAGACTTGGAGGTATTCGAAAGGCCTTGCAATACACCACTCTGATTGAATGCGCCAGTTTGGATTACGCTATATGCGTTCTGGGAAACGGTATTGAGCACGCTGTAGGAGCACACTTCGCGGTATCTAGGCAGAAACGGGACAGGGTGCTGGATGAACTCGGCTTAATCTTCTATCTTTATGGAGGAACAGACACAAAAGATATTACAACTGATGTAACTAAGGAAATTAACGGACGTATAGAGAATGGTTATCTGTACCCGCCGAAAGGGCCCGGGTTGGGTATCGAACTTAACGAGGAAATGGTCAGGAAATACGCGGCTCCCGATATTAACAAGATAGTGGTAGAGTGATCGGAACAATACAGGTAGCTGATAATTACTATTGGGAAGGAGAAAAAAATATGAAAATCATTGGAATAGAAATGTTCCCCGTAAGTATTGCCTTTAAGAGGAAAGTCAAGACGGCGTTCCGGGGAACGGCCAGAGATGAGGGAGTAAGGGAGGATAATGTGGTAATAAAGATATATACCGATGAAGGTATATATGGGCTGGGTGAAGCAGGCACCTGGGGAATTTACTATTGCGGAGAGAGCCAGGAGACAGATATGGCAGTCATTGCTAACCATCTGTTTCCCGAAGTCCTGGAAGGTGAAAATCCTTTTAATATTGACATGATTCATGTCAAGATGGACGCGGCAGTCATTGGCAATACCGTAGCAAAATCTGCCATTGATTTCGCTCTTTACGATATTATGGGGAAAAGCCTGAATGTACCTGTTTACCAGCTTATCGGCGGTTGTTATGCGGATAAAATCCCGGTATCGGCGGCGGTTATCGGGATAGACACGCCGGAAGTAATGGCGAAAATTGCTAAGGATTCCTTAAAAGATCTGGGACCGGAAGCACGTCTTCTAAAAATAAAGCTTGGTCTGGAATATCTAAAAGATGTAAAGCGCGTTGAGGCGATCCGTGAAGCGATTGGTCCGGATCACTACCTTTTACTTGACTGCAACGGATCACTAAACGTTAAAGAAGCCATTCATTTCGGCCAAAAAGTAGAGGAATTCGCTCCTGTGTTTCTCGAGCAGCCAGTGGATTATGACGATCTGGAAGGCCTCGCCGAAGTAAAGAGGAATGTACCCATTCCTGTCGGGGCCTGTGAATGCGCTTTGACTATTAAAGATATGATGCGGGTTATCAGGATGGATGCCGCAGATTTCTTTAACTTTAAGATCGACAGGCTGGGCGGCATATACAAGGGGAAACAGGCGGTCGGTATGATTAATGCCGCTGAAAAATGGGTACTGATGTCGGCACAGGTGAGTATCGGGGTCGGAGCTGTGGCGCGCACTCACTTTTCCGCGGCAACTTATTCTATGTTCCGTCACAGCAGATCCGTCGTTTCAGGAGTATTTACGATTTATCCTGCTGCGGAGCCGGAATATGTGGAGGTTGAAAATGTTATCATTGGCGGGCCAAAAGTGGAGAAAGGTTATGCGGGAATCCCCCCAGGCCCCGGGCTCGGCATTGAATTAAATGAGGAAGCCTTGCAGCGGTTCATTACTCCCGGGAAAAGCCCTGTACTTATCGGAAAAAAGTCACTGGCATAAGCGGAGCATAGTAGGTCCCTATTAAATGGAATTTTCTGAGCAATCCTATTGCTAAGGATTGCTCAGAAAACAACTAACTATTATCAAGCAAAGGGTGATATATCTATGCATGCTGTTTCTTTGGATATCGAAGAAAAAAACAGAAGATGGAACAATATTAGACGCGCTATTGAAAAAAACGGCCTGGATGCGCTTCTGATTGTCAGTGACGGGCATCTTGAGCGCAGAGGCTCAATACGTTACGTTACCAATGGCCTGGCCGGTACGAAACTTATGTGGCATTATGTACTTTTCCCGTTGAAAGGTGAGCCTATAGCGCTCAATGTAAGAGAAGGATGGGTCGAGGATAGGCGCACGCTCCCTATCAGGGGGGGATGGGTGCCGGAAAGCGAGCATTATGGCCCGGCTATAGCTAAGATTATTCAGGAACTCAATCTTGAAAAAGGTAAGATCGGTATTGAGGGAGATTTTATGCCTGTTCCGGCTTATCAAAAGATGGTTAAAGAGTTGCCCGAGGCAACATTTCAACCATCAAATATCATTCACGAGTTGAAAAGGATTAAAAGCCCGGCCGAGCTACAGTTGGTAAAGAGAGGCGTGGAGGTAATGGATAAGGCCTTTGAGGCTTGTCTTGAATATGCCAGGCCAGGGAGAACCTGGAACGATGTCACCAGCCACATTTGTAGAACACTATATCACTGGGGGGCAGAAGACATCGGTGGCTATCCGCTTTCTCGTTCCACAAAGATAATCCAATCCGGTGACAGTTATAACTTTTATCCTGAGTTCCAGGCGGCCGGCGGTTACTGGATCCAGATGGGCAGGGTGATATCCTTCGGCGAGCCCAGTAAGGAACTGCGTGAAGCCTGGGAGCTCAACATTAAAGCCCAGCAGCGAGGTGCTGAAAAGCTGAGACCAGGATATACCGGCGGCGATGTAATGAGGGCCATCAACGAGGCTCTTAAAGGAAGCAAATACACGGGAGCACCCAGAAGCTCGGGACATGCTATTGGATTGGATGTTCTGGAGCACCCCTTCATTTCTCTGGACGATGAAACGGTGTTTGAGCCCAATATGGTAGTCAGTATTCATCCTGTATTCTTCCCTCCTGTCCCTGCCTTTGAAGCCAACGCCGATATGTTTATCGTCACCGAGGGCGCTCCGCAAAAATTATCCAAATTTACTCCAGAGATAAGAATTATCCGCTAGCGGCATTTCTTGAGCGTGAAGAAGAGGAAGTGATGAAATAATGGTTATAGAACAACCCGATGTTCTGGTGATAGGCGGTGGTGCGGCCGGTGTCATCGCTGCCCTGGAAGCAAGCAAAAATGCAAGAGTTATGATGATTGCCAAAGACCGGGTCTTGGGTGGGGCCAGTATTCAGGCCAGCGGTGGAGTGTGCCTTCCCAGTATTGACGGTGATGTGGATGAAGAGATTGAGCTATTTATTGCTGATACTCTCAAAGGCGGAGAGGACATTAACAATGTGGACTTAGTGCGACTTTTAGCGCAGGAAGGAACGTCATATATTAGCTACCTTGAAGAACTGGGTGTAGTTTTTGATCGGGATATGGAAGGCAACTACCGTGTAAAGACAAAGTTTACGGAGGGTCATTCTGTTAAACGTAATTATCAGGATCGGCGTATGTATCATGAAATTGCCAGAGTGATGCGGAATAAATTGATCCATTCGGATGTAACCCTTTGCGAATATACAATGGTCTTTGGATTGTGTGCAGAAAACGGTCAAGTAATCGGAGCAATCGCCTATTCTATTCCCGACGGTAAGTTGCTGTATATAATGCCCCGGGTAGTAGTACTGGCTTCGGGTGGATACGGACAGTTGTATAAAATTACCGATAATGCCTTTTCTTTAACCGGTGAAGGGGCCAGTCTGGCACTTGATTGCGGTGCTGAACTAATAGATATGGAAATGGTGCAGTTCATTCCGCTGGCTTTTCCCTATCCCAAAAGCATGCTCGGTGTGTTTATCGGGATGTGTTCAAATTTTGGGCCAGAAGTAAAGCTCTATAACGGTCTCGGAGAAAGATTTATGGAGCGTTATATCCCGGGGAAATTGGAATTTGGGACGAGGGATGAAGTGGCACGTGCAATATTTCGGGAGATATCGGAAGGAAGGGGGACCAAACATAACGCTGTTGTCGTAGATACTACAGAAAATGATCCTGCTTTAAATTCTTTTTACAGAGTATCGAATTATACTGTATATTCGATGCTGGCGCGGGTTTTTGGTGAAAAAGTCGCTGCATGGGAGGAGCCTTTTGAAGCAGTTCCTTCTCAACATTTTTCTATGGGCGGAGTAAGGATAAATACTGAAACGCGGACAAGATGCAATAATCTTTTTGCGGTAGGAGAGGTTTCAGGCGGTATACACGGTGCCAACAGGCTGGCAGGCACCGCGCTCTTAGAAGTAATAATTATGGGTAAAATAGCCGGCCTTTCAGCTGGAGAGGAAGCTTTAAAGATGAAGTTTCCACCCAATGCGGAGCAAAAATTAAAGGAATATTTTTATTCTGAAGAAGCTAAACTGAAGGCACTTTTTGAACCATTGAAGGAGGAAAGTGTTTCCGGAGAACAGATAAAGCAGAAAATCCAAAAGATAATGTGGGAATGCGGCGGCATAGTAAGGAATGAACACATGTTGAATACAGGGATCTCAGAGATAAGGAACATTGCTACGCAGCTGGATACTTTGAAAGTTGTTGATAAAAAAACCTGGAATTACTCACTTATTGAAGCTCTCGAAGCTAAACACATGGTTGTTGTTGCTGAAGCGGTTTTAAAGTCTGCACTGTTACGTAAGGAAAGCCGGGGTTCTCATTATAGAGACGATTACCCAGATAGAAATGAAGAGTATAATGGTAATGTTATCGTATCCAAAACTCTTGAGGGGGATTTAACGGCTACTTTTGAAAAAAAATAAAAATCAGTAAAGTCGGTGCGTAATAACGCTATTGTTTTAAAAAGGAGTAAACGGAGATGAAAGTATTTATTTCTCGATTTTTACCGGATGAAGCAGGCAAGGAATATCTGCAGGAATTTGATTTGGAAAATACTGAGGGAGAAACAGTACTGGGGGTTCTCCTAAATATTAAGGAGAAAAAGGATAGCTCACTCAGTTTTAGGTATAATTGCCGTAACGAACATTGTGGAGAATGTGGTATAAGAGTAAATGGGAAACCTGTTCTGGCCTGTCGTGAGATTGCCACCGGAGATTCACTGGTAATTAAGCCACTGGCGCGTTTTCCGGTAATTAAAGATCTTGTTGTAGATGTAAAAGAAGCCCTTAACCGCCTTTCCTTAAGCCTGCCCCCGCTAAACAAAGGTTATAGCAGCGAGCTTGATCCTCAGACTTATGAAAAGCTGTTTTTAGCCGGGCGCTGCAATACATGCTTATTATGCCAGAGTGTCTGCCCTCTTTTTAAATGTGAAGAGGAGAAGATCTCCGGTCCGGCATTCTTTGTTACATTTGCGCAGCATCTGCTAAGACCTTTTAGTAAAAGTGCAAGCTTTTTTAATACACTTTTCGAACATAAATTTCTACAATGCACTCTTTGTGGCAACTGCAGCAAGGTATGTCCACAGGGTGTAGATCCCCGGCAGGTTGTTTCAATACTTCTTTCTTATCTGCAACAGCTTGGTATTGAAATAGATCAGGATGTGCCTTTAATGAACTCATTAAGAAAGAAAAAGGAAAAGTAAATTTATTTCCCGAGGGACTAATACACAAGACGTCCATATTGGAAAGGCAGATAAATTAATGTTTCGAAGCGCTTACAAATGAGGGGGTGAAAGCTACTATTAATACTGGTTAAGATACAGGATTACCTCTGGGCGCTCAAACCGGTAGAAATAATCTGGATGCAGTTATCGCTGCAGACAGGATTTGCGACAAACTGGGACTTGACACCATATCGGCAGGGTCACAATTGGCTTTGCTGTGGAGCTCTACGAGAAGGGTATAATCATTGGACACATTTAAGAAAGGATCTTTACTGAACCGTTAATAGGGAGGAAACTCTAAAGGTCAGCTTATTAGCAGGGAAGAACTGCAAAAAATGCTGGATGAATATTATAGGGTGCGTGACTGGACCCCAGAAGGTATTCCCACCGAGAGAAAACTTAAGGCACTGGGATTAGAAAAGGCTGTAGATATACTATGGAAGAAAACATTCCATGATTTTTAATTATACAAATTTCTCTTTCACTTAAAAGCAAAAGTAATGGGGGGATTTTTAACTAATCATAAAGGAAAATAAGAGAACGGGACGAATAGTTAGATAGAAGCACAAGTAACTTCAAGGCAGCCCTATGAAGGAGTACTGGAAATGACCCGTCCTCTCATTTGGTTGACACTGATGTACGTCTCGGGAATTATCCTGGGGCGTTATTTTTCGCCCTACATATTTATTTTTGCGTCAGCCGCCGCCCTGATCTGGTCTTTATATAATATCATCAACGAGAAAAAAGGGGTGCAGACGCTCGCCCCCTTTTTACTGCTTTTCCTCGTCGCTGGCGGCCTTGTTTACAGCTACTCGCTGCAGAGGGTGCAGGGCAACATCCGGGACTACTGCGGGGAGAGGTGCCTGCTGGTGGGGACGGTGGAAGACGAGCCCCTGTGGCGTGAGGACGACGTGGTCTTTACGCTTCGTGCGGAAAAAATTCGCCTTCTAGATCTAGATAAAGAAGATGCAGTAACCGGCAAGGTTCGGGTAACACTGCGGTGGAAAGAAAAAAACGAGATGCCTGCAGAGCTGTCATACGGCCAAGAGGTGTCTTTGCAGGGGAAGTTATATGAGCCGAAAGGGCGGCGCAATCCGGGCGGGTTCGATTACCGGTTTTATCTGGAGACAGAAGGAATGGCGGCATCCTTTTACGGCCCTGCTGACGGTATCAGTATTTTGGGCTTCTCTGACCAAATTTCTGCGCTGCAATTGGCAGCTTTAAAACTTAAAAGCAGGATGTCGGCTGTTTT
>ERZ773359.3592-NODE-3592-length-17521-cov-5.186019_pt1 | contig 17521 bp, 13 predicted proteins | sample MGYA00374955_ERZ773359 | MGnify/ENA primary metagenome ERZ773359 (study PRJEB29098, sample SAMN04486028) | biogas fermenter metagenome | study: EMG produced TPA metagenomics assembly of the Biogas fermentation microbial communities from Germany - Plant 4 DNA1... | reverse complement strand
CTTCAAGTCTCAAAGCAGTAGAAGAAGCTTTAAAATATGATGGTAAGTATTGGGGTATTGTTCCATTACCAAAAGGACCAAATGTTGATGAACATCAATGGACAGTCCAAGCGATTAGTACTACTCTAATTCCAGTAAATGCTAAAGATCCAGAAGCTTTAGCGGCCTTAAGAGCATTCTTATGGCAAGAAGATGATGTGTTAGTTAGCGACTTTATCTCTACTCATGTTAAAAATCAAGAGTCAGCTGATGTATTATTAAGAGCTAATCAGGAATGGCAAGGGCAAACCTCCCGCCTGTTTGAAAACTTATTTGAAAAAGATGATTTTGTAAAACAAACTTTTAGGGATATTGCTGCTGGTCAAAAAGGTGCAGCCGCTGCCATGGCTGAAATTAAACCAATTATTCAATCTAAATTGGATGACTTGTTCAATCAATAATTTAAAAATTAAGCGAGAGGATGATTCCTCTCGCTTTTTGTTATGAATAGTTTAACCTAAATTTGGTTTGTCTTGTAAATAAACAAATGGTGTTGTAAACTTCTCTAATTCAAAGATAATTACTTCATTTTCTCCTTGTTTTAGAAGTGGACCTGGAATATATAGGGTTTTTTGTGGTCCGATTTCCCAGTATCGCCCAAGATTAAAACCATTGATAAAGCAGACACCTTTACCCCAGCCTGGTAAAGATAAGAATGTATCACCAATTTTCTCAATAGTAAAGGTACCTTTAAAAAAGCCTGGAATGGCCGGTTTAGTTTGATTAAACGGTAGTTTTTCCACGTTGTCTAACGGCAAACTAAAAATATCCCAATTATGTAAAAACTGGCCGTTTAGACTTACTCCATGGGTAATGCCTTTACGGTCATGTAAATGATTCCCATAGTTAACTCGCCCCATATTTTCTACTAAGATATCTAAGACAGCGCCAGCCGCTGGGATATCTATTTCTAGTTGCTCGTTTTCACTGCGCATAATAATCCCTTGAAACTCTTGATTAACGAAAACATAGGCTCGATCGCGAACATCATGGATTTTTAGTCTGTTTTTCTCGCGTGGTCCAGAAATTTCCGTTCGATAATGAATAAATCCATAATACTGGTCAAACATTTCCATTGACTGTGGGTGTAAACTGTATTTTGACTGGGAAATAATGGGTAATGCAGAAAATAAAGGACTGTAACTAGTTAATTCTACCTGGCCATAGTTGATTTTCTTGATTGGTTCAGGCAGTTTTACAGTGGCTGGATGACCAGACTCTTCTAACACTTGACGAGCGGCGTAATACTTTTCAGTAAAATCACCTGCTTCAGTTAATAAGGCATCGTAATCATAGCTAGTAATTGTTGGTTGGTATTTATCGTGACAATTAGCTCCGTTATAAAATCCGAAATTTGTTCCGCCATGAAACATATAAAAGTTAAAATGACCGCCACTTGCTAAAATATCTCGGAGGGTGTTAGCCATATCTGTTGCATCCCGAGTATGATGTGGACCGCCCCAGTGATCAAACCAGCCTATCCAAAATTCCATACATACCAATGGCAGGTTAGGCTGATATTCAAGTAATTTAGCAAAATTTTCTTTGGCACGAGATCCAAAATTTGCGGTTTTTAATACATCTGTTAATGTTCCTCCTTGCAGCATCCAGTCTGTTGGCCCATCAGAAGTAAATAATGGTACATTTATGCCGCGATTAATTAATCCATCTTTTAAATAGCTTAAATATTTGGTATCATTACCATAGCTACCATATTCATTTTCTACTTGCATAGCAAGAATCGGGCCACCATTGGTGGATTGCAAAGCTGCAAGCTTAGGGATTAGTTGATCATAAAATCGGTCAACAGCTGTTAAATATGGTTGATAACTAGAACGTAGTTTCATATTGGGGTCTTTTAATAGCCATGCTGGTAATCCTCCTAGATCCCATTCAGCACAAATATAGGGACCGGGGCGAATGATTACATATAGCCCAATTTCGGCTGCTAACTCAATAAAGGCTACGATATCAGCCATACCCGAGAAGTTAAATTCTCCTGGTTGTGGTTCATGAATGTTCCAAGCCACATAGGTTTCTACAGTATTTAAACCACAGGCTTTAAGTTTTAATAGTCGATCACGCCAATATTCGGGTACAACACGAAAATAATGTATTGCTCCGGATAGTAACGTAAAAGGTTGATCATTAAGAAAAAATTTGTCGTCTTTAACAGTCAGAATTTTCATGAGCTAACCTCCAAACTTTATGTATTCAACTTATTTATGCTATTCGGCTGTAATATGTTAAATCCTTGTTTATGACTTTAGGATAGAGCAAGGTATTCTTATATGGTAGCGTATATATTAAAAAGGTGATTTTATGAATAAGAATTCTTTTCATAAATATGAGCGTTCTTGGAAACGAGCTAATGATTTATTAATCATGGCTTTAAATAGCGAAGGACAAGCTCGAAATATTTTAGCAAGAAAGGCTATTAATACCAATCAAGATTATATTGATGCCTATGTTTTTTTGGGTGATGAGGCTTCTAGTTCTTTTGAACGGGAAGAATGGTATCGTATGGCTGTAAGGGTAGGTAAACGCGTTTTAGGAGATGAGTTTTTCCAAAAACATCAAGGCAACTTTTGGCAATTCCCCAAGGCACGCTCGTTTTTAGACGGATTACAAGGATTAGCTGATGAGCTATATTATCAGAATCGAGAAGAAGAAGCATTAACGTATTATCGTGAGCTTTTGCGGTTAAATAATACTGATGAGCACGGTGTTCGTCATAATGTATTTAAGATCTTGGTCAGCCGAAAGCATTATCAAGAAGCCAGGGAATTACTAAAACAATATACTAATGATACCAGTCCAAGTTGGCTTTATAATGATGTTCTGTTATCTTATTTAGTTAATGGAAAGACCAAAGAAACAGAAGAAAAGTTAAAGCGAGCATTAGCTAGCAATAGTTTGATTTGTCAGTTATTGTTAAATCCTCCACATCTTGCAGCTTTAGAAGACAATGAATTTCGTTTGATTTGTGATGAAGTAGAGTGTGTTGAGTATGTGCATTCAATGGCATATTTATGGACAGAAGAATCAGGTATTCTAGATTGGATGAAACAAATTTATGAACATCAACTTAATTCAAAATTGAAGCCGCCGCGGTCTGGAGAAAAAGCCCTGTTCTTAGCTTCTGAAGGCAGAGCCTTGCTAGTTCAAAACGAGATAGTGCAGGCTGAGCAATTGTTTTCATTAGCACTAGAGTACCAGGAGGATATGTATATTCGTAATGATTTAGCTTATTGCAAACTTGTTCTGGAAAAATATCAAGAAGCGATCGATGTGCTTCAGCCAGTGATCGCTAACGATTTTATTAATCCCTTCGGTAATATTATTGCTGCTGAGGCAGCTTACCATTTAGGCGATCAAATAAATACTAGAAGATTTATAAAGCAAGCTGTTGACCAATTTGAAGAAGGCATTAAAAGCTCTTTTTTAGGTCATGACCTAACACCTAATTGGCAGCAATTAACTTTGGTTATTAAAGATGTGGCTGGAATGGCTGGAGAACATCGCTTAGTGATATCACTTTTTAATCGTTGGAAGCAATATCTAGCACATGATGAAGATATCTTCCAAGTGGGCGTTGCTCATTTTAATTTAGGACAGTATCAAGCAGCAATTAAGTATTGGGAGAAAATTGAACAGAATGAGCAGTGGAGTCTCTTAAAGGATTATATTGAAGGGGCTAAAATTCTGCAAAGGATTTCTGTTCCAGCATTTGAATTAGAATACTTAACTCCATTTCATTTGATGACTACCTATCAACTATCAGAACATGCATTAGGAGAAACATTTGAAGAGTTAGGGGTAGTAAAATTACTGCTGATTGCTAAGTTATTTAAGGATGTTCCAGCGGAGAATCAGCAACAAATTCAGGCTATATTAATATTAACTACTTTAGATAAGTGGGGAATTGATTTTGCTAAGCAGATTCTAACTTCCAAAGATTATCCATATTCTTGGAAAGTGGCTACCTTGTTTTGTTTGGTGTCGAAGGGATATTTTAATTACGGAGATCAAGTTTCATTAATAATCGATGGTCGGTCTCAAACTATTCAAATTACTGAACAGCTTTTTGAACAAGAGTTTTTAAAAGGTGAGCCGGAGACATTGAGTTTAAACTATCTGTTAAGTTTATTCAAACGCAATCAATATGCTAAAATTGTAGAGCTAAGTGAGAATAAACTTAGTTTCCAAGCGGAACAATACTTAATGATGCATATGATAGCAGCAGCCTATTATCAAGTAGGGCAACAGGAGAAAGCCTATCAAATAGCTGATTGGTACTTTACTCAAATGATTCAAGATCAAACTGATTGCCAGGATGATTTATTACTTTTAAATGCAGGTTTATGGGCCTTACTTGGTGATAAGACACGTTGTTTTTATTGCCTTGCATCCCTTAGTCAAATGGAGTTAGATCCAGAACTACAAAATTTATATTTTTTACTACTTGATCGGAATGACAAGGAGTAATAAACTGTTATAAGAGCTATAAAAAGCAAAAAGACTGCAACAAAATTGCAGTCTTTATTTCAAAATGGCGCGCCCGGCAGGACTCGAACCTGCGGCCTTCTGATTCGAAGTCAGACACTCTATCCAGCTGAGCTACAGGCGCTAAGCATCTTTTAGTATAATATGAATAGCTTTGTTTGTCAAGTATGCTATGGTTATTCTCTTTCACCTAAAGGGTAAACATTTCCGATGGGAACAGAAAACATTAGACCTGCTCCGGCTTTAGTGGCATCGCCAAGAGTGTCTTTCACGATTTGGGCAGCTTTTTCTACTTCTTCTTCGCTTTCTAGAACAGTAAAAATAGTTTTGTTATACGGACGAGCAGATTCAAAAAATTGATTTAAGCTGCCAAAGATCGGAATATTTCGGTTTTCGTTATTCATAATTGCACTTGCCATTCCTTGGCTGTCCAAAATAGTTGCACCTTTGACACCAGCTTCTAAGAAGTTGGCTAAAATTTCGTCAAGAAAGTCAGTTTGATTTAAAACGATAAATAAGGCGTACATAGTTAAGGCACCTACCTTCTATTTATTAGATTGAAACTTGTACTGGCCCTTGGTTTTCGGCTCGATCCATTCCCCCGATTTCACCAGCCTGATCAATGGCAATTTTAGCAAAAATAGGTCCGGTTGTTTCATAGACTAATACACTAAACATAATAATTGTGGTAATGGCCACAGCATATTCTGGCAGTTGTTGACGTACCAGAACTGACAACCCAATAGAAATACCCCCTTGTGGCAATAAAGCTAGACCTAGGTATTTTCTTACGGTATCTGGAGCATTAACGGATTTAGCACCGACCCAAGCTCCAAGCATTTTCCCAGCAGCTCTGGCAAAGATATAAGCAATGCCTAGTAATCCAACTGCAAATAAGATACTTAAATCTAGACTTGCCCCAGCTAAAGTAAAGAACAAGAGATAGACTGGTGGTGTAAAGTCGTTGAGCGCTAAAAACACCCTGCTAGGGTTTGGTTTTAGATTTACTAACATTGTGCCAACCATGATACAGGCCAATAGTGATGATAGATTAAGCCAGTTAGCCATTCCAGTTGTGGCAGCAATAACAGCTAATACTAGACTTAATAATTCTTCTTTATCGCTTGCTTTGCCTGCTGTTAGAACTAAAAGGAATCCCATTATAGCACCGAGGACTAATGAACCTACAACTTCTACTAGCGGTTGAGTAAACATTTGGAGAATAGAATAATTAGCGCCACCTGTAGTAATTTTCGCTAGAGATATAGCGATTCCAAAAGCTATGATCCCGTATACATCATCTAAAGCAACTACTGGGAGAATCGTTTGAGTTAAAGGACCACGAGCTCGATATTGTCTCATGACCATAAGTGTAGCCGCTGGGGCAGTAGCTGCTGACATAGAGGCAATTACAATACTAAAGGCAAAAGGTTGTTTAAAAATTACATAAGTAACAAAGAACACTATACCGATAGCACCAATTACTTCTGCAAAGGTAATAATGACTATTGATTTTCCTAGTTTGCGTAATTCTTTGATCACAAATTCATTACCAATACTAAAAGCAATACAAGCTAAAGCAAATTCACTAATAATCGAAAAAGCTTGTGTGTCTTGGTCCGAGATTAATTTAAAAAATGAAGGTCCCAATAATAAGCCTGCTAATAAATAACCAGTAACATTAGGTAGTTTGAATTTACGTGCTAGTTTACCTCCTAGAAGACCAACGACAATTACAATGCCAAGTTTAAAAAGCGTGTCCAAATTAATCATCCCTCCATCAAATATACACATATTTACAGAAAGTTTTTTTATATGCGACAATTAAAATTTTGCAAAACAAGAAGCGCATAACTTTCCTGTCATACGCTTGGTTCACTCCTGTGAGGTTAGCTGACGGATTAGGACGACCAAGTAGCCCCTCTTGAAAACTCAAGATTCACCCCAAAAATTGGGTCCCCCACTACCTAATGGAATTCGGAGATAACTAATGTGATAATATCACATGAAGTGAATAAAGTCAAAAGAAAATATTCTAGCATAGAGTCCCGTAATAGACTATAATATGTAATGGATAATCCTGTAATATGGAGGGGTGTTAAATGGCGATTTTAGTAACTGGCGGTGCTGGTTATATCGGCAGTCATACCTGTGTGGAGTTATTAAATAGCGGTTATAAGTTGGTAGTGGTAGATAATTTATCAAATAGTAAGTTTGAGGTAATTAATCGGATTAAGGAAATCACTGGGAAGGATTTTGTGTTTTCTCAGGTTGATTTATTGGATCAAGCAGCATTAGATAAAGTTTTCATTGATCATCCAATTGAAGCTGTAATCCATTTTGCTGGATTAAAAGCAGTAGGGGAGTCAGTACAAGTCCCTTTGAAGTATTACCATAACAATATTACTGGGACCTTATCTTTATGTCAGGTAATGATTGATCATAATGTTAAAAAACTTGTTTTTAGTTCTTCGGCAACTGTTTATGGAGTACCGGAAAAAGTACCAATTCCTGAAGACGCTCAGGTAAGTGCGACCAATCCCTATGGTAGAACTAAATTGATGATTGAGCAAATCTTGCAAGATTTATTTGTGTCGGATAATCAATGGTCGATTTCCCTGTTACGTTACTTTAATCCAATTGGGGCTCATGAAAGTGGTCGTATAGGCGAGGATCCTAATGGTATTCCTAATAATTTGATGCCATTTATCACCCAAGTAGCTGTCGGTAAGTTGCCAGAACTGCAGGTTTTTGGTAATGATTACCCTACACCTGATGGCACAGGAGTTCGAGACTATATTCATGTTGTTGATTTAGCCCAGGGTCATTTAAAAGCTTTAGCAAGAATCCTGGAAAAAACAGGAGTAGATATTTACAATCTAGGAACAGGTACTGGTTATAGTGTATTAGATGTAGTTGCAGCTTTTGAAAAAGCTTCTGGCAAAAAAGTACCCTATCGGATTGTGGAGCGCCGTCCAGGAGATGTGGCTGCTTGTTATGCTGATCCGGCGAAGGCCAAGTTAGAGCTAGGTTGGGAGGCAAAGAAAAATTTGGAAGATATGTGTAGAGATTCTTGGCGCTGGCAATCGAACAACCCTAACGGATATGAATAAATAGCGTTTTAGAGGAGCAAGAGCTCCTCTTTTTAGGTGTTAGTTGCGGGTAACCCCATCAACATTAATTTTGTTAGTTCCTCGTGGTACAAAAGTTTTGCAACAGGTGTCCATACAATCTGCAGCATTTACTGGCTGAATACTTTGATGTAATGGTGCATCAATGTTATCAGGGGTTTCGCTGGCATAGGAGTCAGAGACAATTATTATTTCTGAGGCATGACATTTGTTTCCTTCTCCCCAATAGTGACAATTGTCAATAATACAATAGATGTTTGACATCAGATTTACCTCCTAAAATTACTGGTATTTTCAAGGTTAGTATTGACTTATTTTTAGTTAATAAAACATCAAGAATTTTTTTCTTGAAACTAAAAGATTAATAAGCTATAGTCATTAGTAGAACATACTTTTTTAGGAGGTTAAATTCATGAAAAAGGTTGCTGTATTAACTGGTGGAGGAGACTCTTCAGGAATCAATGCTCTAATTCGTTCTATTGTAGTGAACGCAACCAAACACAACTTGGAAATTTTGGGTATTAAAGAAGGCTGGCGTGGATTGCTAGAGGAAAATTTCCAAGAATTAAATATGGAGAATACAGAAGGGATTAATCGTCGTGCTGGTACGATTTTAAAAACATCCCGCACCAATCCTTTGAAAGAAGAAGGACAGGTGGAACATATTTCTGAAGTAATCAAAAAACATAACATTGATGCTTTGATTGCTATTGGTGGCGATGACACCTTAGGTGTTGCCGGTTACCTACATACCCAAGGCTTGCCTGTAGTGGGTATTCCGCAAACAATTGATAATGACATTTATGGCACTGAATATTGTGTAGGTTTTAATACCGCCGTAAACCAAGTTTTAACTGCAATCGAAGCAATGAGAGAGAGTAATATTTCTCACCAAAAGGGTATGATTGTTGAAGTAATGGGTCGCGAAAGCGGATGGATTGCTATGTATGCTGGCTTAATTGCTGAAGCAGATTATGTAATGATCCCTGAACATCCACTCAATTTCGATCATTTAATTGATTCTTTAAAAGCCAAAAAGGCACAAGGTAAAGAGGCTTGCTTAGTGATCGTTTCTGAAGGTATTGAAATCGATGGTGTAGATCGGGGCGAAGCAGTTGATGCCTTTGGTAACAAAGCCTTAGCTGGTATCTCCTATGCTGTAGCAGAGATTTTAAAACAAAAAACTGGTTGGGATAAGCGGATTCAAGTTCTTGGACATTATCAAAGAGGCGGCCAACCAACAGCTTATGAATTAAGAAATAGTATTGAAATGGGTCAATATGCTGTCCAGTTACTGGTAGAAGGAAATCTAGGTAACATGGTAGCACGGATTGATGATCAATTAACAACTGTACCTTTATCAGAAATCCGAGGTAAAAAAGGCCCAATTAGCAAGAAGTTTGAAGCAATGGCTAAACAACAAGGAATTTTTGGCATTTAGTCTGGCTCAGCCTTATGGCTGAGCTAATTTTTTTAAAGGAGAGATTAGCATTATGCTGGTTAAATTTGCTCCTTTTCCTAGAGTGGGAGAACGAACTTCTTGGCAACAATTACCACAAGCCATAAAAGAAAAGCTAATCCAGTTTGGAGAGGGCTATCTAAACTATCAGTGGCCGACTTTACCAGCTACTCATTACATGGATTATATTCGTGTTGGAAATCGCACTAGATTTGAGAAGTTATATTTTAAACGACGACAGATTTTAGCAACTTTAGTGCTCGCTGAATGTGTGGAAGCTCAAGGTAGATTTATTGATGATCTAATTAATGGAATTTGGTTAATTTGCGAAGAATCTACTTGGGTGCTGCCAGCTCATAATAATCACCAAGCACTGCCGAATATTAATGATGAAATTATTGATTTATTTCAAGCTGAAACAGGGGCACTTTTAGCTTGGAGTGATTATTTATTGAAAAGTGTATTAGATCAAGAGTCTCCTTTAATCAGCCAGCGTATTCAAGATGAGCTGCAGCGAAGAATCATCGAGCCTTATTTGAAAAATGATTATAATTGGTCTCGTCTGGCCAATAATTGGAATACTTGGATTAACTCTAATTGCTTAACTGTCTTTTTATTAACAGAAATGAATCATGAGCAAAAGTTAGCTGGAATAGAGAAGATATTAAATAGCATTGATTTTTTCTTAGCAAAGTATCCAGCCGACGGGGGATGTGATGAAGGACCCTTTTATTGGGGGAGAGCCGCTGGATCACTTTTTGATTTATTGGAGCAGCTTTATCTGGCAACAGCAGGAAATTATAGTATTTATGACCGACCAATTATTAAAAATATTGCCCGTTACATATACCAAGTAAATATTGTAGATGATTATTTTGTTAATTTTGCTGATAGCAGTGGCAAAATTGCCATTGATGCTCCAGTTGTGTATATGTTTGGTAAACGAATTGATGATCTGTGTTTATGTTCGCTAGGTGCTAGGGAACTACAGCGTCAAGGAATAGAGGGACTAATGGGGGCAGAAATCCTTTCCTTATTTCGAGTATTATTAGGACTGTTTAATTATCAAGAGATGATTACTTTTGCGAAAGAAAATCCTCGATATTATGCGTCAGATGTCTGGCTGGATCGAATTCAAGTAATGGCAGCTAGGGAAATGGCTAATTCAAATCAAGGTTTTTATCTAGCTGCTAAGGGTGGATATAATCAGGAAAGTCATAACCATAACGATGTGGGCAATTTCATTTTATATTACAATGGCGAACCAGTTATTATTGATGTGGGCGTAGGTGAGTATACAGCCAAAACTTTTAGTGAACAGCGTTATGATATTTGGACAATGCAGTCTGCCTATCATAATTTGCCTACTATTAGCGAAATTCAACAACAGGCAGGCAGCAATTACCGAGCCCAGAAGGTTAGCTATTCTGTAAATAAGCAGGAAGTGAACTTTGCTTTAGATATTAGTTCAGCCTATCCCAAAGCAGCTAATATTCACTATTGGCAACGCAGCTACGCTTTAAAACGCACTGAGCAAGCTAGTTTATTGATTACAGATCAGTTTAAGCTAAACCAAGCGCAAGAGATTACCCTGAGTTTTATGCTTTGTAAGCCTGTTAGAGTCAATGATTTAGGAATAATACACTTTTCAATAGCTAGCAATTTAAGCATGAGCTATGACTCGAATTTGTTTGCTGTGGTTTTAGAAGAGATTTTGATCAGTGATCAACGCTTGATATCAGTTTGGGGTAGCAAGCTTTATCGGTTATTGTTGAAAACGAAAAAGCCAGTTCTTAGTGGAGATTGGACTTTTGTCATCGAGAAAATTGAGCAGTAAAAAGCATAGCGGAATGTTACTATTTCCTGGGAAATAGTAGCAATCCGCCATTTTATTAGAAAACCACTCGCTTATTTCGATTACCAATCTTTATAAATAATTTTTTAGAATATATTTCCTTGTAGAAGCGCACCTCGAAAATTGCTAATGGAGTCCAGATTTCACGAAAGAAGTAATAAGGCATTATCAAGACCTCCTTCCTTAAAAATCCCTTGCTAATTAGTGACGAAATGTGTGAAAATATCAATACTTTAATAAAAAACAAACCGATCCACTGCTATAGTAAGCTCCTGGACCGGTTGCACTACTCACTCAGGATAATTTCAGTGCCCATACTCAAATTATCCGTCATCGTGTTCTCAAGAGATGCTTCAAATTCATTATTCGTTTTTCATTTAGGATAATTCAACGAAAAAAGTAAAACTCCTTCATAAAATGAGCAAAAAAATGTTAACCAAAGCTTAATATGATGTTCGTCCTGGTAAGCCAGGTCAGCTTGAATCAGCGGCTAATATAGGGTACTATATTAATGATAAGTAGTATAAATTATGGTTAAGATAACAGCTTAATTATAATAGTATGGAAAGGATTTGATTCAGATCTCAATTAAATCAATGTTTGTATTTTACATTCCTTTAGCGATAACAGCATTGTTAACTACTTTAACTCACACATTGTTTAATGCTGGGTTAGGCCGATTATCTAAACCGGAAATCTACATATCTGCTTTTGCAGTGGCAAAAAGCTTGATGCACCTTTTTGAAAGTCCAATTACGATGTTACGACAAACTTATTCGACTTTAGTGGTTGATCAGGACAGTATGAGAAAAGTACGGGTATTTTGTACTTGGTTGATTACTATTATCGGCATTTTATTTGCCATATTTATCTATAGTCCAATATCATTTTTGATTTTTACCAAATTAATGAATTTAGATGGAGAAACATTATCAGCAGCCATTGTTATCCTGCGTATAATTTTCTTTTTCCCGATTTTATCAGCAATTAGAAATTACTATCAAGGTATCTTAATTAAGTTTCAAGCTACCAGGTTAATTACATTATCAACAATTAGCAGAATGTTTTATGTGAGCATATTTGTTGGAGTAATCGGTCGCTTTACGCAGGTACCAGGCAGTGTTTTAGCGGGCTTAATGTTTTTAAGTGCTTTGTTAGTTGAATTAATTGTATTAATGATCGGCAAGCGATTAGTGGTAGGCAATGTCAATGAAAGAATCTTACACCTAAGTCAATTTAAGTATCTGGAGAAGCAGAATCCTTTAACTTATCGCATGATATTTACATTTATTGGTCCTTTAATTGTGATGGGATTCATTAGGTCATTAGGAACACCGCTTGTTAATGCTGGACTAGGTCAAACTTATGCACCAGAAATTGCTCTGTCTGCTTATGCAGTTGGTTGGGGATTAGGCAACATTGCTATTAGTCCATTAGGAGCATTCCATCAAATTCCAATTAGCTTTATGTCTACAACTGAAGAACAGCGAAGTTTAGTGAAAGTGTTTGGCTTCTTTGTTGCTTGTTTTTTCTCTTTTTGTATTTTCCTGATGGGTTATACTAGTTTGGGTAAATGGTTATTACTAAATTGGATTAAGGCTCCTGCTGATATTATTCAACCAGCTGTAGGTGTGTTACGCTGGATGGTAATCTTGCCATTCTTCGTGATTGTGCGAGAATATTTTTGGGGTATGTTAATGTATCAGCGGAAAACTAAGTACTTAAGTATTGGTAAAATAGTTAATTTATTGTCATTAACAGTAACCATGTTTGTAGTATCATTCCTAAATTTAGCCAATCCTGCCTTAGTGGGGGTATTTGGTATGCTCGGTTGCGAGGTAGTAGAGATAATTTATCTTTTTTGTGTTAGTAAGAAAGAAATACCAACGGTGAAGCTGCAATCGAAAACTAGTGTTAATATTTAAAGGAGAGCAATTTTTGCTCTCCTTATTTAAATGGGTTTTCATCCTTATAAAGCATGTTGGCGGGCTGATTAAACGACACGTCTTCAACGCCTAGCATTTTCATGACCGCAAATAAGGTTTTGCCAGCAGCCTTAAAGGCAATTGCGGCATGATGTGGAAACCGTTTAGCAATCAGTACATGACGATAAAAACGTCCCATTTCTTTAACAGCAAATACTCCGATGCCACCAAAGGATTTTGGATCCACATCAATAACTTCTCCTTCTGCCACATAACTTTTTAATTGACAGTCAGCTGTGCTTTGTAAACGGAATAAAGTGATTTGGCCAGGTTTGATGGTTCCTTCCAAGGTACCACGGGTAATATTTGGATCTTGTTCAGGCTCCAAAAGACGGTGCATAATCAATTGATGTTTCATCTCAGCATCTTTTAGATGACAACTTGGTGTATTGCCGCAATGGAAACCCATAAATAAATCAGTTAATTGATAATTCCTAAACTGTATTGCATTGCTTTGATACATATCTTGCGGAACCGTATTGTTAATATCTAATAAAGTAGCTGGCAGCCCAGTGGCACAGGTTACTATATATTCACTTAAAGCGCCGTAAATATCGGTTTCACAAGCGACTGGAATACCTTTAGCCGCTAAGCGGGAGTTTACATAGCAAGGGACAAATCCAAATTGTGTTTGAAATGCTGGCCAGCATTTATTAGCAAAAATTCCATAGCTAGATGCACCAAGATGATTTTCCATCCAGTCTAATAGGGTTAACTCATATTGAGCTAATTTGGTTAAGATTCCAGGATGGTTATTGCCAGCATCTAGTTCTTGCTCCATTTCGTGTACTAGGTCGGGAATTCTGGGATCATTGGCATGGTTATTAAAAGACTCAAATAGATCTAGTTCGGAGTTTTCCATGATTTCCACGCCTAGATCAAATAATGGTTTAATAGGTGCATTGCAAGCTAAAAAATCTTGGGGACGTGGACCAAAACTAAAGATTTTTAGGGCAGATAGACCTAATAATACACGAGCAATATCAGTGAAGTCCTTAATCATATCAGCAATTTCACTAGGTACACCTACAGGATACTCTGGTATGTAAGGGTTCAGTTTTCTTAAGCCCAAGCTGTAAGAGGCATTTAACATGCCGCAGTAGGCGTCGCCACGACCGTTAAACAGATTATCTTGACTTTCTTCAGCGGCAGCCACAAACATAGTTGGTTTATTAAATTTTTGAGCTAATAGTGTTTCAGGTCCTTCAGGCCCAAAATTGCCTAGATAGACAACTAAAGCGTTAACTTGATTTTCTTCAAGTTCCTTTAAAGCTTGTAATACATCTTTTTCGTTCTCAATAGTTGTTGGAATTTCAACAATTTGGATATCTTTTTCCTGGCAAGCAGCAACAACAGCCTTTCGTCGATTAGTACTTAGTTCAATTGGAAAGCAGTCTCTGCTTACTGCAACGATACCCAGTTTAACATGGGGCATGTTAGTCATAGTATTACCTCCTAAATAGATCATTTCTAATATATTATACATTACTTTATATACAAAAGAAGCCTTGATTTTGGTTCAAGGCTTGATACTCGCTATTTTCTTCGTTTGCGTTTTTTTAGAGAATTGCTACGAGGGCGTTTGGTCTGATTTTTGCGGGTTTGGGGTTTAGGTCTTTCTTCTGTAATGTTGACTGGAGTTGTATTTGGTTCTTTAGTAAGTAGTTTTATAGCGGCAGCTAACAAGGTAACTGAATCATGATGTTCTAAAAGACTTTCTGCTAGCCCCCGATAACTATTTGCTGTTTGCTCTTCAATAGTTGCTATTAAGCGCTCTATTGCTACTTGTTGAGCCCCTTCACGGGCTTCAGTTAGGGTAGGAGCAGATAACCGTTGAATTTTCTTCTTGGTTAAGCGCTCTATAAATTTTAATTGGGATAATTCTCGGGGAGTGATTAAAGTTATTGCTAGTCCAGTCCGTCCTGCCCGTCCAGTCCGTCCGATTCGATGGACATAGCTTTCTGGGTCTTGCGGAATATCAAAGTTGTAAACGTGAGTTACACTGTCAATATCTAGTCCACGAGCGGCTACATCAGTGGCTACTAAAATCTCAGTTGCTCCACTGCGGAATTGACGCATAACACTATCACGCCTAGCTTGGGTTAAATCGCCATGTAAACCTTCAGCTGAATAACCACGTTTAGTTAAGGCTTCGGTTACCTCATCAACGCCCCGTTTAGTGCGACCAAAGACAATTGCGCTAGTTGGAGCATGCATATCTAATAAGTTGCAGAGGGTATCAAATTTTTTGCCATGGGGGATTTCAATGTAGTATTGTTCGGTATTGTCGACAGTCATGGCCTTGGGTGCAATTTTTACCATTGCTGGATTGTTCATAAATTTGTTAGCTAAAGCAACGATCTGCTTAGGCATGGTAGCAGAAAAGAGCAACGTTTGCCTTTGACTAGGAGCTGCTTGTAAAATAGTTTCGATATCCTCTAAGAAACCCATGTTTAGCATTTCATCTGCTTCATCTAGGACAACTATTTTAAGATTATGAAACCGAATGGTACTACGACGCAGGTGATCCATGATTCGACCAGGCGTGCCTACGATAATCTGTGGATTTTTCTTTAACGCCCTAATTTGGCGATTGATATCTCTTGACCACCATAAATTGGTAAGGCATGTACTCCTTTAAATTGAGCTACCTTGTTTATTTCTTCGCCTACTTGGATAGCTAGTTCTCGTGTTGGAGTAATTACTAAGGCTTGCGGTTTGTTAGCTTCCGCTGAAATTCTCTCCACAATTGGGATAGCAAAAGAAATGGTTTTACCAGTTCCGGTTGGTGCCTGGCCAATTACATCATGACCAGCCAGTGCTGGAGGGATAGTTTTTTCTTGAATAGGTGTTGCTTCTTCAAAACCAAGTTTATTAATGGCAGACATGATTTCTGCACTTAGGTTTAAATTATTAAATGTAGACAATTTCATTCTCCTTTGAATGTGATTTTTAATAATGAATGGTTCATGCTATCATATATCCTTGCTAATTACAAGACTTTTTATGATGATTATGTTGCGTTACCATTGAAATTCCTTCATAATAGAATTAAGGTGGTAATTTGTACAAGCGAAGGGTGTGTAAAAGATGAATAAACTTTCCATAGTCTTGGTTGGTATTGGCGGTTATGGTAATGGGTACGTGAAAGAGTTATTAGAAAACCCTGGAAATCGTGAGTATTCTATTGTAGGTGTTGTAGATCCGTTTCCCGAGAATGCACCAAGTTTACCTAAGTTGCACGAAATAAATGTCCCTGTTTATGATTCACTTGAAGGTTTCTATAAGGAGCATCGAGCAGATTTAGCTGTTATTTCCTCACCAATTCATTTCCACTATCAACAGACACGTTTGGCCTTAGAAAATGGCAGTCATGTTTTATGTGAAAAACCTGTTACTGCCACAGTGCAAGATGCATTGAAATTGATTGAAGCTCGGGATGAAGCTGGCAAAATGGTTGGAATTGGTTATCAATGGTCTTTTAGTAAAGCGATAAATGCCTTGAAACAAGACATTCTCGCTGGTAAACTCGGATATCCGAAGCGATTAAAAACCATTGTTTTATGGCCGCGGGATCTAGATTATTATCAGCGTGGTTGGGCAGGGAAAAAACAGGATCAGCAGGGGAATTGGATTTTAGATAGTGTAGCTAATAATGCTACTGCTCATTTTCTACATAACATGTTTTATGTTATTGGTCCAACAATGGATAGCAGTGGAAAGATTCGAGAAGTAGAAGCTGAGTTGTATAAAGCCAACGCGATCGAAAACTTTGATACTAGCATTATTAGAGTAATGACCACCGATGATGTTGAAATATTATTCTATGCTAGTCATGCAGTACGCCAATCAGTCGGTCCAACTTTTTATTATCAGTTTTCGGAAGCAGTAGTCCAGTATGATGAAACTAATGGTGTAAATAAGGAGATCACTGTACATTTTAATGACGGAACAGTGAGAAGTTATGGGGATCCAACTATGGAATCGCGGAGAAAATTATGGGTAATGATCGACGCGATTATAAATGGGGAGCCAATTCCATGCGGTATCGAAGCAGCCTTAACTCAAACAATGTGCATTAATGGTGCCCAAGAAAGTATGCTGCAAATTCAGCGTTTTCCTGATAAGGTTATTAGATTTGATGAGACTAGCAACCTTATTTACGTGGAAGGTTTAGAGCAAATTTTGCGGGAGAATTATTTAAAATGGTCGATGCCAAGCAAGACTGAAGTCCCATGGGCTAAAGCAGGAGTAACATTGGATTTAACTAACTATACTTATTTTCCGAGTCTGGCCAGTTTAACACGATAAATAAGACAAATTTCCTATTTCCCTTACTAATTAGGAGCATATAGTATTATGAGTGATGAAATGCTGATAGAGTAGGAGGGAAAAGTGTGGGAATTCGATTCAACTGTTTATGCCCAGATGTTTTGGAAGAATATATTAATACCTGGTTCTTCATTTACACCACTAATAGCGACCACGCCTTTTTTGATGTACAGTGGCAATTAAGAGAAGTAGGAGACAACTACATTGTTGTTCG
>ERZ773359.3587-NODE-3587-length-17541-cov-13.185520_pt1 | contig 17541 bp, 13 predicted proteins | sample MGYA00374955_ERZ773359 | MGnify/ENA primary metagenome ERZ773359 (study PRJEB29098, sample SAMN04486028) | biogas fermenter metagenome | study: EMG produced TPA metagenomics assembly of the Biogas fermentation microbial communities from Germany - Plant 4 DNA1... | reverse complement strand
ACGAGAGAGGGAGGTCGTCACCCCTGAATGGTTTTATCAGGGGTCCACAGTATTTAAAAAACATGGATGCCTCGCTAAATTTCAGGCATGACAAAAAGAGAAGCCCTCGGAGTGAGAGGAGTAGGGTGAGGGTGATTTTTTTGCCATTTTATAAAGCAAATTACATGGGGTTAAAAACTCGGGACGCCACGCACGGCAAGATACGCCGTGCTCGCGATGACGGTTTAGAGAGCTTCCGGAGAGAGTTAGGGTGAGGGTGAATCAACTATAAGGGAGCGCCGCCCAAAAGAGGAAAACAGACAGTCTACAAAGACCAAATGACGGTCGGTCCACCATAGCCTTTACTTTTATACCATATTAAACCAGCTAAAGTAATCATACTAATGACAGTTTGGGGGATTGCTGCTTTTTTCTGTCGCTGCAATAATTCTCCTCATCCGTCACCCCGGCAATTTTTAAGCCGGGGTCCAGACTCCTTATGACCTCTTCTTTTTTTGTCATCGCGAGGGTCGCAAAAACAGACAGCCTATGGCGTAAGATTAAAAAGCACAATAGATGAAAAAGATTTGGAATAATTCCGTTCGAGAGAAAGAAAGTTACATGGGTTAAACATGGTTTTTATAGATAATGCCCTCGACAATGAATCAGCCCATCAAACAGATGAGCCCTTTATGAGCTAAAAGAAAAGAGGCGGAGATACTTTTCGTAGACGTCATCCCAGTAACCCTTATCACCTGGCTCATATTGCTCAATGGATGATGAGCGAAGCACAATCTCCCTGCCCTCTTCTAAGTTTCTGATCTCGCCATCGGCTTTTAGCTGCATTATCAAATTTCCCATTGATGTGGTTTCCGCCGGTCCGGCAACCACTGAAATTCCTGTGGCATCAGCAATCCACTGACAGAGAGTTTTATTCTGCGACCCTCCACCCACGATATGAAGCAACTCGAGGCTCTTATTGCTTATCTTCTCCAGTAACTCCAGGTTATAGCGAAATTTCAAAACCAGACTTTCATAAAAACATCGGGCAACTTCACCCATAGAGTTTGGGATTTCTTGTCCTTTTTGTTGACAGTATTCCTGAATAATCCCGGGCATATCCACCTGAGGTTGACCAAACAGGGGGTCATCCACATCAATGTAGGCTTTAGACGGTCCAGCATTTTCTGAAGCAGTGACGATTTCGTCCCAGCTTAAGTTCCTCTGGTATTCATTTCTCCACCGACTTCGACACTGCTGGATGATCCACAAAGCAGCAATATATTTTACCAACATATTCCTACCTTCCGGGATAGCGTTGTTTCCATAGCCCGATGCAAAAACTGCATCAGTTACAACAGGCTTGAGAGTTTCCAAACCCATAATAGCCCAGGTTCCCAAACTGATGAACGCCCAATGTTTTCGAGAATCAGTTACTGGAATACCAGCCACAGCTGAAGCAGTATCATGAGTTGCAGGAGCAACAACGGAAAGCGGGCCAACTCCAAATTGTTCCCTGATATCCTCCTGTATCACTCCAATCTTATCACCAGGCATAATCAGCTCATTGAGAATGGAGGGAGATATTCCCATACGTTCGAGAATTCTCCTCTCCCAGGTGCGGTTATATTGGTCACATAAAAGGGTCATGGTAGCATTGGTGTACTCGTTATAAATTCTCCCGGTTAAAAAATAATTTAAGAGATCAGGTATCATAAGCATTCTCCGACCACTTCTTATTTCCAGAGAGTTGTCATACTGGAAAGAAAAAAGCTGGAAAATTCCCATGATTTCGCTGGTTGCACCCGCTGATAATTCAAACAATTCTCGCTGAGGAATGACTTCGTATAATAGCGAGGACCGACTTATTCGGTTTTTATCTCGATAGGTCACCGGGTTAGCAACCAATTTCCCATTTTCATCAATAAAACCAAAATCGCAACCCCACGTATCAATGGCCAGAGATCGAATATCTGGATACTGTGACAGGGAAGCCTGAAGACCATTCATAAGCTCAGAAAACAGATAAAGAATATCCCAGTAAAGAGTCCCGGTAACATATACCGGGCCATGTTCAAACCGATGAACTACATCGGTGGTTGCTTTCTCCCCATCGAAGTTAGCAACAATTGCTCTTCCGTTACTGGCACCAAAATCAAACACCAGATAATTTTTTTCAGACATTTGCTCCTCCTCCAGCTCTATAGTTTTAACCCCTCTTCCCATCTAAATCTTTCCCCCCCATCAAATACCAACAAAGACGATGAAAGAAATACTTAACTTCTTGGGCTTACTATCATTTGCTTAACTATTATCATCTTTCATTATATTATAGCCTTCTGCATAAAATACATGGATTGTTTTTCTACAAAGAAATCGGGTAAAAAATTTAAAATGAGTGAAAATTGAATTCAATCTTCACTCTGGCAACTAATATGCAAGAATCGCATTTTCTGGAGGTTAAGTTCAGAAAATGGGCAAGAGCTGATCCTCATGATGAAAAGACTCTTTCAGATCTAAGCGAGTTTTTGGAGGGGCACTTCATGATCACCCGTATTCATGAGCATATTCTAATCAGTCATCAAAAACTGAAATAGCGCTACTCCAGATTAGCATGGCGCTTCATCATCTCTCGATAAGCTTCTTCCCGCCGGGGGGAAACTAAGCTCAAGACGATGCTATCAAAAAAGAGCATCAAAGAATGTTCAAACCGGGTCCCACCTCCATTAGAATAAAGCTGAACGCTATCTCCCGCTTTCTCCGGGTTAAACTCCACTACCTCATCAGCTTTTTCTTGAAGAGGAGAACCAGGGCTTCCCACTATAGCCACCACCTCTGCTCCATACTGGTGGGCTTTTTCTACCATGAGCAAAACCGATGATGTCCCACCAGAACCCGAAGCCACTATTAAAACATCTCCTTCTCCTATGGCCGGGCAATCCACTTCTCCTACAATGTGCACTTCATAGCCCATGTGCATAAGACGCATAGCAAAGCCCCGCAACACCAAAAAGCTTCTTCCTCGCGCCCAGAAAAAAAGCCTTTTCTCAGGCCAGTCCTTTTCCACATGAGCAATAAATTTTTTGACTTTATCGGCATCCAAAGTAGCAAGAAGAGCATGAGCCTCTTTAAGGACTACCTCCGTCGCCTGGTCAAAACTCAAATTCATCGATTATCCTCCTTATCTCTCGAGCTTCTTCTTCAGGATGTGGAGAATTAGTAATGGCTGAGCCTACCACTACCACAGCGGGAGAAACCTCTTTCATTATTTGCGGCAGAGAAACAGCGCTTATTCCTCCTGCTACCATGAAGGAGTAACCCCCTTCTCGAAGAAAAGGAGATTTTTCCATCACCTCTAACCAGCTTTCCCCTTTCTGAAAAGCATCAGAAGCAAGGTGGAGAGAAAGAAAATCGGGGTTAACTTCCCTTATTTCTTTCATTTTTTCAGGACAGGGGAAGAAAAAATCAATGGTATCCACCACCAACTGCGCTCCTCTTTCCTGGCAAACTTCTTTTGCCTCCTGCAGAGTGAAAAAAGAAGCACCAGCCAGCACTGAAACCATATCTGCTCCACTTCTCAGAGATTCCTCTGTCTCCCAGCCTCCAGCATCTACAATTTTAGTATCAGCAAAAACTTTTTTCTCTCCCACTAAACTTTTTATTTCTGTAACTATAGAAAGCCCGTAACGAAGAATTAGAGGGGTTCCCACCTCTATGATGTCTACATAATCTAAAAGGGAAGAGACAAGCTGTTTAGCTTTTTCCCGGGTCACAATATCCAGAGCCAGTTGAAAGCGGGGTTTCATAGCTTACTCCTCCTCATCCAGCAAACGAAAAACCAGCCCGCTCCACACCTTGGGGTAAAAGTAGGTGGATTTCTGGGGCATTCGCTGGGCATAAGCAACCGCTTCTTCCACTCTCTCTAAGGGAGTGGAGCGCATAACAAAGACCAGCTGGTAGTGATTTTCCTCCCGAGCTAAAGCAAAAACATCTTTAGTCCCCCGGAGATAATCAACATATTCGCTCTCTCCTTTGCCTTCTTTGTTAATTCCTAAAATTTCTTTAAACACCACTTCATGTAAAATAGTCGTATCTAAATAGCGATTCACATTATCTTTTCCCAGCTTTTCGTCCATCACTTTTAAGTCCTTTAGAGTTATAGCTCCCCACTTATCTTCCACCTTATCATAAACCCCAATGGTGTGAGGAGGAGCAGTACGCAAAAACTCTTCCATTTCCCGCTCGTTAGAGAAATTATTAACTATAAAATGACTCTGGCACCGATCAAAAAACCCTCTCACTCTTTCCTCGGGCAAATCGTGCACTAATCGATGAGTGGGAAGGATTAAAAGTCCGGGGTTTTTCATGTTGACTAAAGTCATCATCACATAATCTTCTGGTATCTCTTCCCAGGGGTCTTGCAGCTCTTTCCTTCGCTCTTCTCGATACATAAGGCTGGTCTCATAGCGATGATGACCATCAGCAATGATAATGGTGCGAGGACTAAGTATTCTTTTTATTTTATCTATTACTTCTTTTTCCTTTATCCTCCACAATCGGTGCGTAACTCCCTGGTAATCAGTAAACTGAAACATAAAGTTTTCTTCTTTTTTATTTTCTTCTAAAAGTTCATCGATTCCTCCTGAAGAATCATTAAAAATCCCGAATATTTGCTCCAAATTGGCTCGAGTAGCTCGCAAAAGCTCTAATCGATCCATAGAATATTTAGGCATAGTCCGCTCGTGAGGCATGATTATCTTCTTTTCCCAGCTTTCTAAACGCACCAGAGCTACGAAACCCGTCCTTTTTTTTCGCCCCGAGGAATTGAGTTGAAATTCCTGTTCGTCTATATAGAAAGAGGGACTCTCATCCTGTTCTATCACTCCTTCTCTTATCCAGGATTGAAGCAGCTCTTTTGCTTTTTGGTAGCCATTCTCTACCTTTCCCAGAGTGAGGTGGACAAAATTATAAGGCTCTTCAGCTAACCGGGCTTTTTCCTTCTCCGATATTACATCATAAGGAGGAGCTGCCAGACGATCAATGGGATGATTTTTAATAAATTCTGAAGAATAAAAATAACCTCGAAATGGTTTAACTACTGCCATCTTCCCTATCTCCTTTTCCAGTCTAATTAAAAATCAAAGATTGATAAAAATAATCAGAAAAATCACTTCTTGCTGAAAGTTCAATATAACGGGCTTTCTGGAATAGCACTTTAACCTTTCGGCGAAAATCCCGAGAGAGAAGAGCTTTTTTGGCTCCATAGAGAGAAGCATTGCCTACTGAAGTAGTCTTCGCTCCCTGAGGAATAAGACCAATTGTCTTAGCGCTTTCCGGGTTAATAAAGCTACCAAAAGCTCCCGCAAGTATTACTTCTTCTATCTCTTCCTCTTTTCTTCCTGCCTCTTTCAAGAGAATTTCCCTGCCGGCCTGAATGGCTGCTTTTGCCAGTTGTAGCTGAGAAATATCTTCCTGAGTAATAAAAATAGGGGGGTCATAGCTCAAAAGAAATGCCTGGCTACCTCCTTCTTTTATCAGTCGATTGCTCCATTTATCATTCTCTTTGAACCTTCCGGTAGGACTCAACAGCCCTTCCCTCAAGAAACAAGCTAAAGCATCGATCAGGCCAGTGCCGCATATTCCCCGAGGAGCTAAATCTCCAATGGTGTAAATCTTTATATCTCCATCTTTTATCTCTACCGCCGATATTGCTCCCAGGGTAGCTCGAGTACCGTGTTTGATCTGTGCTCCTTCAAAAGCAGGACCGGCTGCCGTTCCACAACAAAAAATATTTTCTCCATCTATCAAAACAATTTCTCCATTAGTCCCTATATCTACATAAAGAGTTAAACCTTTTCTTTCTATCAAATCAAAGGCTACCACCCCGGATAGAATATCCCCTCCCACATAACCAGCCAGAGAGGGGAATAAATAAACCTGAGCTTCCGGATTGGCCACTATTTTAAGTTCCCGGGCGTCAAGCACCTGTTCTTCTCGAAAAACTGGAGTGTAAGGAGCTACTCCAATAGAAAGAGGAGAAACCCCCAGAAAGAGGTGCTCCATTATGGTATTTCCAGCTACAGTAACAGCAAAAACCCTTTCCGGGTTCTTGTTCACTTTTTCGCAGGCTTCCTGGATTAAATCGTTCATGGTTTGGGCTAACACCTCTTGTAAACGATAAAGGTTATGATAGTCATCTTGGATAGCCCGGAGGCGGGATATGACATCTGCTCCAAATTGAGTCTGTCTATTTAAAGCTCCCAGACGATGAAGAGAAGTGCCAGTGGTGAGGTCTACCAGCTCTCCCCCCACAGTAGTGGTACCCAGGTCAAAAGCCATCCCTAAAAAAGATTTATCAGAAGAAAGTTTATTAACATACCGGATTTTTTCTTCATCAGTTATTACTTCAAATTCTGTCTCTCTTTCTTCCCCGAGGTGAGAAAGATGATAAAGAGAGGCTAAAGACCATTTCTTACCCTTTCCTTGCAGCTGAGAAGACAGGATTTCTTGAAGAGAAGACACTCCATCTATGGGAGGTTTTGTCACATTTACCTCTGCCTGGCAGACAGGAAGTTCTTCCCGCCGGGCTTCCTGAGTTTTTACCATCACTTCTCCATAAGAGGTAAGAGAAGGAGAAACATCTACCTCTACTTCCCCATATACTTCCACCTGACAGGCCAGACGAAATCCCTCTTTGATTTTTTCTTTGAGATGTTTTTCCTCTAAGGAATTAGGAGAAGATATCTCCTCTCCTTTAACTTTTACCACACATTTTCCGCAAGACCCCATGCCTCCACAGTAGGAATCTACCTCTATTCCTTCCCGCCGCAGGGCTTCCAACAGATTCTCTCCTCTTTTTACTTCCCAAACTCGATTCAGAAGGGGAACTTTTATGAATGGCATTTTAGTATTTATCTATCCTCTTCTCTCTTAACTCATCAAGAATACCTTTTCCTTTACATCAAGTTAGTTTACCATTTTTGTCAAGAACAACCTACGGCAAAGCGTAGCAGTTTGCAACACTCTGCCTCTTTTTATCATAGTAAGGGTCGCATTTACGTTTCCGTGATGATCTTACTTTGAATTGCGTATACACAGCCATCACAACAATTAGGTAGAAAAAGAAGAGAGAGAATGAGTATATTGTTTTAAAATTTTCCAAAATTTTTTTAACTACCTATTGACAAATTCAAAAAGAGATGATATATTATGTTTGCCATCGGTTCTGAGGAGTTAAGCCGGAGGATGGAAAAAAGAGCTTCTGTTTGAAAGATAAGAAGCTCAAAGCTTTTGAGTGGAAGTCCATCCTGAAGTTTCTCACCCCAAAAAGGTGAGAAAGAAAAGGCTAAGGTTTGTTAGAACCGATGGCTTTTTTATTTGGTCTTATAACCACAGAACCACAGTAAGACGCTTCCCCTATAACCTGACGCCCTTTCCCCCTCTCTACAAAGAGCAAGGCCGTCTTTTTTTTAGAGACAGAGCCACCACACAGGTGAAAAAGTGAGGTTAACTATGGCAACCCAACGGCGCAAGGTTATGGAGAGAAAGACTTCTCCACAGCTCTCCTTAAGCAATCTTTTATTACTGGCTTCCCTTCTCTTTAATCCTTCTCATTGTTTTTATACCTCATCAAGGTTAAAATAGACGCAGCAACCTTGAATACCTGAGAGTAGGAGGGAGAAAAATGGATATCACTCCTGAAGTTCATGCTCAGTTATTAGAACACCAGAAGAATGAAATTACCGAATATCACATCTATCTAAACCTATCTAAAAACCCCAAATCCTCGAAAAACCAGGAGATTCTGGAGAAAATTGCCCATGAAGAGCTCCGTCACTACCATGTTTTTAAAAAGTATACCCGGAAAGATGTAGAGCCAGACCGATTCAAAATCTGGAAATATTACTGGATAAGTCGTATTTTTGGGCTCACTTTCGGGTTGAAGCTAATGGAAAATGGGGAAGAAAGAGCACAAAAAAACTATGAACATCTACTGGAAACTATTCCCGAAATAAGCACTATCATCGAGGAAGAAAATAAGCACGAAAATGCCCTGTTAGGGCTCATAGATGAGGAATGGCTTAACTATATCGGTTCGGTAGTGTTGGGGCTCAACGATGCTTTAGTGGAGCTCACTGGTGCTCTGGCTGGTTTTACTCTGGCTCTCCAGGATACCAAATTAATCGCCCTGACTGGTTCGGTTACCGGTATTGCAGCAGCTCTATCTATGGGAGCTTCTGAATATTTATCCACAAAAGCAGAAGGGACGGATAAAAACCCCCTCCAGGCTTCTCTTTATACTGGGGTTGCTTATATTTTGACCGTTATTCTACTTATTCTACCCTATCTTCTGCTAAGCAATTACTATCTTTGCCTGGGTTGCACTTTAGCTATCGCTGTCGCCATCATCGCTCTCTTCAATTACTATATTTCAGTGGCTAAAGGAACTCCTTTTGGGAGGCGTTTCTGGGAAATGATAGGAGTAAGCTTTGGGGTAGCTGGCTTTAGTTTTTTCATTGGTTATCTGATGCGCTCTGTTTTTGGTATAGAAGTTTGAATAACTATAATTTTAGTTGATGAAAAATGTCCAGCTGGGGAGCCAGCGCAAGTAAGTAGCTACATAATTTTTGCTCACTATTTCTCCAGAGAGCACAGGATAAAAAAGGAAGAATAAAAAGGCAGCAAGGGCGAGATACCCAAAAAGAAAAGGTTTATAGCGGGGATAATTTTTCCGGATTTTCCGATAAAAAAGAACGATCAAAAGAATATAAAAAGGTACACTGTTATAAAAATGATAAATAAAAGTCAATCGAGGGACCAAAACCCAGGGAAGATATTGAGCAAGAAATCCGATTAAAATGAAAGGAAGAGCTTTTTCTTTTAGAAAGAGGGGAAGGATGAGAGAAAAGAGAAGAACAAGAGTACCTCCCCACCAGATAGCCGGGTTACCCAGAGAAACGATGCTCGAGATTTGTCCAGGGGGCAAACCCTTCCCCTGGTAAAGCCAGATAGGTCGAATCATAAGAGGCCACTGCCACCAGGGAGAAGAAAAGGGATGAGTGGCTTCAAGTTTACTGTGATAGTTGAACATCTGGAGCTGATGCCTCCAGATATCTCTTATCCCCGTAGGTCCGGGTAAAAAGAATACGTAAAATAAACAATAGACAAAAAGAGGAACGATGATAAAAAATAAAACACACCAGGGAAACATTTTTTTACAAAAAGTAGCAAAGCTCGAAGGATTTTCTTTTCTCTTCTTTACCAGATCGAGAAAAAAGAGCACCGCCAGCCCTCCCCCGGCATAGATACCCGTCCATTTTACTGACGCTCCTAACCCAAAGGAAAGACCAGAGAGAAAAAGAGGTAACAAAAATCTTCTGGTTTCCGAAGGGGAGTAAGGAGTGGAGAGATAAACAAGCATAAAGTAATACATAAGGATGATAAAAAATACCACATAGGTGTCTATAGTAGCTATACGAGCCTGGACAAAATGCATAAACTCAAAAGTCATAAGAAAAGCAGCCACCAACCCATATTCACTTCTGCCAAATAACTTTTTCCCCAGAAGGTACATCAAAGGAATAATCAAAGCTCCAAACACCACTCCCATAAATCTCCACCCGAAGGGGTTCATACCAAAAATAGTTATCCCCAAAGAGATTAACATCTTGCCCAGGGGAGGATGAGTCCACTCATAAGGTTCTACCTGATGGAGGTATTCATAAGCAGTACGTGCAAAGTAAATCTCATCAAAGTAAGTGCTATTTAGATAAGAGGATTGGTAAGGAACGGTATCTTGCTCATCAAAAGCTTCAGGAAAACCCTGGGGAAGTAGGTATCCCTGGTGTAGAGGTAAAATAGCATTTACAGGAAGCAGGGTCTGTTTTTCTCCCCAAAAACCAATTTCGTTGAGCATCCCTCCACTTTTTTGAGCTATAATTCTAATATATCTTCCTCGCAAGTCAACGTCCGCTTCTTTCCACTCAAAAACGTTCTGGGGCTTAAGAAGAGGTCCTTCTTGCCAGGTTTCGGCATCAGCGGAATATTCAAGCCGATATTCTCCCTCCCCGATAAGCCCCCCGAAAAACGATATACGCTTGATAGTTTCTTCCTTTCCTAAATCGAGACAGGCTCCCTCTCCCGGAGAAGAAGGTTGCCAATAGGTTTGAGGAGCTTTAAGAGAACCTAAATGATAAAAAGAGACGATAAGATAGAAGGTAACCAATAACAAAACGATAGTTTTATCTCTTTTTTCTTTTCTTTCAGCTGGTTTTTCTATCCAATCCACGAAAAATCCTTTCATTTCTGGCATATTTTTACTCCTTAAGAATTATATAACATTCCGTCTGTTTGCAATGCTAAGAATTACCTTATTTAAAAACCAAAGTGGGGAGAATCATCCCCATAAACTGCTGAAAGTACTGAGTGTAGTGGCAAAATAGCATATTCTAATTTAAAGAATATAGATTTGACGCGGGTTTCAACTAAATGAAGTGTCAAAGTCAGAGGTTATAAGAGTGGGTCCTTTTATACCGAAGAGACGTTTTCCTCTCCAGCGGTGTTCGCTTTTTTCAGGGATTATATAAGGGGCTCTCCTTCCTATAGTCCCTTCTCGTTATTCCCGAAATCTTTAGACGGGAATCCACTGAGGAACGCTTTTCCCCTCAGTAGTTTTATCTTTTTATTCAAGTTTTTAGTTTTAGTCTTTTATTTTAGTCTCTCGGGGATTATAAAGGGCGACCCTCATAGTCATTGCCATGACTGATTTTATGGGATACTATAATAGCGAATTATAGTTAGAGACAATAAGAAAACCAATGGAAAGGAACAAAAATTGATAAAGGTGGAAAGAAAATGAAAAGAGTCGTAATAATCGTTGTGTTGCTGGTAGCGGCAATTTTAGCTGGTTACACAGAGGAGGTTTCAGGAAAGCAATCACCAGAGGAATTAAAATACGACCTTGATTTTCTCATCCAGACACTGGAAGATGTCCACCCCGATTTATACAGATACACTCCTCAAGAGGAAATTTATAAGATGAAGCAAGATATCGAGGAAGACTTGAGTGAACCACTGACCAGGCTTGAATTTTACAGAAAGGTTGCACCGCTGGTAACCAGAATTGGAGATGGTCATACCTACATTACCTATCCGGTTGAGGAATTGAATGAATATATAAATGGAGGGGGACGCCTTTTCCCGCTTGATGTCAGAATCATTGGCGAAAGACTATTCGTCGTAGTTGACTATACCGGAGAGATTCCACCAGGTGCAGAAATACTCAAAATTAATGGATTCTCAATTTCACAGCTCATTGAGGAACTCACTAAATACGTGAGCGGAGAGAAATTATCGTACCGGATAGAATCGGTTAACACAAACTTTCGGGCCCTGTTATGGTTTGCATATAGTTGGGAAGAGTTTAACATAACGTATTTATCTCCCTCTGGCAAAGCTCTCCAGAAACCTATAAAAGGGATGACCTGGAACGAGCTCACCATAAAAGCTCAGGAGCTTCAAAAAGAATTTGCTAAAGAAGAAAAAGAGGAAGACAGTAAAAAAATTCAATATCCCTATTACAGTTATGCTTCAATGCCTGAGTTAAAAACAGGAGTAATTGATTTTAGAGCCTTTCAAGATCCGGAAAAGTTTAATTTATTCTTAGAAGAAACATTCAGAAAAATAAAGGAGGAAGAAATTGAGCACCTTATTATAGATATTCGCAACAACAGTGGAGGAAACTCTACTCTGGGTGATGCTCTCCTCGATTACCTGACAGATAAACCCTGGAGGCAATTTTCAAAAATTGAACTTAAAGTAAGTAAGCAAATAAAGGAATATTACAAAGACCCCCTTCCAGCATTAAAAAAGATTTATCCAGAATCCTATGAATCGATGTATCAAGCATCCCGGGAATGGTATCAATCAGTGTATCAGGAAATTTCTTCCCTGCCTGAAGGCGAAGTATTTTCTTCTTCTCCAGAGCTCATAGAACCCTCTGAAAATCCCCTTCGATTTCATGGCAAGCTATATGTATTAATAGGCTCCCACACCTTTTCCAGTGCCGTCAATTTTGCAGCCACAGTTAAAGACTACGGCATCGGCACACTTATTGGAGAAGAAACAGGAGGGCTGCCTACTCATTTTGGCGATATTTATCCCTTCTGGCTACCCAATACCGACCTTCCAGCAGGGGTTTCACACAAGAAGTTCTACAGACCCAGTGGAATAGATGACGGAAGAGGAGTTTTACCAGATATCGAAGTTACCACCACCCTTGAGGATGTTTTAGGAGGCAAAGACCCGGTGATGGAGCATATTCTGGAGGTTATAAAGACTATTGAGCTTGTGCCCTGATTTTTATCCTGCAGAACCTGCTATAATTATTCTCTTTTCCCGACGTCTCAGTGAGACATTATTTTCGTATTCCGTGGCGGTTTCTATTTTTTGATCCCTTACGGAGTAGAAAAAACGAGACTGCCACGACGCTGAAACACCTTTTCCCGGTATAATTATTTTCTCGTTTATTTGCTTTTAAAGCTCACACTGTAAGTGTCTCGCTCGCAAAGATACCCGAGAAAATTTCCATAGAATTATAAATGAGGGGAATATTCTCCCTACAACCCCTCCTTTTTTTGTCTTTGCGAAGAGGAAATTATGAGGCAACCTCGCTTTTTTCTTTTTCTAATTAAAAAACCTTAAAAGAGCAAGAACCACTGGGGGAAAAGCATTCCTCTTGATGCTAGAATGCCCGGAGAAATTGCACAATACGGCAGAAAAGAGAAACAGAGCGTGAAGTAAGGAAACACCGCCATGAATTTTGCAGTTGGCTACAAAGCGAGCTGAAGATGAAACGATTCACAAAAAACACTGGCGCGCCTGGAGGGATTCGAACCCCCAACCTACAGATCCGTAGTCTGTTGCTCTATCCAGTTGAGCCACAGGCGCACCTTACCTCACCATAATTATATTTCTATTCAGCTATAAAATCAACTGTCTCTCTACTTCTCCACCCGGTAAGAACGACTGATTATTATAATCGCTCCTGCTACTAAAGGCAAGAAAGCCACAGCGTAAAGGTAAGCTCCATTTTCCTTTTTCAAGAAACGAATAGTCCGCTCGCTTTTAGGGATATGCTCTCCAGTTTCTCTGGAGATGGTAGATATCTGATAATCAGCCCCAACAAGGTCTTCCCCCAGAGTTACTTTATAGCTTTCAAAAGTGGGTTGATAACCACTCATTTTCAGTTCTTCATCATAGGGGATTATTTCATACCCCAGCTCTGGTCCGGGAACCTGCTTCACAAAATAAGGAGCTTTATCTACTGTTTGCAAGATCTCTTCTCCTCTTCCCAGAAGAACTTGAGCATCGTCTACCGGGTCAACATGCACCCATTTCCACTTTTCCAGCCGACCAATATTTTGAGGGTCTTTAAGCTTATTATAATACAGCTCATTGTATTCTTCCTGATAAAAGGGATTGAAGTAGAGTTCGTTTTTACCTACAGCATGGATAATCCAGGAAGGGTCGTCACAGTTTTCTCTCTTGGTCCAGCGGTTTCCCGGGATTATTTCATATCCCACTCCCTCTCGCCGGCGAGCAGTAAAGACTACTAAATTCTTCTCACTTCCTTCAAAAATAGTTCCATCTTCCATCCTTACCCTGATTTCATAGTTACCCACAGGAAGGTTAAGGATAAAACCCTCTGCTGGCTCAGTAACATAGAATTTTACGAACTCAGGAGGCTCTGGTTGCTGGGGAATAGAAATATCAAGAGGTCCGGTCTCACCGGCTTCCCGTCGGCGGCGCACTTCTTCAAAGAAATTATTCAGCTGTTGCTGATAATAATTCATAGCCTGATAATACTCTTGAAGTTTTTTGTTGAATTCATCTACTGCCGCCTTATATTCGTCGTAATACTCTTGAGCATCTTCGCCCAGATAAATCGTGGCTTTTTCTGACCAATACCCTTCGGGGTAATAGAGAACATACTTCTGCTTCTCCAGAGTGTTTATCAATTTTCCACCCTGCCAGATTTCCAATTTCCCCGGGACTTCTTCATTTAAGGTGCTGAACCCGGCCATATACCGGCGAGTTATAGGCCAGTAGTAAACAATGGTTTTTCGGGGGTTCACCACACTATTAAAATTGGCAATAAAGTACAAAGTTTCCTCGCTCTGAGGACAGAAGCTTTTACTGAAGCCAGAGCCATCAAAAGAAGTCAAAGAATAAACCAGTTGTTCCCGAAAAAGGGGCGCCTGAGCCCAGGAAATGCCTCCTCCCAGAACTAAAATACCCGCTAAAACAAAGAAAGCTATCTTTTTATTCATCAGGCTTTAACCCCCCTTCGATTCATAGTAAATATAGAAAGAGCCATAAAAATGAGGGAATAAATCAGACAATAGACTATGTTAGCCAAATACAATGACCAGCTCTCTAAAACCACGGCATCCAGTCCCCGACTTAAGAAAGCAAAAGGTGATATCCAGTTTATGCCCTGAAAAATATAAGAGAGAGTTTGGCGGAGATAGAGAAGAGGGAGAGATATGGTTGCCTCTTCTCCCAGGCCTAAAAGAGCGCCATAGGCAAATTGAACAGCCAAAAAAGCTCCCAGAATAGCCAAAAGAGTGACCACTGAGCTGCGAATCCGACCGGTTAAAGAAGAGATGAAAAGCCCGAAGCTCACCACACAAGATATGATAAAAACCCCCATAAACAGAGCTTTAATCAAACCTGTGGTGAACCCCAAATTGGTAAGACAGCTCACTAAATAAAAGTAAACAGCAGTGAAGCCTAAAGCTATGATTCCTAAAAGTAAATCCTTGAAATATTTACTCCAGAGAAAGTTTCCCGCTGTCACCGGTCCATAGAAAAGGACTTCTAAAGTCCCTTGCTCCCTTTCTCGAGAGATGGAAATAGCCGATACTATCACCAAATAGATGGAGATAATAATTAAGGTGATATAAAGAGGCTGATGCAGGGGATAAGCCGAAACTAAAATATCCTCTTCCCGGATACCATCTATAAAGTTTTTTAAAATAAAAGAAGAAACCAGGAAAGAGGCAAAAATGGCTGCATAATATCCCCAGCTATACAAGGTATAGAGAAAATCTCTTTTAAAAAGAGTTCTGGTTACTTTTTTTGCCATTCTCATTCCTCCTTTTTGGGTGACTGAAACTCTACGTCTTCAATAACATCTTCAAAATCTCCTTGAGGGGTGCGGAGCACCAGTTCCATGATGCCGTATTTTTCTTCTTCAGGATCAATCTGAATTTTGTCCCAGGTAATAAGTCCTTTATTGCGAGAAAGATAAGCATTGGGATCCCAGAAAAGTTCAATTGGTCCTTCAAAAATCAACCTTCCCCGGCTGTAGTTATCCTCATCTTCTCCCTCTCTAACGTAGAGTTTGCCCTCCAGCTGAAGTGGCAGAGCAGGAAAGTCTGATATTCCCACCCCTTTAGAATCTTTAAAGCGGATTTCAATTTGAATGCCTCTGTCCACGGGGTCGGCAAAACATATGATGCCAGCTAAATCAGGGATTTCTTTTCCCTTCATGGTGAAGCCAAAAACATTAACTCCTCTTTTTATCTCTAACTCTTCAGAAAAAGGATAGTAGTAGGGAGCTTCAGCGCGGAGAGTATGCTTTCCAGGGGGAAGATGGGTAAACTGATAATCTTTGCTCTGAAATAAAATATCAGAACGTCCATCAATGGTGAGATGTAGTCTTCTAACCACGTCATGCGAATAGTGGTCAGTTACTTTGCCTTGCAGAACCCCATAATTCAGCCGGATGGTAAAATAGGAAACCACAAATAAAACCACAACAACTCCTACAATAGCCAGAAAAATAGAGAGACCAACTTTTTTCTTCATGCCGCTTCCTCCCCTCGGGCCAGTAGAGAAATATTTTGCTGGGTAATGGTGATAAAGGCTTCTTCCAGACTCATTTCTTTAGCTTTCATAGAAAGAGGAAGATATCCATTTTGGTAAAGAAATTGAGACAATTCCGGACGATAGTCCCGGTCAGTTTTTAAACTCACTTCCAATTTGTGGCCTTCTACGCTAAATCCTTTCAAAAAGTCCAGCTTTTCTAAAGAGGAAGCAATGCTTTCCGCCTCTTTGTCTAACTCTATCTCCATCTCTACACTGTCGGTCAATCTTCGGCGAATATTATCCATGGTATCCTCAGCCAAAAGTTTTCCTTTATTGATAATAGCTACTTTTTTGCATAACCTTTCTACTTCAGAAAGAAGGTGAGAAGAAATAAAAACCGTTTTCCCCCGGTGGTTTTCCTCTTCAATTAAGTCCCGAATCTGCTTGATGCTGCTGGGGTCTAAGTTAGCTACTGGCTCATCCAGAATGAGGAGTTCTGGGTCATGCAAAAGAGCACGGGCAAAGGCTAACTTTTGTTGCATCCCTTTGGAAAAAGCTCCTACCTTCTTGTTCTGATCGTTAATCAATCCTAAGGCTCCCAACAGCTCTTCAATTCTTCTGGAAGCCTTGGGCACCTGGTAGAGTTCTCCAAAAAAGAGAAGATATTCTCGAGCAGTCATTTCTTTATAAAAATACAAACTCTCAGACACCACTCCAATTCTTTCTTTCACCTCCACTTTACCAGGATTGAATTCTTCTCCTAAGAGGAAAATTTTACCGCTGGTAGGAGGCATCAACCCTAAAATCATATTGATAGTGGTGGTCTTCCCTGCTCCGTTGGGGCCTAAAAAACCACATATATCTCCTTTATCTACCTGGAGATTTAAGTTATCGACAGCCTTAAAGCCATCAAATTCCTTGGTTAAGTTTACAGTTTGGATCATGAAATTTCCCTGCCTCCTCTTTTTTTTAAGCTACTTTATTTTAACAGAAAGAAAAAGCAAAACCACTTTTTTTAGCTTCTCATTCTATAAGCGTATCTCAAGAGAAGAGCGATAGTTCCTTAAAAATTTCTCTTTAATACATGGAATATCTTTTTTTCGCGCTCCACTCATCTTCCCTACCGGGGAATTATTGGGGGCAATTTCACCCGGCATGTCTTTGCCAGAGTCACTTTCTCGCCACCCCATGAGAAATCATTAATAATAGATTTCTGATAGACCTGTTCAGGAGTGACGAGCAAGGTGCTTTCCCTCCGGGTTATTTTTCATCTTTTTCTTTTGTCTTTTTGTGTTTTCCGGGGTTTATAGGGCGGCGGCGCGATTCACCACCCTAACCCTCTCCCCGGAAGCTCTTTAAACCGTCATCGCGAGCACGGCGTATCTTGCCGTGCGTGGCGATCCCGAGTTTTTAACCCCATGTAATTTGCTTTATAAAATGGCAAAAACCACCCTCGCCCTACCCTCTCACTCCGAGGGCTGGTCTTTTCGTCATACCTGAAATTTAGCGAGGCATCCACACCATCTGTCATTCCTGAAATCTTTTATCAGGCATCCACGTTTTTGCTTCTTCTTTTGGTTTTTAAAGCCGTGGACCCCTGATAGAAGCATTCAGGGGTGACAACTTTCTTTTCTGTCATTTCCGAAATCTTTAATCGGGAATCCAAAGGTTTTTAAAACCATGGACCCC
>ERZ773359.3585-NODE-3585-length-17545-cov-12.420640_pt1 | contig 17545 bp, 15 predicted proteins | sample MGYA00374955_ERZ773359 | MGnify/ENA primary metagenome ERZ773359 (study PRJEB29098, sample SAMN04486028) | biogas fermenter metagenome | study: EMG produced TPA metagenomics assembly of the Biogas fermentation microbial communities from Germany - Plant 4 DNA1... | reverse complement strand
CCGCTTTCTATTACATCATCGAAGCTGAGCCAGGTTACATCGACGTTCATCCCGCTCAACGCCTCGATAATGCCAATGTAAGAGTAGGTCTGCTTGTATGGAATAGCATGGGCCACCATGTGTGTTTGCCAGGAGCGCAGTTTACCCCATGCATTTAGGACAGCCACTTTAAGGCCAGAATAAGGTTTATGCCCCTTGAGGGTGTTATAGATTTCTCGGAACTCGTTGCAGACCTTTTCCACGTATTCTACAAACTTAGGGAATTTGCACGCCAGCGATAGATAGCCGCCATAGCCGATCCGGTCGATAGGAGTGCGCATGATCGCTCTTCTCGCCCTCAGCCAGTTATCTCGGGCTTCGATAACCGGATCATTGCCTTCCCGGAAGACATCGGGGAAGAAGTAGGGCAAGAACCGCCCTTCGGTGTATTTTATGCCAGGTATTTCAGCCAACATGCGTAGAGTAGCGCCATCTCCGACCGAGCCCACTACTGCATCAAGGCCTATGCTGGGAAAGTACTTCCCATAGGGTTCAATACCGATCCAGGTGTCCCCCAAGAACATCATCGCTTCTTTGCCCGCAGCGTGGACCTGATCCACCAGTTTCTTGGCGTTTTCCGCTACAAAGCGCATTTGAAAATCCATGAAGTCCAAGAACTTCTGAGAAGGCGGCCGGAATGGCGTGTTGTGGTAGCCCGCATCGATGATATCCTCGGGACGGAGGCGGTAGCCATACTCCTTTTCAAAGGCTTCTAGGGCTTCCACAGAGATGCTGGCGGTGTAGCCAAACCAGTCGACAAACTTCTCTTTTCCTTCATCATTGAATACTAGGGTGAAGTGATAGAAGAAGGTTGTAAAGCGCACCACATCGACGGCTGGGTTTTCTTGGAGCCACTGTTCTAGGCGTTCGACCATGAATTTCTGTGCCTTAGGCTTTCTTACATCGAAGGGGATGTCGTGTTCTTTATCCCAGTCGTTGGTGGTGTGGTTATACATCTGTGTCGGATCCCAGATCACTTGTGCGAGGAAGGATACGGAGTATTCGTGGAAAGGTGCTGCGTCATGAATGACGACTGTATCCTTCTCTTGGTTGACTTCCCACTTCGATGGATGAACGACCTCGCCGGTGGTGCGGTCGATTACTTCCCACCACTTCTTTGGATCGTGGTTGTAATCAGGGCGGATCTGCTTTCTAAAATAGCCTTCCATAAAAGGAATCTCAAGCTCGGTTGATGTGGCGAGGATATAGTTGCTTAACAGGTAAATCTGCTGGACCTGGTCCATGTTTTCCTTGACCCAATCGTTGTGGCCCCGGCAGACGAAGTATTTCTTGTAAACCTTGGCATCCAGCCGCAGCAGATCTTCAGAGAGCTCGGTACCATCGCAGTCTCGAATAGCATCCGCACCCCATCTCTCAAACAGCTCGATCGACTCTTTCTCAAAACCAGCTTCTGCTGGAAGAGTTACCCTTCCACGTTTCTTCCCCATAAGATCACTCCTTAATTCCTCCGATAGTCATTCCCTGCGTGAGTCTCTTCTGCGTCATGATGTACAGAATGAGGACGGGCAGCATTACAATCACAAGTCCTGCGTACAGTGGCCCGTAGTCAGCTGCAGCCCTCTGCGCTTGGTTCAAATTGACAAGCCCCACCGGCAGGGTCTTTCTAGGGCCTGGCATGAGAGTGAGGGCGATGATGTACTCATTCCAGAAAGCCAAGAAGTTGAACAGAATTACTGTAATGATGCTGGGCTTGGCCATCGGAACCATGACGTGCAGCATTGTCTTGAAGTGGCTCGCCCCATCGATATACGCTGCTTCCTCAAAAGAACGAGATAGCGTCCTGAAATAGTTGCTGAGGAGGTAAATCGTAAAGGGTAGGTTGGTGGACGCGTAGACGACAGAAAGTACCACCAAATTGTCCAGAAAGATACCTCGGCCTAAGATTTCCCATGCGATATCATTCCAACCCAGCAGCATCAAGAAGATGGGAACCACAATGTAGTTGACGTTGACAAACAGGCCAGCCATAAACAGCAAATTGACGATTTTTCTTCCCTTGAAGTTGAACCTAGCCAGGACGTAGGCGCACGGTACGGCAACCGCAATTAGGAGGGTTAACGACAGAGCGGTCACAAATACCGAGTTGAAGAAATATTCACCAAGTCTGGCCTTCCGGATCGCATCGCGATAATTCTGCCAGTGAAGTCCTTTCGGTAGGCTCCAAGGATTGCCATAGAACTCGGAGTTTTCCTTAATAGAAGCACTGAATACCCAGAAGAGGGGCACAATGATCGAAATGGCCAGGGCAATCAAGAGAATGTATATAATTGCTTTGGCAAATCTCTCTCTATAAAGTGCGCGCTGTGTGTTCATAGGGACCTCCTAATACTGCACCACATCTCGCTTGGTCACGAGACTAACCAATCCGGCAAGAGCGAATGAAAAGAGGAAGACGACTACTCCAATGGCCATGCCGTAGCCGTAGCTGGCGTTGTTGTAAGCCTGTCTGTAAAGGTAGCTCAAGAAGACTTCCGAAGCACCGTTGGGCCCGCCGCCAGTCAACACGTTTACCAAGAGGAAACTGATATTAATCGAGCTGATGATGAAAAACACCAAAGTGGTGCGCACCGTTTCCCAGATGAGGGGAAGAGTGATATCAACGAACTGGCGAACCCGGTTGGCACCTTCGATCTGGGCTGCTTCGTAAAGGTGGGTCGGAATCGATCCCATGCTGGCCATGTACATCACCATGTAGTAACCGATGGCCTGCCAGACCATGGCGCCGATCACCGAATAGACGACCAGCCTTGGGTTCCCCAAAAACTGAATATTGACCCAAGTATCAGGGTTAAGGAGCCTTCCCAGTCCGTTGATGAGGCCTTGATCTGGTGCATAGATCGCGGAAAAGACAGCGGCGATCACCGCAATCGAGAGGATATTGGGAATATAGAACACAACACGGAAGAAGTTTTCCCCTTTGATTCTTTCCCGGATAAGAATATAGGCAAAAATGATGGCGATGCTCAAAGTGATAATCGTGACCAAGGTAATAATGAGGACGGTATTTTGAAAAGAGCGCAGGAAAAACCGATCGTCTAGAAGGACTTTGAAGTTCTTCAACCCCACAAAGGTGCGCCTGGCCGAGAGGCCGCCCCACTCGTAAAGCGACATGCGAAAAACGCTGATGGTGGGGTAAATCATGAAAACGGCAAACAGAAGCAAGGCTGGGGCTATGCAGGAGTAAACAAAGATCTTGGAACCTTTTTGCTTCATCTTGATCTCCCCCTAAACCAGCAATGCGCTGGTGAACAGTAGTGGTGGACTAGGGGCCACCACTACCGCTGAAAAGTCTTATCTAATTACTGAGCGTCAATGGCCGCCCGGATCTTTGCAACAGCGTTGACTACGTCCTTCTGCCATTGTTCTACGGTGACATCACCGTTCACGACCGAGTCAATGGTGCCGAACAGGATGCTTGCCAGGTCTACACCAGCGACTGGAGGTGCAGCAGCAAAGGCGCCCATAGACGCTTTAGCGCCGTCGTCGTAAATGGTGTAGAAGAGCTTATTCGGATCATCATCAGCCATGAGTTCAGATGCTCCGAGGATGGGCTGCACGGCGCCCGCCTTTTCGTAGATCACTTGCGCTGCTTCGTCGGTGTACATGAAGGCGATGAACTTCTTCGCCAGGTCAACCTGTCTTGCACCTTTGGGGATATACATCTGTTCGAAGAAGGTGTAGGAGTAAGAATCTCCATCCTTGGACTGCTTCGGCAGTGCCATGAATCCCCACTCAAAACCATCTGCGCGAGGAGCATCCTTCATTTCGTTTGGCAGCCAGGTGCCGTTTGGAATAAACAGAGCTTGGTTGTCCAGAATGAGCTGTTGGTTCTTGGTAAAGTTAGCTACGTTAGCCTGGGCAACAGTGTTGGGATGAGTGTATTTTGCGATTTCCCCGATAATCTCAAAAGCTCTGGTCGCTTCTGGGCTTCCCCAAGCAGCTACATCGTAGTTCATGGCCCGGTTGAACAGTTCAGGGCCACCGAGTTGAGTCAGGAGTGCGTAGAAGAAAGCGTCGAAGTAACCTGTGGTTGGATAGGTAAACAGAGCGATACCATCTTGTTGAGCTTGATTGCCAAGTTCGAAGAACTCATCCCAGGTTTCAGGCAGCTGGTACTTGCCAGGGCCGAAAAGGTCGGCGTTGTAGAACAGGCCGCAGGGAGAGTAGAAAAGCGGCGCCAAATAGGTTTTTCCATCTCCGTATGGATTGGTGATCAGAGTATCTGTAAAGCCAGGAACGATCTTGTCTCTTACCTTAACACCTTCACCAGGTACTTCCATATCGAGGACATCGGTGATGTCGAGGATAGCTTGTTCCTTAATCAGGGTGTCGGTCAGGCCACCGGCAGAACCAACCGCAAGATAGATGATGTCGGGATAGTTACGGGCGATGATCTGTGGCCTAAGAATGTCAGCGATATTCTGGGCTAGAGTCAGCTCAACAGTAACGCCAGGGTTTGCAGCTTCAAAGCGGCGAGCAAGCTCGTCCCAATGCTCTCGGCCCCAACCGCCATCGAGGCCGGCGATCTTCAGGGTTTGAGCCTGAACAGCGCTGCCAATAACAGCAAACAGCAACAATCCTAACAAACAGATGGATAGACTCTTTCTCAACATGTTTTCCCCCTTTAGTAATCTTCGCTCTGTGAAGTTAACCCTCTTTGTATTTGATTGTAATCCTTGTTAAAGAGAAGAAGCTATCAGTATGTTGTTGATCTATTTAGGTTTCTTGCTGTTCGCGCCATAAAACAAGATTAATAAAGAAGACCGGCGCGAATTTTGTCAGCCGGTTTGCTGATTATGCCATGATTTGGAAAGGGTTCACTACGTTGATGTAGAATAATGTGAAAAAAGATAACGACGTTATTAAAAGTATAGAAAGGAACGACGCCTATGCCGGACAATCGAAGAATCCTCAAGCGTTTGTCCACAGGATTGATCGTGGTTGTGTTTGCTTCGCTAGCGTTGAGCGGGTATCTCTTGAGTTACTTCAATGAACCGGTCAGTTCTGAACCTGTTGATTATGAGCCCCTGAAGATATCATTGACAGAGGAGCTGGATCAGAGGCTGACTATCATTGAGGAGAGGATTATGACTATCTCTGCAACGCAGCAGGGTGCTGTGGAACGCGATGAAGAGCTAGCCAAGTTGGACCAGAGGTTAGTAGCAATTGAGCAGCAGCTCCTGGCTCTGATTGACGAAGTGAGGAAGCCCGAATCTGTGCGTGAGGTAGAGGTCGAAGTTCCGGTTCTCACTCCTGGCCCGGTAGAGGTGGTTGTCCAGCAACCTGATTATGTTCTGGTGCGTCTTCTGAGGGGTGATTCGATTTGGACAACGCTGCAGCGGTGCGGCATGAAGCCAACGCCTGAGCTGATTGAGCAGGTCCTTGGGTTGAATGGGATTTCTGATCCGGCAAGGATTCCTGCGGGTACATATCTGCGCATCCCGGTTTCTAATACCGCCACAAGTGATGAGGTGAGGAACTAATTATGGCAAAGAAGGAACGACCAAGGACGGGTCTTTTCTATTACTCGATGCTGGGGCTGGGAATAGCTCTATTGGCGGTTGCCATAACCTGCTTGGCTATTACTCTCACCAATGTGAGCAGCTTTGAACGGGCCTTTTCGTTTGTTTTGCTGACTGGTTCCTTTGTACTGCTCTTTTCAGGTGCATTCCTAATAGTGTGGGCCTTTACGACCCTGTGGGTAGGAGAGCTGCGGGAAGCGGATTATTCTCTATACACAGCGGCGGCTTTAGAGGCGATGGCAAGTGGTAAAGAGGAGGCATCTGCTCCTCAGGCTTACCAAGAACTTGTGCAGCACTTCAAAGATGAGTTAAACGAGCTGCGAAAGATCGTTGAACAGCAGCAGGAGAAGCTCGCGGAAGCTCGATCGTCTGTCGAGAAACTAGAAGGAACTCTTGGCCTGTGGCTGGATCAGGCGATTAAGATGTTCCGCTTGATGGAGCGCACACTGACCCATGGCGAGCAGCTTAATGCAGACTATAAGCGGGCGGTCGAGGACCTTCTGAAGCAGTACACTGCACTCGTCGAGCATTTGGGCTTAATACCTATAGTCCCTCAGCGTGGTGACAGATTTGACGAACATCTTCACTCTATATATGCGTTAGAACCCAGTCTGGAACTAGCTGGCGGCCAGGTGATTTCCTGCGTCAGCTGGGGATTTGTCGTTGACGATCAGGTCAGGGTACCTGCTGAAGTGGTAGTTGCTCAAAACTAAGACGTAACAGTCTGAAAGGTGGTCATGAAGTGCATACCGTAGTAGAAGACATCGGCACGGCCATCAGAGGTTTTCTTAACGAGATAGCTGGGTTTCCAGTAACCAATAAGGATGTGCCGCTGTGGATGGATGATTACATAAGTAGAGCTGTACAGCTCAAGAGAACCAGGAACTACCACGATGCAGTAGAGATCTATATGCAACTTGTCCGCACTTCTCGAACTGTATATGCGGCACTCATGATATCTCTCTATAAAACTGTGGCTAGTGCTGGATATTTGGCAGAGGGTCTGCGGGTGCTTGAGATCGGGAAACACATCTATGACAGTGACCCACTTGAGCCGGCTGCTATGTACGGAATGCCTTCGAACTATGATTTCCACCTGCACAGCCTTTTTCAATCAGTGCGGTCTCGCTCGGAGTTGACTGCTTATTTGAAATCCATTTCTGGCAATTTCCAGTATCAGCTGGAGCGGGACTATGTAGTTATGGTCACCGAGCTTGTGGATTGTCTAGAGTTGAGGAGTTGCGTGAAACACTAAATGGAGGGTGCGGGATGCAACCTATAAGACCTACCGATGCTCAGCGGAAGTTCATTGAATGCGTTGATCGAAGCATTCTGCTCCATGCCTGTGTCGGTACAGGTAAGACATTCGCTTTGGCAAATCGCGCTGCCGAAGCGATCCGCCGCGGGATTCTAGCTGAGCGGATTCTCTGTGTGACCTTTACAAACCGTGCTGCCGAAGAGATGCGCCAGCGGATCGAACTGTACTGCCCCGCAGACAGTCACAAGGTAGTTACCCGCACTTTTCACAGCCTGTGTGCCTGGATCATCCGCCAGGGTGCCGTGAAGTTGGGTATTCCCCAAGATTTTTGCATTATTGATGAAGATGATGCTCAAGACATTATTGATGATCTCAAGTTGCCAAAACTGGTGCATTTAAGCGCCAGTACTATTTATTATGTGCTCGAAGCGTACAAGCTCTACGGAAGGGTAGTACCTCCTGAGGAAGGGCCAGCTCTACAGAGAAGCACCGTTGAGAGGCTCTATGCCTTGTATCATCGGGAATTGGCCGCATACAAAGCACTCGATTTTTCCGACTTGATCCTATTAACTCACCGAGCCTTCAAGCCCAACGGCCCTTTAGCCGATGAATGGAGCACTCGCTTTGATCTGGTACAAGTTGATGAGATGCAGGATACTACGTTGATGGAATATGAGGTGGTTGCGCACCTGGCTCGTAAAGCGCAGAACTTGGTTCTAGCAGGTGACTTCGACCAGACTATCTATGAGTGGCGAGGCTCGGTACCGGAAACGGTGATAGATCGGTTTAGACAGGATTTTCCTCGTCAAGAGTATATGACCTTTGTGGAAAACCACCGGGCAACAGAGACCTTGGTCCGCGCTGCGGGTTCTGTGGTTTCTGCTCTAAGCAAAACAGCGCCTCGTCCGGCCAAAGCCGCGACAAAAGGAGACCCGATTATGATTCACTCTGCCCCCGATGAGAGGAGCGAGGCAGGGTGGATTGCTCAGGAAATCAAGCGGCTCCGCAGGCGTGGTGTTCCCTATAAAGACATCGGCGTTCTCTGCCGCTCCAACAAGAGAGCCCGTGCCGTCTCGGGAGTGCTAGAAGCGGAGCAGGTTCCGCATATCACTGTGGAAGCCTATGAGTTTTTCCGCCGTCAGGAAGTCAAGGACTGCATGGCCCGTTTGCGATTTCTCCTCAATTCCGAGGATCGTGTCAGCGCACGCCGCATTTTGCAGAGGCCTGCCAGTGGAGTTGGAGATGCCACTATGAAGCGCATTGAGGATGCAGGAAAGAGCGGGCTTCGGCTGACTGACCTTTTCAGTCTATCAGCACTAGACTATGGTGACCCCTTTGAACTAGTGCTTAACGCTGTACAACACGGCACTCTAATCGTGTTCGACTGCGAAACAACGGGGATCGATCCTCTAGAGGATGATATTATCGAGCTGGCTGCCTATAAGATCCACAAAGGGGCATTGGTGGATACCTTCCACCGCTACCTAAAACCGCGGAAACCTGTGGGTAGAAGTGTATACGTGCACGGCATAACAGATGCTTTCTTGACTGAAAATGGGGAAAAACCGCGGGATGTACTGCGGGATTTTGTGGATTTTATTGGTGGCGGAATCCTTGTTGGGCACAACGTGGTGTTCGACATTCGTATGCTAGAAAGTGCCTGCAGTCGCAACGAGATTGCCTTTGTGCGTGATAATTATGCCGATACCTTGTCTCTAGCTAGGCGCTTCATGGAGACTAATTCCTATAAATTGGGCGATTTAGCCGAGCGATTGAGTCTTTCTCATAGACCGACTCACAGGGCAATTGATGATGTGGCGACAACGTGGGAGCTTCTGAAATACTTGGTTCCTAGAATAGAGCGGGGAGCAGCTGAGCGGCGGAGGACTGTTCAGGCCGCGGCCCATGTCTTTAGGCCTCTGGCAGAACAGATCGATAGGTGGCGTTCTCTCATGACCGAACTGCGTCCCTATCAGCTGTTAGATCTCATTCTCGAGGAAAGCGGGCTCTTCGATTACTATCGTCGCGAAGAGAACAGATTGAGGAACATTGACGAACTGCGCAATACAGCGCGGGAGATTGATGATCGCAAGCTGCCACCTCTGCAGGCCTTAGAAGCATTCGTAAGTTTTGCCGCTCTAGTACGAAACATTGACCGTATCGACCGACAGGATCGGGTGGCGGTGATTACCATCCATCAGGCGAAAGGCTTGGAGTTTGATGTGGTATTCATGCCAGGACTAGTGCACTATGAGTTTCCCAACTACGGTGCCATGCGGGAAGGCAGAATCGATGAGGAAACGCGCATTTTCTATGTGGGGCTTACGCGTGCAAAGCAGAAGCTGTATATGAGCTGGCACGCAACTGCAAGCCCACAGAAACGACGTGAGCCTAGTCAATTTCTTCGCCTTCTTCCTCGGGACATTGTGGTGAGGAGTGGTTGAGAGAGAGGCGTTACCATGTGGTTCTGGTATTTCATGATGGCAACAGTGCTCCTCATCCCAGGGGCCATGATTGGCTTTGGCGCTGCCTTTATGAGGAGATCACCCAAAAAGATTAACAGTATCTATGGCTACAGAACAGCTATGTCAATGAAGAACAAGGAAACATGGGATTTTGCGCACCGGTACTCCGGCAGGTTCTGGTTCCGAACCGGGTGGATTGTCCTTGTCATCTCAGTTTTGGCTGTAGTTCCACTGCAGGGCAAGGATACTGATACGATTGGCCTAGTTGGTGGCCTGATTTGCGTGCTGCAGTGCATTCCGATGCTTTGGGTTGTATATGCAACAGAGAGAGCACTGAAAAGCCATTTTGACAAAGATGGCAAGAGACGAAAATAGGGTTCCTTTTGGGAACCACGAGCCGTTGCCTCCGCAGATTCTTGGGCATAGGGTGCAGCAGCAAGCTGTGGAGGTGATTAGATGAACCCAGTACTGGATCCAGAATCCAGCTCATGGAGCGCCCTTCTGCGCGACGATTTCCCATTCTTTTGGCCCAGGCCGAGGCCGCGTCCGGGCGGCATCAGCCGTGCAGCACTAAACTTGAGCAATCAAATGCGCGAGTTGTGGGAACAGCATGGCGCCTGGACGAGGATGGCTATCATGAGCATAGTGTTTGAACTGCGAGACGAGCAAGCCACGCTGCGTAGGCTTCTCCAGAATCCTGCTGATTTCGCCGATGCGTTGCTGCCGTTCTATGGTAAGAGGAATGCCAGAGAGTTTGACAGACTGCTTACCGACCACCTCGTGATTGCAGCCTTCCTTGCTCGGATTAATCCGTTCTGGTCCGAGCGCAGGTGGCGAGAGATGCTCTTTGAGCACTTACGGCAGGTTACCCAAGAAGCAATCACGATGCTTCAAGGCCAGTATGAGAGAAGCGTTCGCACCTACGATGCAATAGAAACTCAATCATTGGGAATGGCTGATGAAATGTGGCGGGGTATTGTAAGGCAGTTCCCGCGAAGGTTTTAGGCTTAGGCACCTAATGGAGACGGTTGCGGCTAATAGAGCTGTAACCGTCTTTTCTGTTAGCAAGTTCAGCAAAACCAATACATAACATTTGGTATCGAAAAGGCATTCTTTCAACGAATTTATAACTAAATAGAAGGTTTTTCATACAAGTTGGAGAATTAATACTCATGTCAACCGTATGACACACGTTGCGTGATGTAGGGGGGATCAGTGGGAAAACCAGATCGAAGTGATGTGTGGGTTGTGGTAGTTAGGCCAAGCGAGCACATACACAGACTCAGAGAGGAGATGGTTTGCGCGTGAAGAGATTTTTCGTATTACTCCTTGCAGTATTGGTGTTGAGTGTTCCCGCATTAGCAGCAGATTATTATCCAGCCTACAATGGCCCAGAAACAACAATTACCATGTGGGCATGGACCAGTAACGAAAACTATTCCATTGAAGAATTCCAAAAGGCATATCCGAACATCAAGGTTATCTGGGAAGACTTCGGTGTGCACTATGAAAAGGCTCAAACAGCATTAGCAGCTGGTTCTGGTCTTCCTGACGTTCTCATGGTTGAGTACTCTTTTGCACCAGAGTACATGGACCTTGGCGCATTCCAACCAATCAACCAATGGTTGGACGTTGATACTTTTGTAGAACTGTATGGCGAAGAAGCTCTTGGCTGGTGCTCCTTAGACGGCGTAATCTACGGTACTCCTCAAGACAGCGGCGCCATTGCCCTGTTCTACCGTCAAGATCTGTTTGACAGGTACGGCATTGAAGTTCCCGAGACCTGGGAAGATTTTGCTGTACAGGCCCGTAAGTTCAAGGAAGTTGCTCCAGAGCTTCTGTTCAACGGACCTCCTGTAGGCTACGCCCTGTGGTGGGTAGGTATGGTCTGGCAAGCTGGCGCTAAGATGTTCGACTACCATGATGGCGACTGGTATATCAATTTCACCAACCCGACAGCTCAGCAAGTATTCGAATTCTGGGGCGAGCTGTTCGATGAAGGTATCATCGAACCTGTGATGTGGTGGAATGCTGACTGGTACAACTCTCTCAACGAAGGAACAACCGCAACTGTCCTCAACGGCGCTTGGTTTGCCGAGTGGCTGCGGTACAATGCTCCTGACTCTGAAGGCCAGTGGCGGGTCATGGCTCCTCCGAACAACGACCCATCCAATCCTCACAACGGTATGCTTGGCGGTTCGGGCTTCTACGTAACCGCTCACTCCAAGAATCCTGAAGCTGCAGCTATCTTCGTAAACTGGCTCAACTCGCATCCTGATTCGCTCAGATGCCTGAACCAGTACAGTAACCTGCCGGTCATGGTATCCACCAGGTATGCCGAGATTCTCGATGAGCTGGCTGTAGAAGACAGCTTCTTCGGTGGCCAAGTAATCGTAGAGACTCTGTGGGATGCACACAACCGCATCAACACCACATTCGTCGGCCTCCCAATCTGGTCTAACCTGGACAGCAGCCTCAGCCTCCTGATTCAGGATTACGTTGACGGCAAGATCTCTCGTTTCGCCGATATCCTGCCTATGTGGGAACAGGACGTAATCAACACCATGAAGGAGTTTGGTTACACCAACGTAATCATCGGTGAGCTGCCCGAGTAATGTTAGGTAACTAAAGGGGGGCTTTGTCCCCCCTTTTTTCCAAAAAGATGAAGGCGAACCACTCCAGGTCCGGAGGTATCGAAATAATGAGATGGATTACTAAGAAGAGGCTGAAGTCAACAGCGAAGGCTTATCTGTTTCTTGCTCCTTTCCTGGTACTGTTCATTGGCATGGTTGTCTATCCCATTGGGCTGGGTGTCAAGCTGTCTACGTACGGTCAGCGTGGAGCTAGAATGTGGTATGTCGGAGCAGAAAACTACACCCGCATTTTTTCAGATTCGATGTTTTGGCAGTCCTTTAGAATCCCTCTATTTCTGCTGTTAATTCAAGTTCCCTTGATGCTTTTCTTGGCAACCATCCTTGCCTTCTTGTATGAAACACGCAGACGGGATGGAGCAGTATTCCGCTTTCTCTATTATCTACCTTATACGATCCCGGGCATTGTCTCAGGTCTGGTATGGTCGTACATCTTCTCCGACTCCATGTCACCACTGCGTCCTGTACTTGACCTATTAGGCAGAAGCGACGTTAAGCTTCTTACGCGTGATAATGTACCGCCTATACTGCTTGTTATCATCCTTTGGCAGTTCACAGGGTACACAGCATTTCTCGTGTACTCATCGCTGATCGCAATACCAAGAGAGTATTCAGAAGCAGCACAGCTTGATGGGGCGAGTTTTTGGCAGATAGCGTTCAGAATCAAGCTACCGCTGCTGAGAGACCCATTGATAACCATGTTTATCTTTAACGCTATCGGAGCAATGCAGGTCTTCAATGAGCCGTGGATGCTGGGTGGCCTAGTTGTTCTGCCTCTCAACTACACGCCAGCGATGTATATCTATAACTCGGCGTTCTCACAAGGGAGATTCACCTACGCTGCCGCGATGGGTATCATCTTGGCGGGCTTGACCTGTCTCTTCTCCTTGTATATCTTGAGGACCGCAAGCAAGCAGATGTTAGGACGCCGTCTGGAGTAGAAGGGAAGGAGAATCGAAATGAAACTTGGGAGACGATTTCGCATAACTGTTACAGTCGTTCTCGTGCTGCTGGCGGTATACTTCATCTTCCCCTTTTATTGGCTGACCATTGGTATCACGAAAAACGTTGGCCAGCTGTTCCAGAAGTCACTCCTGCCGGGAATACCGAGCCATCTGCGTGAGAATGTATCGCGTGTGTTTGCATACCAAGACGGTGTGTTCTTCCACTGGATGGGTAACTCCCTGCTGTACGCCGGAGTGGGTGCCTTTATGGGAGTTTTCATCGCATCATTGGCCGGTTACGCTTTTCGAAGGTATGACTTTATCGGCAGACGCTTACTGTTTGTCTTGATCCTAGCTTTCGCGATGGTTCCTGGATTTGCAACCACGCTGCCTCTTTTCATGATGTTCAGAGATTTGAACCTGCTGGATACTCGGCTGGCGATTCTGCTGCCGTCTTTCGTTAATGTATTTGGGACATACATGATGGTAGCTTATTGGAACCAGGTATCTGATGAAGTCTTTGATGCCGCCGAAATCGACGGTGCGAACGACTTTACCATCTACTGGAGAATAGGTTTGCCGAACATCTTACCGGGGGCTATTACCCTGTTCTTGCTGGCCTTTGTAGGTGCCTGGAACAACTTCTTCCTGCCATTGGTACTGCTCAACAGCAGAACAAAGATGCCGCTAATTTTGGGTATTACAACGATTACAGACCCACAGGGATTCCCGGTTTACAACTTAACGCTTACTGCTAGCTTCTTTACGATTCTGCCGCTTTTGATTATGTTCATCTCGCTGCAGAGATACTTCAAGCCTCAAGTGTATATGCGGTAGAAGTAACCATGAAAAAAGTGCACCTCCAGCTGTCAGATTGGGAATCTCACATTGGGGGTGCACTTGCGTTCCTTTTTTTAAGATAGGTGTTTGATTTCAAGTACAACGTCTGGGCCGTGCAGATAATCGTACTGCTTTTGGCGCTTGTGACTGAGCGCTTGGCCCTCCTGGGAAGGCTGGTGTCCGAAGGCTTCCATCAACACCCGGCCGGCGAATGTCTCCAACCATGCGCCACCCAACGCTTCGGCGATGGTGGGAGCGATATCGACGGTCTCGACAGGTGTATCGCTTTGGCCTGCGGTCACACCAGAGCCGGAAAAAACCAGCGGTACGCGCCGCTCAGCTTCGGTCAACCCGCCGTGGTTGGCTACTTCAGCATGTGCTCCAAGGTATCCAAACCCGGGTTTGACGGTGACAAGAGAGCGCCCTTCATCAACATTCAAGCCAAGGGACATGCACACATCATGCTGTAAAACCTTATCGATCCAATCCTCTTTAAGCAGCTCCGGTACGACAGAATCCTCCACCAACAGACAGCGCCCGTTGGGGGCAACCCACAGTCCGCGCGAATGGGCATCGTCAACCCACGCATCAATCGAGTTTTTTGTGCTGGCCATTCCATGGTCGGCAGTGAAGATCCAGGTGATGTTGTCGAGCTCGCCCTGATCAGCAAGTTCTTCTGCAAACCTCGCAATTTCCTCATCGATATCTTCTAAAGCTTCGTGCACTAAATCATGACCTACTCCAAAGAAGTGGCTGAGTGTATCAGTGGCGTAGAACGTAACCGCTGTTAGTTTAGGCCTGTAGCGGAAAAAGACGTGTCGAAGCTCTGCTGCTACATCGGCAATAGAGTGGCCGAAGAAACCTTCGCCGTACACCGAGACAAACGAATTCTTGGCCGCACCATCAGATACAGCCGCCGAAGACATTCCATGCATCTTTAGCGAATCCGACAGGTACGAACGAAAACTGCTGTCTCCCGATCGGTGAATTCCTTTCTCTCGCGAATAGGTCCAGGGAAGCCCAATTCCATGTACCTTAGGGTATGTACCCGTGTGGATTGAAGTATGGGCTGAGTATGTGATGGTCGGCGTGGTGGTGACACAGTGATCGTAGCTGAATCCCTTCTTTTCAAGTGTTCTTATGGTAGGGATATTAGCCTGGTCGAATACGAACTTCGAGATTCCATCTAGAATTATTAAAACCACTCTCCGGTCCTCGTGCATGAGGTCTGTTTCTCGTGGTGCGAAGGGTGGAATATCTGGTTGGCGTAGGCGTTCTTTGATGTCATGAGGTAGTGTCAATTTGCATTCGCTCCTTGTGCTAGGTTGTCTACTTAGATTATAAACCTTGTTGAGGGTAGTTAGTTACTCAGATTTCCATCGGTTGGGCGCTACCCGTATAGAAGGCACCAATCGCTGTGATTGGTGCCTCCTTGTTACTCGTGTTGCCGTACTTTACTGAGGTCATCTGGTACTCTGATGTTATCATTGCTGCTTACAAATTCGGCAAAGGCTTCGAAGTCGTCATCAATGGCTAAAGCAAGCGCAGCCAGTTCATCCATGACTGCATAGTCTGCCTCGGTCCATTTCTCCATTGGGAGGTCTTTGTAACCTTCCCACATATCCCAAGGCTGCATGGGCATCTTCAGCAGGGAGTTGGCATCGAGGATGAGATTGCACCTTAGGTACTGATACCCCCACCATTGAAAGATCCCGAACAGATCAGGATCGGCTTTGCCTGTGCGGCACATAATCCAAGCTTTGGGCCCGTTGATGAAGTCGGTTTCACCGACATCCAGGGGATCGAAAGTGATCTGCAGGGCATTCTGCTGAAGCTCATCTAACTGAGCATCGACCATGACCCATCGCTGCTGCTCCTCATTCCAATATTCCAAAACCCAATGGTCTGTGTATTTCCCTGGTTCAAAATAGGTGGCGAAGCCACACCTAACTCGGGCGGGGATGCCAGCTTCTCGGCAAAGTGCTGCTGCGACGACCGAGAAGTCGCGGCAGATCCCGATCATCTTCTCTTCGTGGTTCTTTCTATCCGACACATGTCTGAAACCCCGATTATTGAGAAACACCAGCTTATCTGTAAAGCTCCAAATTAATGGTTCCCGCAGCCTTTCTTCACTTACTTCAACCCCATAGGCTGTCCGCCAATGCTGATGCAGAAGGATGTTCTGCACATAGGTCACGATGGTTGGTATGTCCTTGGGGATATCAGAAACCATGTGCTGCATGGTCTTAATCTCAGTCATCGGGCCGTGTTCACGGTAGTATTTGAGGAGTTCTTCTTTCATGACATTCACTCCAGAATGAAGGAACCAAGGCTGGCGCTGCCTGTGCCGCGGTAGGTGAAGTACAAGGCATGCACTCCATCAGGAATGCGGATATCAGACCAGAACTCGGTCCAGATATTCGCGAAATGCACAGGAATGGTTCCCAGGACTTCGCCATCCCAGGCGGTCTTTACTTCAAAGTGCCCTCTGCAGTATCCTCTCACCTTGATACCGACTCTGGTGATTCCCTTACAGTCAAAGTATTTGAAGCCGGCAGTTGCGGAGTCTTTCATGTTCGCGATATAGCCAATCTCTTCGTCGCCATCTCTGCCGTCTTGGGTGATCTTGGGGAATTGGTTGTTCATCCAAGAACAGCTCAAGTCCGTGTAGATTGATTCTTCATCACAGAAGAGATTACACGCGAGATAGGCAGGATACTCACCCCGTCCAATGAGGGGATCATCCTTGGAACGGCAGGATGTGATTTCAACCTGCGGAATTGACCCATCCTCAAGAATTGTGATTTTCTCCATACATCCCTGCCGGCTGAAGTTCGTTCCGTTGGTCTGCCGGTGGTAGAAGATGTACCAGTCACCGTTCAGCTGCACCATGCCGCCGTGGTTGTTGCCGCCGTAGAACATGGGTTTATTGGCAGGTTTATAAGTGTCGATGTGCATATCGCAATTGCTGACGATTACGCCGCCGTACTTGAAACCCTTAGTGGGATGCTCGCTGGTGGCGTAGCACAGTTCGTGCTGATGAATGGATGAGTATACGAGATAGTATGTGGAACCAATTTTGCGAATGGAAGGAGCTTCGAAATATTCATGCCCCTCGAATCCGGTACCTTTGCTGTAAGGTTCGCTAGGCAGAACGATGACGGGCTCCTCCACGACTGTCAGCATGTCGCGGCCTAAGACAGTTGCCATGCAGCCCAGCCGAGAGCGATCGCCAATGCCGCAGAACCCAGTGTACATGTATGTTTTATCGCCTTCTGTGAGGACTGCCGGGTCAAATTGCGGTTGGTCACCTGGTCGTTCGCCTAGACGGGTTCCATCAGGATAACGCACATAGCCGTAGAACTCATATTGCCCTGCTGGTTCATCGCAGACAGCAACAGAAACCACAGAGACCTTATCTAGTACATAGTAAAGATAATACCTTCCGTCAGGGCCAACCGTGACATCGGGGGCGTACAGGCACATGTGGCCATCCGGGTTGAGCGGGTCTTGGGTCTTTTTGTAGATAACGCCTTCGTAACGCCAATCAGAGAGATCGGAAAGGGGCGCGGACCAGCAGACATAGTCGTTTAGGCAGAAGACCCATCCGTTGAATCGGTCATGCGAGCCGAAGACGTAGACCCGATCGCCAAACACATATGGCTCACCGTCAGGCACATACTCCCAAGAGGGAAGATAAGGGTTTACACGCTGCTTCTGCAATCCAGTTCATCCTTTCAACCATATTTTTCTAAACATCCTTACTCCAACTATACAATAATTAATTAGATGTGACAACTTCCTG
>ERZ773359.3584-NODE-3584-length-17546-cov-5.705277_pt1 | contig 17546 bp, 16 predicted proteins | sample MGYA00374955_ERZ773359 | MGnify/ENA primary metagenome ERZ773359 (study PRJEB29098, sample SAMN04486028) | biogas fermenter metagenome | study: EMG produced TPA metagenomics assembly of the Biogas fermentation microbial communities from Germany - Plant 4 DNA1... | reverse complement strand
CCTGGATGGACATCGGTGTGGATCAGGCCGTAGCTGTCCTTAGATTTCGGCAAGCTCTTCGCATGATCCAGCAGTGCATAACCGATGTCAACAATGTGCCCATCCTCCTTTGGGAGGTACTTTTCCCAGCACATCAAATCGTCCTCAAACCAATGGGGCCTCCTGAACCTTTCTTCAGATGGCTCGAAAAGTTTCGTCGCCCTGTGCATCTTCCCGATCGTTCTTCCCCACTCGATGATCATTTCTCGGGTTGGTTCTGCGGGATTCGTGCGGTCCAGCAATCTGCCCTTGGCCTTTTGAAACAGGCTGGCGACGAAGTAGTCTTCACCTACACGGATCTCCTCCGCCAAGTTCCCGGCAGTTGAACGAAAGGCTTTGGCCACACTGACTCCATTTTCCGCAAGATAATTGATCCACTCCAGCTCTCCCAGGACCATGTCGGTACTTCGATGTGAGCTGTGGGTCAGCCTGAGGATGCGGCTGACGCCGTCAACCGTGCCCTCGTACACATAGTTCTCGAAGTCACCTAAACGCTTCAAAGAATCAGCGGCCACACCAAAGCGCCGGGCTGCTTCAGATAGTACTTCATCGGAAAACTGCAGTTCTACTTCTCGCTCCACCAGGTCAACCCCTTACATATGTTGATCCTGCCGATCGTTTTCTTACTTAATCCTTCCTTCCTCCGTCTCCACCTTGTTCACGAAGTCCATGTGGTAAACCACCGCGTGGTGATCCTTGATCACTGTTGCTCTGGTGATGCGGATCGCCAGGATGACGCAGTTCTCGTCACTCTCGTTGTTGGCAAAATCGTACCACGGAGCAAAGGCTTCCCTGAGTTTTGCCCTCAGGGAGGCATTCTTCGGATCCAGCACCCAGCCGAGGTTCTCCCCTATCCCGTTGCCCGAAAACCACTGCCCGCTGACGGCGAAGGCAACTTCTGGGTTGCGGGCTATCTGCTGCATTTTTGTGGATTGGGCCCAAGTGGTGATGTAAAACACACCATCTTCATAAAACGCATCCACTTCTCGGACATAGGGCCGGGGGCTGCCTTCTGCATTTGGTTCCAAGGCGATGGTCGCAAGGGATATGACATTGTCTTTCCCATTTCCGCATCTTTCTTCGATCAGCTGCAGCCCTTCTTCAAACCTGGTCATTTTCACAGTCCCTCCAGAGCGTCGGCACGCGGCAAATTGCTGAAGCAGTTCCACCGGTTGGGTGAATTCTCCTGCTATCCCCGGGCTTTCCCTACTGTGTCAATTCCCTGACAACCGCATCGTGGAAAGCTGGCCTGAAACGGATAATCGCGTCATTGGTCCGCACCGGATGAACCCTGTTGGTCAAGAGGATCACAAAAAGTTCCTGCTCTCTGTCGATCCAGAGCGATGTTCCGGTAAACCCGGTATGGCCGATGGCTGAGGGAGAAAGGAGCCCTCCCCCCGAGGATCCTTGTTTCTGGTGCAGCAGCCAGCCCAAGGTCCGGCGCTCATTCAGCCCCTCGGTGAAACACTTGCTGAGCAGCTCGAAAGTGCTGTCGTTCAGCAGCCTCTTCCCATTGACCTCTCCCCTGTTCAGGATCATCTGGGCGAACTCGGCCAGATCACGGGCTGTGGAAAAGAGCCCCGCGTTGGCGCTGACTCCGCCCAAAGCCTGCGCATTTTCATCATGTACTGTCCCCCGCAGAAACTCTTTCCTGCGGACACACCATTCCGTATATACCACCCGGGGCAGTACAGCCTCGGGAGGGTTGTAACAGGTGTCCTTGAGATCCAGAGGCCCTATCACCCTCTGCTGGATCAGTTCCTTGAGTGGAGTGCCGGTTACCGTCTCCAGAATGTGGCCTAAGAGGATGTAACCCATGCAGGAATAAACCACCTGCGTGCCCGGCTCGTACTCCATCGGCAGCTTCAGAAGTTCCGGCACGACCTCTTGAGGCGTTGCGACCAGCTGGTAGAGGGGCGCCCAGGCAGGAAGCCCCGAAGTGTGGCTGAGCAGCCGCTCAAGCGTGATTCTGGCCTTGTCTGCCGGAACATGGCTTAGGAGTTCTCCCACCTCTGCCTGAAGGTCCAGCACGCCTTCCTCGAGGAGCTGCAGGACTACTGTGGTGGTGCCCACAACCTTGGTAAGGGAGGCGAGGTCAAAGATGCTCTCTGGTGTGACCGGCTCAGCCCCGGGGAAAAAGCCCACATGGCCGAAGGCCGCGGGCCCATACTCTACTCCCCGATAGCTCACCATGGCCACGGCGCCCGAGGCATTGCGCTTCTGCACAAATTCCTCCACGAGCCTAAACGACTGCAGGCTCAAGGCCTCCTTCTCACTTCCCACTCTCCCCAGGGATTTCTGCCTTTCAGGCAGCACGATTTTTCCCAAAACAGCGGGCATCCGTGCGCCCGTCGCCCGGGGGACATTGCTGCTCTTCCCGTCCAGGGTGGCCAGGGACATGAGGGCAAAGGCCATGGCCTCTTTCGCATCACTGGATATTCCGAAGTCTTCGTGGACATAGACGGGGCAGTTCAGCCGCTCCCGCAGCATACTGAGGAGAGTGTCATTGTGGCTCCCTCCACCGCCGACAATCACCCGCTCAATTTCTCCGTATGGGGCCACAAAGCGGCGGTACTGGTCAGCTATGCTTTCTGCTGTGAAGGCGGTGACGGTGGCCAGCAGGTCCCAGGACGAAAGGCCGCTCTTGTGCCAGAGCTCTGTGCTGAACGCCGAGCCAAACACTTCACGCCCCGTAGTCTTAGGAGGAAGCTCGCTGAAATACGGATGGCTCATAAGCCGCGCTAGAAGCTCGTGGTTTACCCGGCCCTGGGCAGCGAGTCTTCCACCCTCATCGAAGCTTAAGGCGCCGTCTGTCATCAGCCGAACGATGGCGTCGATCACCATGTTCCCAGGGCCGGTGTCAAAGGCTATGCAGGGCAGCTGGTCTGCCTGGCGGCCAACAAGGGTGACATTCCCGATCCCGCCGATGTTCTGCACCGCAGTCAGGCCATCGGAACTGCCAAACACGATCTGATCGAAGTAAGGGATGAGCGGCGCTCCCTGGCCCCCCGCGGCAATATCTGCAGGGCGGAAGTCCGCCACAGTGGTGATCCCCGTCCGGTTTGCAATCACTGCCGGTTCACCGATCTGCAGGGTGGAACGGCCTGGAATGTGGTAAATGGTCTGCCCGTGGGAGCCGATCACGGCGATCTGTTCCGGCCCAAAGCCCGCTTCGGCCAGGAGCTGCTTGACCGCCGCTGCGAACAATTCGCCAAGCTCGAAGTTCATGGCGCAGATCTCGGCCACCGATGAATCTCCAGGCTGGCAGAGGCGCAGCAGGGCCGTTCTCTGTTCGAGGGTGTAAGGAAGAGTGAGAAAGTGCACTAAAGAGATGTCGCCTGGGTGCTCTCCCACGTGCACCAAGGCGGCATCAATTCCATCAAGCGATGTACCCGACATTAACCCAACCGCATAACGACCCATTGCCGGCATCCTTTCCATTTCGATCAGCTTATTTCAGCGCTGTGGGTATGGTAACAGGCAGCCGTCCTGCCGCCCTGCTCTTTCCGACCAGGACCTTGGCCGTCTCGTCCCAGACCATGGGCCTGCTTCCGTAAGCCGCCACATAGGTGGGCACATCAGGGAATGCGGCCAGCTCATAGGGGGTGCGGGCACCAACTGCGATGACCCTTCGTCCTGCGTCAATAAGGGCGCGAACCAGCCCGGCCTGCCCTTTTTGGCGGTGGGCATCAGAAGTAACCACCACGACCATGTCGAAGCCTTGGGCTTTGGCAAGCACAGCCCTGTGCTCGTCAGGCGAGACTTGGGCAGTAACCGTCATCTGCTCAAGGTTGGTGAGGCCCTGTCCAAGCAGCGCAGCTGCTAAGGTTCCTACGTTTACGAGCCTGTCTTCGGCGATGTTGGCAGCTGTTTTGATGGGTTCTACCACCAAAATCCTGGTGCCTTCCCGGATAGGGAGGCTGCCTTGATCCTGCACCACCGTAATGCTCCGGTTGATCGCTTTCCGCACGATCTCTATGTGCTCGCGGGATCCAACCAGATCAAGCGGAGGCTGGGCCCTGCTCAAGAGCATGTGTTTGACCTTCAGGATCCTTTCCAGGGATTGATCCAAGCGCTCTTCAGGAATCCTCCCCGATTTCACCGCTGCCACGATGGCCTCAAAGGCTCCCCGCTGCCGCGCTTCGGTTTGGCTGATCAGGATCAGATCGGCTCCGGCTTCCACAGCCATCACGGCTGCTTCGACCGTCCCGAAGGTCTCGGAGATCGCGGCCATCTCCATGCAGTCGGTTAGGATCAGCCCTTCATACCCCAGCTCGTTCCGGAGGAGTCCCGTCAGCACACGGTAAGAAAGGGTTGCAGGCAGCCCAGGCGTGGGTTCGATAGCCGGGAACACCACATGGGCGGTCATGATCCCCGACACGTTTTTGGCAATGGCTTTCCTAAAGGGCAGAAGTTCCACTTCCGCCAACCGCTGCCGCCCGTGTTGTACCGCAGGAAGGGCCAGGTGGGAATCGAGCTCAGTATCCCCATGCCCGGGGAAATGCTTGGCCACCGCCGCGACATACCTCTGAAAGCCCCGAATGGCCGCTGAGCCATGTTCGGCTACTCTGGCCGGATTCTCCCCAAAGGAACGCACTCCGATCACTGGGTTGAGTGGGTTGCTGTTCACATCCAAGACGGGGGCAAAGACCATGTTGATCCCTGTGGCAGCAAGTTCAAAGCCGGATAAGGAGCAGATGCGCTCGGTGATGCTCTTGCTGCCTGCTGCCCCTAGGGCCATGGCGCTCGGCGGAACTGCCACTCCCTCCGTTAAGCGGACGACGGTGCCGCCCTCTTGGTCGGCGGCGATGAGCAGGCCGATCCCATTTGGCGACTCCCGAGCTAAACTCTGCAGTTCATGGTTGAGCGCGGCTAACTGCGGAGGGTTCTTGACGTTTCGGGCGAAATGGATGACGCCGCCCAGGCCGTTTTGCAATATGAAGTCTTTGAGGAAGGGGGATACTTCGGTTCCTGGGAACCCGAACATGAGCAGCTGAGCGGCCTTGGCCTCAACAGTCAGTTTCTGCATCTGCTTCACCTTTTCTGTAGAAGATGGGCCTATCCCTTAACTCCTCCGAGGGTAAGCCCCTTCACGAAGTATTTCTGGAAGGAAAGGAAGACGATGATCATGGGCACAGCGGCGACCGCTGCCCCGCTCATGAGGAGGCTGTAGTTCACCAGGTTTTGGTCCTGCAGCGTCTTCAAGCCCACGGGGAGCGTAAACCATTCGGATTTCTGGATCGCGATGAGCGGCCACAGGAAAGAGTTCCAGCTCGAGGTGAAGGTCAGAATCGCCAAGGTTGCCAGCCCCGGCTTGGCGAGAGGCAGCATGATCCGCCAGTAGATTCCGAACTCGGATGCGCCGTCAATGCGGGCCGCTTCCATGAGTTCACTGGGGATGGTAAGCATAAACTGCCTCAGCATAAAGACCCCAAAAACCATGGACAGCTGGGGAAGGAGAACCGCCCAGGGGGTGTTGACCAGGTTGAGCTCCCTGACCACCATGAACATGGGTACCAGGAGCACCTGTCCGGGGATGGTCATGGTTCCCACCATGAGCCAGAAGAGGAAATTCCGCCCGGGGAACTCCTTTTTGGCGAAGCTGAAGGCGGCCATGGAATCCAAGAGCAAAATGCCGGTGGTAGCGCAGAGGGAAATCATGAGGCTGTTCAGGAACCAGCGGCCCATATTGGTCTTCCGAAACAGCAGCCGATAACTCTCCAAAGCGCCGTCCACTAAGGCTGCTGCCTCTTCTGCTTCACCCGATAGGCGCAGGGGCAGGTAGCGGCTGATCACTGTGGGAATCAGCTTCGGCGGCATCACGTCCACTTCCCCAGGCTGCTGGAGGGATGTTGCGAACACCCAATAAAGGGGAATCAAAGAGATGACGGCCCAAGCGATCAGGACCGAATAGATGACGGCCATCCCGATTTCGGATACTCGGCGTGTTTTCATCGTCTCCACCTACCCTTTGTACTCAGCATCACTGGAGACCAGCTTAGATTGGATCAGCGCAAGGACAATCACCGCGGCAAACAGCAGCATGGACATTGCTCCAGCATAGCCGAACTCGAAGTCGCGGAACGCCACGTTGTAGATGCGGTGCACGATGGTTGTTGTAGCGTAGCCGGGCCCGCCCTGAGTCATCATCATAACCTGGTCGAACACCTGGAAAGAGCCGATGGTGGACACGATGAGAAGATACAGGGTAGTGGGCTTGACCAGCGGCACGGTGATCTTCCACCACTGCATAAGGCGGTTCGCTCCGTCGATGCGCGCCGCTTCATAGAGACTTTCGGGGATGGAGCCCATGGCCGCAAGATAGAGGATGACCCCAACTCCCGGCGGCGTCAGAACCGCCATGATGATCACCGATCTTAAGGCCCAGGCCGAACTGTGCAGCCAGTTGATGGGTTCGATGCCCACTAGGCTGAGGAAGTAGTTGGCCAGACCGTAGCGGGTCTGGAAGATCCAGCGCCAGACCATGGAGATAACGACACTGGAGGCCACGGTGGGCAGGTAAAAGGCGGCGCGGAAAAAGGTCTGGGCGCCCGGCCTCAAGGGATGGATTAAGGAAGCCAAGATCAGGGCGATGGCGACCGAACAGGGTGTGACTACCACTGCGTAACGCAGGGTATTGGAAACGGCCATCCAGAACAGGTCGTCCTGGAGGGCATCTCTGAAGTTGCGCAGGCCCACCCATTCGGTTCCGAAAATGCGGTACTCCTGGAAAGAGACGAAGAAGGACCAGATGATCGGCACCAGGACAAAGACGGTGAAAAAAATGAACTTGGGGAGGATGAACAGGTAGCCGGAACGGGCTTTCCAGATACGCTTGAGCATGGGCAACCTCCTGACTGTCAAAAGAGGGGGCGTTTTGGCGCCCCCCAAGTCTTGATTGCTGTCTTCTGCTTTACTACCGCAGCAGGCGCTGAACCTGCGCTGCGGCGTCGTTCATGCCCTGCTCCACACTCTTCTCCCCGGCGAAGATCAGCTGGAGCTCGGCCTGGATGCGGGCATCGATCTGCGCCCAGTTGGGATGCTCTGGAACGGTGACGGCATACTCCAACATCTCCGCCGCCCGGGCCATCAGGGGCTGATCCGCAAAGGGATCCATGGCCTCGGTAGACTTCCTAGACGGGAACGTGCCGTAGTTGAGAGCAAAGGTGTACTGCTCCTCGGTAGTGGAGAGGAACTTGGCGAACTCCACAACCACATCCAGCTTGCTGCGGTCTTTCTGGTACATGATTACCCAGCCGCCGGCACCGCCAATTGTGATCGGCCGGCCGGATTCGCCGATGGGATACTCTGCGACCATCACATTGGGCATGTGGTTGACGCCTTCGCCTGTCACAGTAGCGATGGCCCAGGAGTTCCAGGGCTGGATGGCCACGAAGCGTTCTCCTTCACGAGCAAGAGCCCTGAAGGTTCCGCCCACATCAGAGCTGCCCATCTCAACTGGTGCAGCGCCGTGTACGAACTTCAGATCAACAAGCTTCTGGATGGCGCTGATGGCTTCGGGGGTGTTGAAGCCAAACTCGTCGTTCACGATGGGCTGAGCTCCATCCATGTAGAAGAAGGGCCAAGCCTCATAGTAGCCTGGGAGGATGTAGGTGGAGAACCCGTACTTGTCGATCACGCCGTCGCCGTCACTGTCAAAGGTGAGGGCTTTTGCTTTTTCCACGAACTCATCCCAAGTCCAGCGGCCGTTTTCAGGCGGTTCCACGCCAGCCTCGGCAAAATGGTCCAGGTTGAGCAGCATAACGTGGACGCTCATGGACATGGGGATGCCGTACAGCTTGCCTTTGTAGGTGTAGGCCTCGAGGGCGCCTGGGAAGAAGTCCTCCAGTTCCTCAGGGGTCATATAATCGTCGAGGGCTTCCACAACTCCCTGTTCCAGATGGTTGCGGTTAATGGCGCCGCTGATATCCACAGGGACAATATCCGGCCATGCTCTGCCGGCAATGGCCACGCTGAGTTTCTCGCCCAGTTCGGCCCAGGGTGTTTCGACCAGCTCGATCTTCACACCCGGGTGGCTGGCCTCAAACTCGGCGATTTTACCCTTGATCCAGTGGAACTTGTCATCTTCTTCGTTACCCCATCTTGGGCAGTCCCAGATGGTAATCGTCCCGGTCCAGTTGGCAAAGGCGGAAGCGCTGACTGCCAGGACCAAGAGCAGAGCCGTTAAAACGCACATTCTCTTAGGCACGTCTTTTACCTCCTCGAATGAAAGCCTTAGATGCCAAAAGCTCACCTTAACCACACGCAAAGCAGTTCTTAACGCCGATCCCCCCTTCTTTGACGATATTTTTCTTCGTTGGAAGGTGAATTCCTCCCAAATGGTGAAGAAATAACCTTACTGATGAGGCTGATTTCCGGAGCAAAACGAGTAAATATTTTTGCTCACCCATCAGCACCGATACGTTAGACCTGATGAGGCCATTTTTGGAAGGAACAGGGGGAACCGACCATGATTAAGTATCGCGGCTATCTGCCGGGAGATGAAAGGGCGATTGTGCAGCTGTGGAATGAGGCCCTGCCCCAGGATCCCATCACCTTGGACAGATTCGTGCGCCTGGTCCTGTTGGACGGTAACTTCGACCCAGAGGGCCTTCGCCTGGCCTTTTCCCAAGGCGAGCTCGTGGGCTGCTGTTATGCGGTGCGGCGCCTGATGCCCATGGCTGGAAGCGATTTGGAACCGGAGAACGGCTGGATTCCGTTCTTCTTTGTCCATCCAGAGCACCGCAGGCAGGGGATCGGGCGTGCCCTGTTCGAACAGGCCTTTGACTTTCTCCGAAGGCAGGGCCGCAGAAACGTATTCTTCGCCTCTTACGCACCCAACTACGTTCTGCCCGGCCTAGACGCACAGACCTACCCGGAAGGGTGGGAATTCCTGCAGAAGCTGGGGTTTGCTAGGTTGTACACTGCCGCTGCCATGGATCTGAACCTGGTTGGCTACGGCATGCCTTCGGAAGTGCGCGAGCTGATCAAAGTGCGGGAGGCCGAAGGGTACTCTTTTCAGACTGCAGCCAGTTCTGACTTGGTTGAGCTGATCGCCTTTGCCAACGAGAGGTTCAACCCCGATTGGGGCCGGGCCATCCGCGAAGGGATCCTGCAGGGGCTTCCTTTGTCCAGGATTTTTGTAGCCCGCCATGGCTCCAACCTGGTTGGTTTCTGCCTCCACGGAGGTTATGAAGGGATACCCGAACGCTTTGGCCCCTTTGGCGTTGCCGAGGAAGAGCGGGGCAAAGGATTGGGCAAGATCCTGCTCCATCTCTGTCTGAGCTCCATGCGAGCCCAGGGGATGCACGGGGCATGGTTCCTGTGGACAAGTGAAACGAGCGCCGCTGGCCGCCTTTACCAAAGCGTTGGGTTCACGGTCACCCGCCGGTTCTACGTATGCAAAAAGGAGCTTGCTTAGGAGGGCAGTCAATGGAAGGGAAACACAAGATAATGGTTGTCGGGGCCCACGCCGCTGATGCGGAGATCATGGCCGGGGCCGTCGTTGCCAAATACACAAGCAGCGGCCATGAGGCGGTGCTGGTCCACCTAACGCCGGGCGAAAAGGGGCACAAAACCCTATCCCCAGAGGACTATGCCAAGCAGAAAATCGAGGAGGGGCACCGGGCCGCGGCTGCCCTGGGAGCTAAGGCCATCTTCCTGCCCTACAAAGATGCGGAGCTGCCGGTTAACGATGAAGTCAAATATGCTTTAGCGGATATTATCCGGGCAGAAAAACCGGATATCATGATCACCCACTGGAAGGGCAGTATGCACAAAGACCACGAGGCCACGTACTACATCGTTCAAGACGCCATCTTTTACGCGGCTCTGCCCACCATCAAACGAGAACTGCCGGCTCACGGGTGCTACACCCAGTTCTTCGCCGAAAACTGGGAAGACCCCTATGGCTTTGAGGTGGACACCTACGTGGACATCACAGACAGCTTTGATCAGTGGCTTAGGGCCATTTCCGAGTATGAACTGTTCAGCGGGTCCATCTCCGACTTCCGCTACCTCGATTACTACAAGGCCCTGGCGGTCATGCGCGGGTGCCTCGCAAGGAAGAAGTACGCCGTGGGGCTGATGCGGCCCAAAGGCGCCAAGGTTCACAAGGGAGATGCCCTTCCGGGCAAGCCTCTCTAAGGGAGTCACTATCTGTGAAGGCGGTTGTGTGATGGAGTCCATACCTAAACTGAACAACTTGACCACGGAAGAGCGCAACGAGGCCAGCCTCAACATTGACACGCTCTCCACGACTGAGATAGTAGCTTTGATCACTCGAGAAGACCAGCAGGTGATCGACGCGGTCCAGCGGGAAGTCCCCCGCATCGCCGCGGCGGCAGATCTGCTGGTGGCCGTATTCAAAAAGGGGGGAAAAATCTTCTACATGGGCGCTGGCACCAGCGGGCGGCTCGGTGTGCTTGACGCGGCGGAGCTTCTCCCCACCTTCGGAGTGGGAGAAGACCGCGTTAAGGCTCTCATCGCCGGCGGGCAGCGCGCCATGTTTGTCCCCGTAGAAAAGGCGGAAGATGACAGCAGGGCCGGCCTAACGGACTTTTTGGCCCAAAACCCCACGGCAGCCGATGCCCTTGTGGGGATCACGGCCAGCGGGAGGACCCCCTATGTGCTGGCTCCCATGCAGAGGGCTAAAGAAATGGGGCTGGCCACCATCGGCATAACCTGCAACGGCGACTCAGAGATCGCCAAGATTGCCGATGTCACCATCGCGCCCGTAGTGGGCCCCGAAGTGGTGGCGGGCTCGACGCGCATGAAGGCCGGAACGGCGCAGAAGATCGTGCTCAACACCTTGAGCACCACCCTCATGATCAAGCTGGGCAAGGTCTACCAGAATCTGATGGTTGATATGATCCCCACCAACGCCAAACTGGTGCAGCGCGCCGAACGGATCGTTCAGGAAGTGACAGGTGCACCCGCAGAGCTGGTGTGCGAGGTGCTGGAACAGGCGGGGTTCAACATAAAGGCAGCCATCGTCATGCTCAAGGCTGGCTGCGATCTGCAGTCGGCGCAGGATCTCCTTGCCCAGGCAGAAGGCGTAGTGGGCAGGGCGCTGCAGCTGGTTTCTGATGGAGGAAGGGGCTAGGGCCGTGGTTAAGCAGGGAATTGCCGGCTTTATGGCCAAGTTGGATGGGTACGTTGGGAAGATGCGGATCGGACTCGTCACAAGCCCCAGTGCCGTGGATGGCCAGCTGAGATCCACCCTGGATCTTCTGACCGCAGCGGGCAGGGTCAGCGCCCTCTTCGGCCTGGAACACGGCCTGCGGGGCAATGCTCAAGCAGGCGAAAAGGTTGAGACAGGTGTCGATCCCCGCACAGGGCTGCCTGTTTACAGCCTCTACGGAGCCAACCTCAAGCCGACCAAGGAGATGCTCGAACAGGTAGACTGCTTGGTTTTCGATGTCCAGGATGTGGGCGTCCGGTTCTATACCTACCTCTACTCCCTGCTCTACCTGCTGGAGGCGGCGGCTGAAGCCAACCTCCGGATTTTCGTCCTCGATCGGCCTAACCCCTTAGGGGGAGAGGTTGTGAGCGGAGGGATCCTGGAAGAAAGCCTCCAGTCTTTTGTTGGTTACCCGATTCCCATCCGGTACGGGCTGACCATCGGCGAAATGGCCCTGTTTTTCAACGAAACACGGAGGATCGGGGCAGATCTCACGGTGGTGAAGATGGAAGGCTGGCAGAGGGAATTCACCTGGAAGGACACGGGCCTCCCCTGGGTTCCGCCCTCTCCAAACATGCCCACGACCGATACGGTGCTGGTCTATCCGGGAACCTGCCTGGTGGAAGGCACCAATCTCTCCGAGGGCCGGGGCACGTGCCGCCCCTTCGAACTGATCGGTGCACCCTGGGTTGACCCCTACGCTTGGGCAGAGGAACTCAACAACTTGGGTCTGCCCGGCGCAGCCTTTCGACCCACCTACTTCACTCCCATGTTCAGCAAACATAAGGACAAGGTTTGTGGAGGGGTCCAGCTCCATGTTCTGGACGGAGAGCAGTTTTCGCCCATCTCTACCGCTGTTCACCTGCTCAGTGTAACGGGCAGTATGTACGATGAGTTCGAGTTCCTTGGCCCCTCAAAGGGAAGGTACTTCTTTGACCTTTTGGCGGGGACTACGGCCCTGCGGGAGTTGATCCAAAAACGGGATCAACAGGGGGTAGCTCGGCTTCTGGAGGAATGGGAACAGCAGGCCCAGGACTTCGCCGCGATGAGAAGAGAGTACTTCCTTTATTGAGCCAAAGACAGGGGTGTTTTGATGAGCCAGGTTGCGAATATTATCGCTCAACTGCGGAATGCCTACTCAGATTTTCGACCGGCAGAGCGGAAGGTGGTCGATGCGGTATTAAGTAACCCTTCACGGGCGGTCCACCTCACCATCACGGAACTGGCCTTGGAAGCGGGGGTGAGCGATGCCACGGTTGTCAAGTTCTGCAAGCGTTTGGGGTGCAGAGGATTTCAGGAGTTTAAGATCCTGCTGGCCCAAGACGTGGCCGTGAAGACCCAACCCATCTATGGCGCAATAGAGCTGGACGATGACGTGGAAACCATCCGGGACAAGATCTTCCAGGCCAGCATCACTGCCCTGCAGGACACCTGGCAGGTTCTAGATCCAAAGACACTCCAAACCGCTGTTCAGATCTTGAGCAGCGCTGGCGAGATCCATTTTTACGGCATCTGGGCTTCCGGGAATGTGGCTGTAGATGCGGCCCAGAAGTTTTCGCGCATCGGCCTAAGAGCCAATGCTTTTGTTGATTACCATGCCCAGATCACCCGGGCGTCCCTGCTCAAACCCGGCGATGTGGCTGTGGGTATCTCCTACTCTGGTGAGACGTGGGAAATTGTGGATGCGCTGCAGACGGCTCGCTCGGCCGGTGCCGCCACGATTGCCATAACCAACTATCCATCTTCCCCTGTCGCCGGTGCGGCCGATCACGTCCTTCTCATCTCTTCACAGGAGAGCATCCTGCGGGGCGGCGCCATCTCGTCACGCATAGCTCAGCTGAGTGTGATCGATACGCTGTTTATCGCCGTTGCCCTAGTTGACTATGGGCGATCGATGCAGGCCGTTGAGCGAACGAAGCAAGCGCTTGCCCAGCGCAGGTCAGCCAATGCGAGGGGATAGGCCATGTACCTTTTGGGTGTAGACTGCGGCGGAACATCAACGGAGGCTCTGCTGACGACCCTGGAAGGCCGGGTGCTCGGTCGCGGCCATGGAGGGCCTGCCAACTACACCGTGAACGGCGTTAGTGGAGTATTGCTGTCTGTCCATGAGGCGATGCGGGGATGCTGGGCCCAGAGTGGATTGGAAGCAGCGGAAGCGGTGTCTCAAATCACGCTGGCCATCGGTGTTTCCGGCGCTGGGCGCCCCTCGGAACAGGCTGAGCTAACAGAAGCCTTCCATTCTGAAGGCTTTCCCAGGGTAGTGGTGGCCCACGATGCGCACATAGCCCTTCTAGGCGCTTTGAGCGGAGCCGATGGCGTGGCGGTGATCGCAGGCACCGGTTCCATCGCCTACGGCATCCACGGTGAACGCAGCCATCGCGTTGGCGGCTGGGGTTATCTGCTGGGCGATGAAGGCGGCGCTTTTTGGATCGCTCTGCAAGCTCTGCGCCGCGTTATGCGGGCCTATGACCGCCGCCTCCCCGAAGATCAGGTGCTCCTGGAGGCAGTCAAGTCCTATTTCAACGTTGTTGACCCAAGTGAGCTTATCCCACTGATCTACAAGACACCGCTGGATCGCGGCTATATCGGTGGATTCAGCAAAACGATCGGGACGCTGGCTGACCAAGGCCATGGGGCCTCACAGGAGATCCTGGCCGATGCCGGCCGCCAGCTCGGCCGCTTAGCCGTATCTGCCTTGGCTGAACTCGGTTTGACCAAGACCGAAGGGCGGGTCGCAGCATGCGGAGGGGTGTTCTCCGCAGGAAGATGGGTGCTTGTTCCCATGGAAGAAGAGATCAGGTTGGCCGCGCCCAGGCAGAGACTCACTCTGCCCGATTTCAACGCTGCCGCAGGAGCGGTAATCTTGGCCGCTAGGCACCTCTGCCTGGAGCTCTCGCCAGTGGCTGAGGGATTGAGGGAAAGCTCCAGCCATGGTGTAGCCAGAGATGTGTGATCACTCATCGGAGGCTACACCTCCTCAAGCATCACTTGGATGAGCCACCTGGGATCACGTCGATCTCGGTTATAAACCAGTAGTCGAGGTATTCCTCGAGCGCAATAGAAACTTCTCCTTTGAGGTGGCCCTCGCGGCTAAAGGCCACAACCTCTACCGCTTCAGTCTTCAGATCGTTGAACTCTATGGAATCTATCTCCCACACAAGATCTGCATACTCTGAAAGCGGGCGGATTTCTTCGCTTACGGAGGTTCTGAAATCATATCCTCTCCTTACATGTTCCTCAACGGTCTCGGGGTGCAAACGGTTGGTTACAACCCAATACTGTCCCTGGGCCATGGCGCGCATCAGGTCGTCAAGGAACCGTTCTACCTGGCTAAAAGGACCCGGAAGCGGCTGAACCATCCCGCATGACGGGCAGATTCGTAATGGTAACAGTGCTCAGACCCCTACCAAACCGCGAACACTTGATCAAACAACTCTGTCCTGCGGATCAAGTATTTGTTGTCCGAGTAGGTGCTTCCCTTGACCTCTCTTGTCTCTACGAGTCCGAGTTCAGCCAGCAAGCGGCTGAAGATCCTGTTGCAAAGGTACCCGCTGAATGCCTGTTTGGCGACTTCTTCCGATCGATAGCGCTCCGAGTAACGATCCAAAAAGTCGGGGAAGAGTTCCAGTAAACGGTCACTGAAGAACGAGACCTCCCGTTCCCTTCCTCCGTAGCGCTGGATGAATGACAGAAGATACCCCAAGTGGAACGGGTCGATTGGCTCATAGCCTTCAGTGTACAGTACGAAGTGGCCCACATGACAGAGTTCTTGTGGTCTTCATGCCGAGGATCATGCCATGCTTCCAAAAAGTCCATGTATCCGGACGGTCCACCAACATCTTCCGGCGGGCATGCTTCACCGGCTCCTATGCATACGGGGAAAGCGTTCGCAAGATCGACCACATCCTCCAGGACCACTTCATGTTCCCACTCATCCCCCAGGTCATACACATACTTTAGCCTGCCGGACCGCTGGAGGATGCTGTCGATCTTCACGCTGCCGCTCGATTTCATCGGCGTTTCGAGGATAGACCTCATGAACTCGTGCTGCAGTTCTTCCGGGTTTTTCAGGTAGTACTCGTATTCCTCAATTGCCTCCGAGTTGTCGGTGTAGACAGTGGGATCATCGTCACTGGAAAAATCATGGAGATGGCAGTCCTGCCACCCCATGGCGAACTGTATAACCCGGTGCAGAGCGCGAAACGCGATCCCCGCTGGAACTCGAACCCTCCTCCAAACAGCTGGTATTTCCTTCAGGGCAATCCTCAGCTGGTAACCTTCCATCGATTCGACCTCGCCTTCGATACGGGACCGCACTGTCCCGCAGGACTATGATCACAAGTTCTGCGGCAAGTTCCCTTGTACTTTTGGGAAGCGCGCAGAGTGCTCCTGCCAGCAGAGACTTTTTGCGCCGCGCCCGTGACTTGTTCCTCTATGTGACAAATTCAGCTCTAAGACTGCCTTTGGCCTCCATTGAAGGCAGGGAATATCCTTGGGCGAGCGAAGTAGGGTGAAGCGCGGCATAAGGGTACCTTGGAGTCATATCGGAGAATCCACCGTAGGGGCCAATGTCAGGGAGGGAAGGCTGCTGTGGAAGCAAGGGAAGTCCATTGTGTGGAACTTGACTACGATCTGCTATTGGGGGAAATCGTGGGGTATCTGAGCAGCAACAAGATTTGGGTCCTGGCCACCTCGGCGCAAGATAGAGTCACTGCTAGATCAGTAAGCATCGTGAACAGCGGACTCAAGATCTACTTCCAGACCCATGAAGATTACCTGAAGTACAAGCAGATACGGGAAAACAACAGGGTGGCTCTGTGCTGGAACAACGTGCAGGTTGAAGGGATCGCCACGATTTCGGGAAACCCCTTCGCACCAGGAAACGAAGAGTTCATCCGATTGTACAAGGAGTCCCATGGGGATTCTTTTGACAGATACACGAAGCTCCCTGGTGAGGTAGTTATCGCGGTAGCAGCAGAGCTCATCACTATGTGGAAGTACATCGATTCAGTGCCCTATATTGACTATCTAGACGTGGATAACAAGAAAGCGACTCGAGTCAAGCAGGAATACTTGCCATAACAACTGCAGGTGAAATGTTGCTTTGGGGATACCCATCGCACGTCTGCCGTCCACGTCACTTTGGTTACTTAAGGCCGGCCAGGATCGTTGGCTAGGTAAGGAGGGTCAGGTTTGGAAGACTATCTGTTCAGAACAATAACTGACCAAGACATATCGAGCATGGTTGATCTCCTCATGCGACGGCAGGAACATGAGTCTCAACTGTTCCCATTCCTTAAGAACAGCTTCCTGCAGATGGAGCGGATCAGTGGACGACTGCGGGAGATGCTCGCAAGCGGCAGTGCTCTGGGGGTTGGAGCCATCCAAAATGGCCAGCTCGTTGGCTATCTTGTTGGGATGATCCGGATCGACACCAGAAGCGGAAGGTGCGTCGCAATCCCCTATGAGGGTGCGGCCATCTCAGCGGGCCAACCAGCAGAGCTGATACGGCATTTATATGCTGAGGCGTCGGTTCTGTGGCTGGAACGCGGCTGCTTTACCCACTCTGCCTATGTACCTCTTGCAGATTCCTCATACCTGGACGCATTTTCTAGATTGAGCTTCGGCATCGAGCAAGTCTATGCCGTATTGGATCTGGAAGAGTACAGGCCGTTCAGAAATGCTAACGTAGAGATCAGGCTGGCGACCAAGGAGGACGGCGATGTGATGGCCCGCATGTCCAGTATCATCTCCAAATACCAGAACGCTGCGCCGGCCTTCATACCAGTCTTCCCAGAGGTGTTGGCAGACATTCGGGAAGGGTTTAGGCGTTCTCTAGAAGACCCGGATACCGTGGTGCTCCTCGCCGAAAAGGACGGACAGGCCGTGGGATTCCACATGTATGACACAGCTTCCCCAGGTGTGATGGTACCGGATCACTGCGTGGAGTTGGTTGTGGCAGGCACCCTGGAAGGCTACAGACGGTGCGGCGTTGGCCAGAGCCTTATGAACGCGGGCTGCCGTATGATGCGAGAAAAAGGATATCGGTACATAACTACTGATTGGAGGATCACGAACCTGGCGTCATCCACATTTTGGCCCAAATGTGGATTCAGGCCCCTTGCGTATAGGATGGCCAGGGTCATTGACCCCAACTATGCTTGGGCCAACGTCAATAACCCCTGTATTCAGCAGTTTTGACAAAGACGCTCCGAACTGGTCTGTCCCCAAATGCCCTGGAGCGGAGTAAAAGAGAACACCGCCAAGATGTACGTAAGCGTTAAAGAGGGCGTACCTTGACAATGTCCTCCTGGCCAATGAGTTG
>ERZ773359.3581-NODE-3581-length-17552-cov-5.765960_pt1 | contig 17552 bp, 19 predicted proteins | sample MGYA00374955_ERZ773359 | MGnify/ENA primary metagenome ERZ773359 (study PRJEB29098, sample SAMN04486028) | biogas fermenter metagenome | study: EMG produced TPA metagenomics assembly of the Biogas fermentation microbial communities from Germany - Plant 4 DNA1... | reverse complement strand
AAAAGCAATTACCAACCCGCTAGTTGCACTACTACTTTGTATAATAGCTGTAAAAGCTGCTCCAGCTACAACACCTAAAATTGGAGTTTGTCCAAATGAGATTAATAGATTAAGGAATGGTTGGTATTCTCTTAAGGGATAAATACTATCACTCATAATATTTAGACCCAGGAATAAAATTCCAAAACCTAACAAACTTAATCCAAGATTCTTGTAGGTTTTTCTTTTGCATAAAAAACTCATTAAAAATCCAATACCAATAGCTGGCAGGGCAATATCATATAATTCAAATGACACAATCTGAGCGGTAATTGTCGTACCAATGTTTGCTCCCATAATGGTACCTATAGCTTGAGCTAAGTTCATTAAACCAGCATTAACAAAGCTGACTACCATTACAGTAGTTGTACTGCTAGATTGCACTAAAACAGTAGCTAGTGTACCAGTTAGGACTGCGATGATTGGTTTAGAAGTGAACAGCTCTAAGATCTGTCGTAAACGATCACCAGCGGCTTTTTGCAAGCCCTCTGATATTTTCTGCATTCCGTATAGAAATAAGCCTAAACCACCAATCAAGCCAATTATTATTTTAAAACTCACTAAATCTACCTCACTTTTAGGATATTTGGTACCACGAGTTAGATTCGGCGAGTAGAAGATTAAATCCTGCCGGGATCAATGGCCAAACCTTTTAGTATTTGTAAAGATTTTGCTAGCTTTCATTTGACTTGTGTGCCGATTGTAAGCTTGGGTTAGTGAGTTTAGACCTCTTTGTTTAAACTTTTGATCGATTTTGTCAGTATTAGCTAGAACTTTCATGGCCTCTTTAATCATAGCTAGTCTCTGCTCTGTCGTCATTAGAACCCCTCCAGTAAAACAGTTATATCTATAGTATGCCCATGCGATAGATATTTATTCCAATTAATTACAATTAACTGAAAATACGCCAGACAATATAGACAGACGCAAATAATCCGGCAAGATCAGAGGCTAAGCAAGCTAATAATGAATGTTTCACATTTTTAACACCTACTGCTCCAAAATAGACAGTTAATACATAAAAAGTGGTTTCGGTACTTCCCTGCATGGTTGAGGCTAGTCGGCCAATAAAGGAATCTGAGCCATGAGTGGCTAGCAAATCTCCTAGTATTCCTAAAGCCCCAGTTCCGGACAAAGGTCTAATTAATGCTAAAGGTAAAACTTCTTTAGGGATATGGAAAATACTGGTAAGCGGATTAATTAGACTAATCAAGCTCTCCATCGCACCGGATTGTTGGAAAACTCTAATGGCAATGAACATAGCTACCAAATAAGGAATAATCCGCACTACAGTATTAAATCCTTCCTTAGCACCTTGAACAAAGCATTCATAAACTGGTATTTTTTTGCTTAACCCAATAGTGGGAATCACAATTAAAAAGATAGGGATTGCCCATTGAGAAAGAAGATTTATAAAGGTAACCATTAAATTCACCTCAATAATAGAAGTTTCGTAGCACTTTATCTACAAGAATAGCAGCTAACGTAGAGATTGTTGTAGCAAAAATAGTGGTGCCAATTATCTCCGTTGGATTTACTGATCCATTAGCTGCGCGGAAAGCGATCACCGTAGATGGTATGAGAGTCAAACTAGAAGCAGTAATTGCCACATAGGTACACATACTATTGCTAGCAGTTTCTTGTTGCTGATTCAATTTTTGTAGTTCTTCCATTGCTTTTATTCCCAAAGGAGTGCAGGCATTACCTAAACCTAACAGATTGGCACTAAAACTAAGTAGAATCGCCCCCATAGCAGGATGATTACTAGGAATTTCTGGGAAAAGACGTTTGGCAATAGGTGACATTAATCTAGCTAGGAAATTCATCAAACCGGCTTCTTTAGCAATTTCCATCATTCCAGACCAAAAAGCTATAATTCCGGTTAATCCTAATGCCACTGTCACCGCTTGTTCGGCTCCTTCAATAGTAGCCTTAGTAATCATCTCCATATTGCCTTTGATTATGGCGGTGATAATTCCAGTTATTAGCATTGCAAACCAGATAATATTGATCATGTGATCCTCTCCTTAATGGACTTAATAATAAATATGTAGGTGTATGGCAGAATAGATATAGTCGGTGAGAAAATGGTGAAAATTGAAGATAAACAGAGAAAGAGAGCGAAAACCAATCCTGATGTTCCCTGATCATCTCAGTTTAAGTTTGCCAAATATAAATAACTTGGTGATATAATGAAATCGAAGGTCAGTAATGGTCAAACGAAAGAGGTGAGTCTGTGACGTTAGCGGATTTAATTGAAAATTACATTAAACAACGTTTATTAAATAGTAAAGATCAATCGATAGCCATTAGCCGAGCGCAACTGGCCGAACAGTTTAGGTGTGTGCCATCCCAGATCAATTATGTTTTAACTACAAGGTTTACTATTGAAAGAGGTTATATCATTGAAAGTCGACGGGGTGGCGGCGGCTATATTAGGATTTTTAGATTAGATCCTAAAGAACGGGAAAATTTAATTGTTCAATTGTTCCATGAAATAGGTCAATCTGTTTCCGAAGCAGCAGCAGATAATTTCTTAGATGCCTTTTTAGAATTGTCTGCGATAAATAGGAAACAAGTTCAATTAATACGAGCTTACTTACAGCAGGAAGTAGTGGGTAATAGCGAAGAGCAAGATCGGTTGCGGGCCAGTTTGCTGAAAGCAATGATCTTTGTGGTTTTAAATCAATAGGAGGCTGATAGCATGTTATGTGAGCGTTGTGAACAAGAAGTTGCTAGTGTTCATGTAACGAAGATAATTAATAACCAAAAAACTGAAGCTCATTTTTGTCAAAAGTGTGCAAAAGAAGTCGGAGGTTTTGGCTTCGGCATAGAGATTCCTAATATATTTTCTAGCTTTTTTGAACAACCTAAAATTTGGGGTACAACAGCACATAAAGTATCAAGTTGTCCGACATGTAATTTAAGTGTTGATGATTTTAGGCGCATTAACCAATTAGGCTGCAGTGATTGCTATCAAACTTTTAGAACAGATATTCATCCATTATTGCGTAGGCTACATGGTGCTAGTCGCCATGTTGGGAAGGTGCCGCTTAAGAGTCATGCTAAAACACGTATTGAGCGACAGGTTCAACAATTAAGGGATCAGTTGCAGCAAGCAATAGATGTAGAGAATTATGAAGAAGCTGCTCGCTTACGTGATGAAATACGCGCATTAGAATCCCGCCTACAGAATATGGAGGTGGATGAGTAAATGTTTTTAGGTGATACTTTAGATAAAAATCTTAGTTCATGGATGAAAAAAGAAGGACCAGAAGGGGATATAGTATTAGGCACTCGTGTGCGTTTAGCTAGAAACTTTGCCAAAATTCCCTTTCCTGGTGTAGCTAATAAAGAGCAGGCCAAAAAGGTATTAGATAATTGTACGAAATTAGATGAAGTTTTAAGCGGGCTAGGGAAATTTACATTTTATAAGATGGCTGAAGTAGATAGCTTAGAGCGACAGTTACTAGTGGAAAAGCATTTGATTAGTCCAGCTCACACGGAGGCCACTGCTTACAAGGGTTTGTTGCTTTCTGAAAGCGAGGATATTAGCATTATGATCAATGAAGAAGATCATTTGCGAATCCAAGTATTATATCCAGGGTTTCAAATTGAAGAAGCGTGGCGTTTAGCAGACAGAATCGATGATTTAATTGAAGCAAAACAGGAATATGCTTTTGACAATGCCCTTGGATATTTAACTTCCTGTCCAACTAATGTTGGTACAGGAATGCGTGCTTCTGTTATGGTGCATTTGCCGGCTTTGGCGAAGCTAAACCAATTGTCTCAAGTGTTAAATTCAGTTACCCAGTTTGGTTTAGTCGTGCGAGGTTTGTATGGTGAGGGCAGCGAATCTTATGGTAATATTTTCCAAATTTCTAATCAGGTGTCTTTAGGTCATACAGAAGAAGATATAGTGGAACTTCTAGCAAAAATCACTGCTCAAATTATAGCTAGTGAACGACAAGCAAGGCAATTCCTAATTCAGTCAGAACAACGTTTAGCAAGTGAAGATTCTGTTTGTCGCTCTTATGGAATACTAGCCCATGCGCGAAAAATTGGCACCAAAGAAGCAATGGAGTTATTATCCAATGTGCGTTTAGGAATTGATCTAGGTATATTAAAAAATTTGGATAAGAAAATATTAAAAGAATTGATGGTCTGTATTAGAGCTGCTCATTTACAAAAAATAATGGGTCAAAGTTTACCACCAGAAGAAAGAGATCGTTTGCGGGCTAGTTTGATTCGGGAGCGACTTCAGAGTGCTTCTGCATAATTAAAAATAGAAAGAAAGGTGAGAATCATGTTCGGGAGGTTCACAGATAGAGCGCAAAAAGTAATAGTTTTGTCGCAAGAGGAAGCCAGACGTTTAGGGCATAATGTAGTAGGCACAGAGCATATGCTCTTGGGCTTGATTGCCGAAGGCGAAGGTGTAGCTGCGAAAGCATTGTTAGCTTTAGGTATAAATATTGACAAGGTACGGGCAGAAGTAGAAAAGATAATTGGGAAAGGCGAAGCGCCTACCCAAGGTCAAATTGGCTTTACTCCACGGTCAAAAAGAGTATTAGAATTGGCTTTTGATGAGGCACGGCAATTAGGCCATACTTATATTGGTACAGAACACATTCTATTAGGATTAATTCGTGAAGGTGAAGGTGTAGCTGCCCAGGTCTTGAAAAACCTTGGTGCTGAATTAGATGAAATGCGCAAGCAAGTCATTGAGCTGTTAGGCGGTCCTGAAGTTCAAGGTACTAAAGCACCACGGAAGAGCAAAACCCCAACATTAGAACAATTTGGTCGTGATCTAACAGAAATGGCTCAAGAAGGTAAGTTAGATCCAGTAATTGGGCGCGATAAGGAAATTGAACGGGTGATTCAAATTCTTAGTCGCCGAACTAAAAACAATCCAGTATTAATTGGTGAACCGGGTGTTGGTAAAACTGCTATTGCCGAAGGTTTAGCTTTAAAAATCGTGGCTAATGATGTTCCGGAAACATTGATTAATAAACGGGTAGTTACGTTAGATTTAGGCTCCTTGGTAGCTGGTTCTAAATTCCGTGGTGAATTTGAAGAACGCTTGAAAAAAGTAATGGAAGAAATTAGGCAATCTGGTGATGTGATTCTATTTATCGATGAAATGCATACTATCATCGGTGCTGGTGCTGCTGAAGGTGCTATTGATGCATCTAATATTTTGAAACCAGCTCTAGCCCGGGGAGAGATTCAGGCAATTGGTGCAACAACCTTAGATGAATATCGGAAGCATGTGGAAAAAGACGCTGCTTTGGAACGGAGATTCCAACCAGTAATGGTAGATGAACCAACAGTTGAAGAAACAATTGTCATTCTGAAAGGCTTGCGTGACAAATATGAGGCTCACCATCGGGTAGAGATTTCAGATGAAGCGATTGAGGCGGCGGCTACTATGTCTAGTAGATATATTTCCGATCGCTATTTACCAGACAAAGCAATTGACTTGATCGACGAGGCGGCTTCAAAAGTTAGGTTGCGCGGCTTAGTAATTCCGCAAGAACTAAAAGAATTGGAAGCTAAATTAAATGAAGTAAAAATCGAGAAAGAATCAGCTATTAAAAATGAAGAATTTGAAAAAGCGGCGTCCCTTAGAGACACCGAACAAAAATTACAAGAAGAAATTATAAATGTACGTTCAAGTTGGAAGAACAATCAAGGCATGAGTGCAGCTGTAGTATTAGAAGGTGACATTGCCGATGTGGTGGCAAGTTGGACTGGTATCCCCGTTGCTAAAATTGCTACTGAAGAATCTGAGCGACTATTAAATTTAGAGGAAGAATTACACAAACGGGTTATTGGTCAGGAAGAAGCAATTCGTGCCATTTCCCAGGCTGTAAGAAGAGCTCGTGCTGGATTAAAGGATCCGAAACGACCAATTGGTTCCTTTATTTTCTTGGGTCCGACAGGGGTAGGTAAAACAGAACTGGCTAAAGCATTGGCAAATTCACTATTTGGTGAAGATGAGGCTATGATTCGAATTGATATGTCTGAATATATGGAACGGCATGCGGTATCTCGTTTAGTTGGCGCACCTCCTGGATATGTTGGTTATGATGAAGCTGGTCAGTTAACTGAGCAAGTTCGCCGTCGTCCATATTCTGTAATTCTCTTTGATGAGATTGAAAAAGCACATCCCGAAGTATTTAACATCCTCTTGCAAGTGTTGGAGGATGGCAGATTAACAGATTCTAAAGGTCGCACTGTTGACTTTAGAAATACTGTGGTGATTATGACATCGAATGTGGGAGCACACCAAATTCAAAGAGAAGCAGGCATTGGTTTCAGAATCAGTGACGATGAACGGGATCAATATACAGCAATGAAGGAAAAAGTGCTTGAAGAATTAAAACGGACCTTTAGACCTGAATTCTTAAACAGAATTGATGAAACCATAGTGTTCCATGCTCTGAACAAAGATCATATTGCAAAAATTGTTGACATTATGCTGAAAGATTTATCTGGCCAGTTAACTGAAAGAGATATTAAGCTGGAATTAACTGATGCTGCCAAAGAAAAATTAGTTGAGGAAGGTTATGATCAGGATTTCGGGGCAAGACCATTGCGTAGAGCTATACAGCGATTAATTGAGAATCCGTTAGCAGAAGAGATCTTAAAAGGAAAATTTGCTGATGGTTCTACAGTTAGAGTAGATGTAGAGGATGGTAAACTAGTATTTAAATAAAAATTAATAAATAAGTGTATAAGGCAGGCGGCGAAAAAACCCCTGCCTTATGTCTATAAATTATAGACAATTTATTGTATAGCACTACATTTAGTGGTATAATTAAACTACTAAGACTAATTGGGAGAACGTTATGACCAAAACAATTGTTAAATTTGTATGTCAGAATTGTGGAAATGAATTTTCTCGGTGGCAGGGAAGGTGTTCTGGGTGCGGTGAATGGAACACAATTACTGAGGAACGAGTTACAGCGCGAAAAAATAATCGCAGTTGGATAACGGATGCGTCGACGCAAAAACCAGTAGCTATTACCGACATTAAGGCTTCACAAGAAGAACGTTTTTCGACTGGTATTCCGGAGTTAGATCGGGTGCTAGGCGGCGGAATAGTCCACGGTTCCTTAGGTTTATTAGGTGGTGAACCAGGTATTGGTAAGTCCACTTTGCTGATGCAGGTAGCTGCCTTTGTGGCTAAGACTAGAGGCACAGTCTTATATGTCTCTGGGGAAGAATCCTTAAGCCAATTAAAACTCAGAGCAGAGCGGTTAAATGTTTTAACTCCTAATTTGGAAGTTTTTGCCGAGGCTAACTTAGCCGTTATTGGAGATCATATAAGGAATTTACAACCTAACTTAGTTCTAATCGATTCTATTCAAACTGTTTATCAAGAGGATCTTAGTTCGGCACCGGGAAGTGTTGGACAAGTTCGAGAAGCTGCTACTTATTTTTTAAAATTAGCTAAAAGCTTAGATATTCCTATTATATTGGTTGGGCATGTTACTAAAGGTGGAGAATTTGCTGGTCCAAAAGTATTAGAACATGCTGTAGATTACGTATTATATTTTGAGGGCGAAAACCAGAATACATTTCGGATTGTTCGTGGTGTTAAAAATCGATTTGGTTCCACTAATGAGGTTGGGATTTTTGATATGACCGATCGGGGTTTGGTAGAAGTAGAAAATCCATCGGGTTTGTTGTTATCGGAACGCCCATTAAACAGTTCAGGGTCGGTGGTTGTGCCCTGCATGGAAGGGAGTCGTCCTTTATTAGTGGAATTGCAGGCTCTTGTTGGTAAGACAGCTTTTGGTGGGATTCCTCGTCGGCAGACTACTGGTGTAGATTATCAAAGATTTTCTATTATTTTAGCTGTTTTAGAAAAACGACAGGGTTATCCTTTGCAAAATCAAGATGTGTTTGTGAATGTGGCAGGCGGTTTTAAGTTAACAGAGCCAGGAGTAGATCTAGGAATTGCGGTGGCTATCGCTAGTAGTGTGCGTAATATAGCAGTTAATCCTCAATGGGCAGTTATTGGCGAAATAGGTCTATCAGGTGAAATTCGTGCTGTTAATCATATAGATTTAAGGTTACGAGAGTTAGTTAAGTTAGGTTTTAAACATGCTGTTATTCCAGCTGGAAATCGCCATGTGTCAGTAGAGGGAATAGGTATTACTCAAGCAAAATCCATCTCCCAAGCATTAACTGCAATTTTCCATGATTAACAGGGGGTGAGGGTCATTGATGAAAGAAATGAATGAACAAGAAAATGCTTTGTATCAACATCTTAAGTTGGTTTCTCCAGGAACAATGCTTTATGAAGGCCTCGAAAACATTCTCCGGGCTCGAACAGGTGGATTAATTGTTATTGGAGATAATCTTGATGAACTTGGGATAGTTAATGGAGGATTTAAAATTGATGCAGAGATGCATCCAGCCTCTTTGTATGAGTTGGCGAAAATGGATGGTGCCATAGTTTTATCAAGTGATACTAAACGAATTTTATACGCTAATGCTCAACTTACCCCCGATCCAATGATTCCCAGTTTTGAAACTGGAACTCGTCATCGAACCGCGGAACGGGTCGCTAAACAAACTGGGCGATTAGTGATTGCCATTTCTCAACGGAGAAATGTTATTAGCATGTATTGGGGTAATACTAAGTTTGTCTTACGTGATGTTAGTGTAGTTTTGACAAAAGCTAATCAAGCATTGTCAACTTTAGAAAAATATAAAAGTGTATTTCAGCAGTCGCTAATTAATCTAACGGCTTTAGAATTTGAAGATTTTGTTACCCTATTTGATGTGGCAACAGTAATTCAGCGAGGCCAGATGGTATATCATATTGCCCGTGAAATAGAGCGTTATATCGTTCATTTGGGTGTTGAAGGGCGCTTAGTTAGCATGCAGTTAGAAGAATTGATGGTAGATATCGAGGATGAAGGTTTATTAGTAACCAAAGATTATTGTCTGTTAGAGGATCAGGCAGAAGAAGTTTGGGAAGAAATTAGCAGCTGGGATTCAGAAGAATTGTTAAACTTGAATATGTTAGCGCGTGCTTTAGGGTATAGCAGCCATGTTAATAGTCTAGAACAATCTGTTGTACCTAAAGGTTATCGGATTTTGAATAAAATACCACGATTGCCCATGCCAGTTGTTGAGAACCTCGTAAGCACATTTTCCAATTTACACTCAATCTTGGATGCTACAATTGAAGAATTAGACGAAGTAGAAGGAATTGGTGAAGTTCGTGCTAAGGCTATCCAAGAAGGTCTGCGAAGATTACGCGAGCAAGCCCTGTTAGATAGACATTTATAGCAAAAATATGAAAATCGTAATTTTTGGGCACAATAAATGAGAAATCGAAGCCAGTGATTGACTTTTCTCGCAGAAAGTGGTAAATTGAAAATGATACCCTAGTATTAGGGTAGATAGGAGGTTCAAAACTGTGTACAATATTGGGGATAAAATTGTATACCCAATGCATGGTGCTGGAATGATTGAGGCCATTGAGGAACGCGAGGTTTTAGGAGAAAAAAGGCGCTATTATATCATGGCTATGCCCATTGGTGATATGAAAGTAATGATTCCTATGGATTCTGCTGAAGAAATAGGTGTCCGACAAGTTATTGATGAAGAGGAAACAAAGCGGGTTATTGAGATTTTGCAAGGTGAAATGTCTAATATGTCGCAAAATTGGAACAGGCGTTATCGGGCTAACATGGAAAAGATTAAGAGCGGCGATGTGGATGCAGTAGCCGAAGTGGTTCGAAATCTAACCTTGCGAGACCAAGAAAAAGGTCTGTCTGCCGGCGAACGAAAAATGTTAGAAACTGCCCGTCAAATCTTAATTAGTGAGTTAGTACTGGTGAAGGGTGTTAGTGAAGAAGAAGTAGTCCAACTTATTACTGATAGTATCGAAGGAAATAATAAGAAAGAGAGTGTATAGATTTTTTTCTCTTAAATTTTCGGATTTGTCTGGAATACTTTTCTTATAACCTGTTAATACTATAGGTAAACAGGAACCTTGGTGAAAGGAGGTGAATCCTGGTTTGGAAATGCTTTTACGTTTATGTTTAATGGCTTTAGGAGGTTTTCTGGGTTTTCATGGTGCATCCTACATAAGTTTGATAATTCCAGATGTACTTGGCGGCAGTTATGTAACAATACTTTTTACAGCGGTAGGTGCACTAATCGGATTGTTTTTTGGTAGTCTAATTTCAACTCCGCTTAATTCTTTTCTTACTAACATTCGTCGTTTCTGGAAAAGAACTCCTACTGACGATATTCTAGGTGGAGTAGTAGGATTGGTGTTAGGGTTATTGGTTGCTATGTTAGTATCTACACCATTAAAAGATATTCCGGTTCGATATCTTAGCGATTACTTACCGTTAATTATTAGTGCAATTCTAGGTTTATTAGGTTGGTCTGTGGGAGTTAGGAAACGTAAAGACATTCTTGGAGTCGTTAATCGTTCTTCTAATCGGACTAGTTTTTGGCGAAGTCGCCGGAATGGTATCAGTGGTAAAATTTTAGATACTAGTGTAATTATTGATGGTCGTATTGCAGATATTACAAAGTCTGGATTTATAGAAGGTGTTTTGATTGTTCCACAGTTTGTTTTAGAGGAATTACAGCATATTGCTGATTCATCTGATGTGCTAAAACGAAATCGAGGACGTCGAGGCTTAGACATTTTGAACAAAATTCAAAAAGAACCATATGTGACTGTTCAAATCATGGATATAGATTATGACGATATAACTGAGGTAGACTCAAAACTAGTAAGGTTAGCTAAAGAAACAGGATCTAAAGTAATCACCAACGATTATAATCTTAACAAAGTTTGTGAATTACAACAAGTGGCTGTTTTAAATATTAATGAACTAGCAAATGCGGTGAAACCAGTTGTGCTTCCAGGTGAGGAATTACGCGTACATGTTATTAAGGATGGCAAAGAGCAAGGTCAAGGTATTGCCTACTTAGATGATGGGACTATGATAGTGGTTGACGGAGGCCGTCGTTATATCGGAGATACTATTGGTGTACTAGTAACTAGTGTACTACAAACCGCAGCTGGCCGCATGATATTTGCTAAGCCTAAAGCAATGGAAAAGGCATTATAATTATGAAATAAACCCGGTGTAAACCTTATCGCCGGGTTTTCATATTTCCAGTATTAGTTTGGAGGTTGACAATGTCTCAAGTTGGAGTGGTACTGGCTGCAGCCGGCAGTGGCAGAAGGATGGGTAAACAAGAAAACAAGGTGTTATTAGATTTATTAGGCATTCCAGTGATCATTCGTAGTTTAAGAAAATTTGAGGGTTTAGATTGGGTTAAAGAGATTGTGGTTGTTTGTCGGCAAGAAGATTGCCAACAAATAGAGTTGTTAATAAAAGAGTGGCAAATAGCTAAAGTTAAAGGGTTAGTTATTGGTGGGGCCACTCGCCAAGCATCGGTTTTTAATGGTTTAAAAGCTTTATCCGCAGATTGTGATTTCGTATTTATTCATGATGCTGCCCGTCCTTTAGTAGAAGAACAAACTTTACAGACCATCTACCAAAGCTTACATACTAATCGGGCGGTAGGTGTTGCTGTTCCAGTTAAGGATACCATTAAACAGGTTGATCAGAATTTGCTGGTATGCGGAACACCAGACCGAAGCCAGTTATGGGCGATACAAACGCCCCAGGCTTTTACCTATCAATTAATTGTTGATGCTTATGAACAGGCCGAGAAACAAGGTTGGCAGGTAACAGATGATTGTGGATTGGTGGAGAAGTTGGGTTTACCAGTAAAAATAATACCTGGTACATACGCTAATATTAAACTAACTACTCCCGAAGATTTATTATTTGCTACAGCTATTTTAGAAAATCAAGAGGAAAGTTGAGGTTGGTTAATGATTAGAGTAGGAATGGGTTATGATGTGCATAAATTAGAACCTGGCTTACCTTTAATATTAGGTGGAATTACTGTTGAGCATCATAGTGGTTTAAAAGGGCATTCAGATGCAGATGTAGTTACTCATGCGCTAATGGACGCTTTATTAGGTGCCGCTGGTTTAGGTGATATTGGAATTCATTTTCCCGATACGGATCCAGAATATGCAGGGATTTCTAGTCTATTATTGTTAGAAAGTGTAATGCACATGTTAAAATCTAGAGCATACGCTGTCAATAATATTGATATCACAATTGCTTGTGAACGGCCTAAATTAGCACCCTATATTCCAGATATGCGACGAGTTTTAGCAGAAAAATTGGAAATTGCCATCAGTGAGATTAATATCAAAGCTACAACAACCGAAAAACTCGGATTTACTGGTCGGGAAGAGGGGATTGCTACATATGCCGTGGTAACTTTACAAAAAAATAGTTAAATACCGGCTACAGCTACAGCGCGTAAGTTGTTTCCTTGATAAATTTGCACTTCTATACTTCTGTTTTTGACAATGTTCGTATAAAGTTCATTAGCTGTGTTTTGCGCTAGTTGGTGCCAGTCGGCTTCTTGTTTTAAAGTGGCTGGATCACCGACAAATTCAGCTTGAACTAAAATCCGATCCCCAACAGTAGTGATGTTCTGGTATTGTAAGTTTTCAAACATGGCCTCAGACTCTTCGAGCCTTTCGATGATTACTGCAGGGTCGGCTGAATCAGGTTTTTCTGGGGAGAGTAAGATATAAAACGCAATGGTAATAATGATTAAAAACACAAAGATGCTAGCGCTTAATCGTAACCAATTCATAATAACCCTCTTTTCGTAATATTTTGGTCTAACTTAGTGTTTACTGCATAATAATAATTATGTATTTATTAGTAACTAGGTTAGAGATTGACACTATGGTTTAGACTCGATATAATAAACTTGAAAACTGAAATGCAAAAGAGATGAATGGTTTAAGTAGGTTCATTGTGTAACTCTATCAGAGAGTAGGTGTCGTAGGCTGGAAGCACCTTTAGAGACCTTTGAGCTGAATTGCAACCAGGATCTGCCTTGCTGAACTAATAGTAGGCTAGGCCGGTGTGCCCGTTACCCACAATGAAGTGCCTTATTAATAATTTTATTAATAAGGAAGCAGAGTGGAACCGCGAACCCTCGTCTCTGTATAGAGCGAGGGTTTTTTATATTATGCGAGGAGGGATAGTATGTTTGAAAGATTGAAAAAGGATATCCAAGCAATTCGCGAACGGGATCCTGCTGCTCGCAGTTTGCTAGAGATAATTTTTACTTATCCTGGTTTCCATGCAATACAAATGCATCGTATAGCGCATTTCTTGTATAGACATAAATTATATTTTATCGCGCGGTTGATTAGTCATATTAATCGGTTTTTAACAGGTATAGAGATTCATCCAGGCGCTCAAATAGGTGCCGGTGTGTTTATCGATCATGGGATGGGTGTGGTGATTGGAGAAACAGCGGTAGTTAAGGATAATGTAACCTTATATCAAGGTGTAGTTTTAGGTGGTACTGGTAAGGAAAAAGGTAAGCGTCATCCAACTATTGAAGAAGGGGCGGTAATTGCTTCTGGGGCAAAGGTATTAGGTTCATTTACAGTTGGAAAAAATGCTAAAGTAGGTGCTGGAGCAGTAGTTTTGAACTGTGTTCCCGATAACTCTACTGTGGTAGGTGTGCCTGGCAGGATTGTGGTCAGGGATGGTCAACGAGTTAATGATTTGCAGCATCATTTGCTACCAGATCCGGTCCAACAATATATAAATTCCTTGCAAAACCAAGTTAATAAGCTAGAGTGCCGGTTGAATGAGGTTGAAGCACTATTGAAAAAATGTGAGGGCAAGTTTCTGACAAGTGGAGTTGAATCAACAGATAGTAATGAGATGCAGATTATGTAAAACTAGAAGGATAATGAGGTGAATTATAGTGGCTATTCAAGTTTATAATACATTAACTAGAAAGAAAGAAGTATTTGAGGCGAAAAATGAACGGGTAAACATTTATGTTTGTGGTGTAACTCCCTATGATGAAACCCATTTAGGGCATGCTAGACCAAGTGTGATTTGGGATGTTATTAAAAAGTATCTGCGTTGGCAAGGCTATCAAGTGTATCATGTCCAGAATTTCACTGATATTGATGATAAGATTATTGCCCGCGCCCTTAACGAAGGAAAAACAGCCCAAGAAATATCTAGTTATTACATTCAAGATTACTTAGAAAGCATGGCTGCTTTAGGTGTGGAAGAAGCCGATGTTTATCCGAAGGTAAGCGAGCATATTCCAGAAATTATAGGATTAATTGAAGTTTTAATAGCAAAAGGTCATGCCTATGCAGTTAATGGCAATGTGTTTTTTGACGTACTCAGTTTTCCAGAGTATGGGAAATTATCAAATCAGAAACTAGATCAATTGCAAGCGGGAACAAGATTTGAGGTAGATCCGGACAAGCGGAATCCAATGGATTTTGCTTTATGGAAAGCAGCAAAACCAGGTGAGCCTGCTTGGGATAGTCCTTGGGGAAAGGGGCGTCCAGGCTGGCATATTGAGTGCTCAGCTATGTCTCAAAAATACTTAGGTTGTGAGTTTGAATTTCATGGCGGCGGTGCCGACTTAGTTTTCCCACATCACGAAAATGAAATAGCTCAGTCGGAAGCAGCTACCAGTAAACCGTTGGCAAAATACTGGCTGCATAATGGAATGCTAAACTTAAAAAATGCAAAAATGTCTAAGTCAGAGGGTAATTTTGTTACTGTTAAGCAGGTTTTGGCCAAGTATCCGAAAGAGTTAGTTAGATTTTATATCCTTTCTAACCACTATCGTTCTGAGCTAGAGTTCCATGATAGTAAATTAGATGAAGTAGCTCGAGGCTGGCAAAGATTTAATGATTGCGTGCAAAAGGTTGCTTCAGTAATTAAGGAACAACAAGACCCTGTAGAAGAGTTAGCAGCATTAGATGCTCAATTGCTTGAAGCTGTTGAAGAAACCAAACAGCAGTTTATTGCGGCAATGAATGATGATTTTAATACGGCTTTAGCGATTGCTAACTTATTTGAATTACAGTCCAAGGTAAATAGCTACCTGGCCAATTTCGAACCTAGTCCAATGAGTAATTGTGTTTTACAGCAAGTGTATAAGCTATTTAAACAGTTAGCTGGAGATATTTTAGGTGTGCTAAAGTTGGATTCGACAAATGTAGAAGGCTTAACAGAACCTTTGATGGATTTGATTCTACGCTTGAGAACCGAATTGCGTAAAGAAAAGAATTATCAATTGGCCGATATGATTCGTGATAGTTTAGAAGAATTAAATATCCTTGTTGAGGATACTCCGCAAGGTCCGAGGTGGAAATTTAAATAATGGATGAATATAAAGATTTATTTTTTGAAACAGAATTAGAGCAAGAACCGCATTTGTTGCCTCCTTTGGTCTTAGCTTATGTTGGCGATGCTGTGTTTGAGTTATATATTAGGTTGAAACTAGTAGGCAAGACTAGTAAGATGCAAGAATTGCATCAGCAGGCAGTTAGCTATGTAAAAGCAGAAGCCCAATCTGATATTTTAAGCCAATGGGAGGAAGTCCTTACTGAAGATGAACAATCTATTTTACGACGAGGCCGGAATGCTAAAGGAAATGTGCCTCGTAATACAGAGGTTATTACTTATCGGCGCAGTACAGGCTTTGAGACTTTGATTGGTTACTTATATTTAGCAAGAAAAACTGATCGTCTCCAAGAGTTGTTATCAATGATTTCGATTTAATAAAAAGCTTTTAAGGTGGATTGAGTATATGGAAAATATGAATGTAGTAGAAGGAAGGCAGCCGGTTTTAGAATTATTTGCTGCTGGACAAGCTATCAATCAGATCTTGGTTGCTAAAGGAGAACGCCATGGGTCAATTCATAAAATCCTTAAGTTAGCCAAAGAACAGGGAGTTATTATTAAGGAAGTGCAGCGTTCTTACCTGGATTCCATCAGTGAAACTAAAGCTCATCAAGGAGTAATAGCCTATATCTCGCCGATCCAGTATTGGGAGTTAGCTGATTTATTAACCAAGGACAGTTTAGAGGTTTTGTTAGTGTTAGATGAGATTCAAGACCCCCATAATCTGGGTTCGTTGATTCGTACGGCTGAAGCTTGTGGTGTTGATGGTGTAATTATTCCGAAACGAAGGGCGGCAGCAGTAACACCAACTGTAGCAAAAGTTTCTGCAGGTTCAGTTTCTCATATTCCTATTTGCCGAGTGGGTAATTTAGTAGGTGCATTAAAAGAATTAAAAGATAAAGGCTTCTGGGTTGCTGGCGCTGATATGGCCGGCCAGGTTTGTTACCGGCAAGATTTACAAGGCAAGATTGTCCTAGTCGTGGGAAATGAAGGTAAAGGGCTTAGTCGTTTGGTAAAAGAAACCTGCGATTTCCTGGTAAAAATACCGATGCAAGGAGCGGTAGGTTCCTTAAATGCAGCAGTTGCTGGCGGCATTCTAATCTATGAGATTATGCGTCAACGTGACATGAATTAGTTTAAACCCCAGTTAAACGCGGAAAACATTGCTTGACCACGGTTATTTAATAGTGTATAATGAATTTGTGTTATGGGACTAGATATCGTGTCAGTGGGTCTTTCGGGCAAATCATCAGCTTGGAACCCTCTGGAACATAAAATCCAGATGGAGGCGATGTAGGTGAGTGCGAATGCACAAAAGAACTTTTTTGAAGAATACGAAACCATGTCTGATGAGGATATTGTCGAATTAGCCCGTAATAGTGACGATTTAGCATTAGAATTCTTAATCAATAAATATCGCAACTTTGTTAGAGCAAAAGCTCGTTCTTACTTTTTAATAGGTGCAGATCGAGAGGACATCATTCAAGAAGGAATGATTGGTTTATATAAAGCTATTCGTGACTTTCGCGCGGACAAGCTTGCATCATTTCGTGCTTTTGCAGAATTATGCATTACTCGTCAGATAATCACAGCTATCAAAACTGCAACTAGACAGAAGCATATCCCGTTAAATTCGTATGTATCATTAAACAAACCAATATATGACGAAGAATCAGATCGCACTCTTTTGGATATAATATCTGGGACAAAGGTGACTGACCCAGAGGAGTTGGTGATTAGTCAGGAAGAGTTTGATGATATTGAGAGTAAAATGAGTGAATTTCTCAGTGATCTAGAATGGCGAGTGCTGATGTACTATTTAGAGGGTAAAAGTTATCAAGAGATTGCTGACGATTTGTGTCGCCATGTTAAGTCAGTGGATAATGCACTGCAACGAGTTAAACGCAAGCTGGAGCGTTATTTGGAAAAAAGAGATTAAATCCAAAAAAAGTGTTGACAATCTAAAAGTTTCATGTTATAGTTATAAATGTCGTAAGCCGGTGTAGCTCAACAGGTAGAGCAGCTGACTTGTAATCAGCAGGTTGTGGGTTCAAGTCCTATCGCCGGCTCCATTTTTGCAAATAACATATCAGTTTATGGTATGTGGATATAATGGAGGGGTTCCCGAGTTGGCCAAAGGGGGCAGACTGTAAATCTGCTGGCAGTGCCTTCACAGGTTCGAAT
>ERZ773359.3579-NODE-3579-length-17559-cov-5.240459_pt1 | contig 17559 bp, 14 predicted proteins | sample MGYA00374955_ERZ773359 | MGnify/ENA primary metagenome ERZ773359 (study PRJEB29098, sample SAMN04486028) | biogas fermenter metagenome | study: EMG produced TPA metagenomics assembly of the Biogas fermentation microbial communities from Germany - Plant 4 DNA1... | reverse complement strand
AGAAGCCCGGCGTTTACCTGGTTCTCCTGGCAGTGTAGTGATTGATGATAAAGGTTTAGTCTATACTGCTACTATCTCAACTAATCATGCTCAAATAAAGCGTTTTAATTTAGGGGGCATTAATACTTTACCGGAAAAAGATTATGGTGATCCCTTTTTTCGGGCAGGTACCTCTATGTTTACAGGTATCGCTGTAGATTCACAAGGTTTAATAACTACTGTTGATGCTAACACAGGGCAGATTTTTCAATATACACCTAATGGAGACTTATTGTTTGTCTTTGGCGGCCGGGGTTTAACCCAGATCGAACGTTTAGGTGTAATTAATCAAGCGGCTGGGATTGCGATTCGTTATGATGGTTTATTATTAGTTTCAGATTTAAGAAGTAATAACGTTCATGTTTTTCAGCCGACAGAGTTTGCGACATTAGTGCATCAAGCAGTACATTTATTTGAGGATGGCCGATATTCAGAAAGCGCAGTATATTGGTCTGAAGTACTCCGGCGGAATGCGAATTATGATTTAGCACAGCGAGGCTTGGGGATGGCAGCTTATCAAAATGAAGATTATCATGAAGCTATTAAATATTTTGAGTTAGCCCAAGATGCAGCCGGTTACTCTGATGCTTTTTGGTGGGTGAGACGGGCCTGGCTCCTAGAAAATTTAAGTAATGTTATTATTGTGGTGGTCATTATTTGGGTGTTACATTTCTTAGTTCAGAGATTATGGTTAGGCAAGCGCCCTAAGTACAAACGCGACTGGTACCAAGTAAATCGTTTGTTAGGGGATTTGATGTATTCTTTTAAAGTAATTACTAAGCCAGTAGATGGCTTCTATGATATTAGATGGGGTAAAAAAGGTTCGATTCTGGCAGCCTGGATAATTATTTTTTTAGCCTTTGCCACTAAAATTTTCACTTTGTATTATACCAGCTTGATTTTTATGAGTGTTGATCGAAATCGGATTAATTTAGTTGAACAAGCACTGACTTTTGTCCTGCCCTGGTTAATTTGGGTAGTGGCTCATTATTTAATTAGTTCGTTAAAAGCTGGAGAAGGGCGTTTTCGTGATGTGTTTATTGGTAGCGCCTATGCCATGGTTCCTTATATCATAATCATGATTCCTTTAACGATAATTTCCAATCTACTGACTGGTTATGAAGCTACCGTATATACCTTTTTCCAAAATGTATCGATCTTATGGTGTGGTTTGCTATTTTTCATTATGGTCTTTACGATCCATAATTATGAAATTTGGGAAGCAATTCCAACTTGTATTTTAAGTGTTTTAATGATGGTAGTTATTAGTGCCCTCGGAGGCTTGGTAATTGGTTTGACCTTTAATGTAACTGAATTTGCGACAGCCTTATACAAAGAGGTGATCTATCGTGTCTTCTAAAAAGCTAACGATTTGCTTAATCACAGTCTTAATAGCTTTGTTCAGTTGGTCATTACTTAGCCAAGCAGCAATTCCTGAGGACTTTGTTTTAACAGCTAATAATTCCACATTAGCGCTCTATGCTAGACCGACAGATGGTCAGTTGATTGTTCATGATTTAATTCATGATAAGATTTGGTATTCTAATCCTGACGTTAAGCAAATTCAAGGTTTTATGATGTTGTCTGATCTCTGGCAAGGAAATTTACAGTCTCCAGTTTATATTGATTACTTTGATAAACGGCGTAATGTACGGGGAGCTAATGCCTATTTTGGCGATCCGGAAATGGAATTTAAGTTTATCAATAATGGTTTTGCCATGAGTTATTATTTTCCAAGTTTAGAAATAGGATTTCTTATTCAATATCAGTTAGATGGTGATAGTTTATTAGTTACTGTGCCTTGGGAGCATGTCCAAGCGGCAGGCGAAGCAGAGTTACAATTACTTTCCATTCGGGTGCTGCCCTTTTTTGGAGCCCAACCTAGTGCTGTTGATTACGATGGCTATTTGTTAGTACCTGATGGCTCTGGGGGATTAATGCGGTTTAAAGAGTTAGTTTCTCTATCACAAACCGGTTTTAATCAGTGGGTTTTTGGTTTAGATCCGGCAGCTGCCGAGCCCACCTATGATTTTTATCGAGAACCGGTGATTATGCCAGTTTATGGTTTGAAGTATTTGGATCAAGCCTTTCTAGCTGTCATGGAGCAAGGACAAGAAACGGCTAAGGTCTTAGCTACGCCAGGGGGAATCATCACTGATTTTAACTGGGTGGCAGGAGAATTTTGGTACAGCCAATCGATTATTATGCGTACTTCGCGCCAAGGTAGTGGTATTCGCATTTTTGATGAAAATCCGATCCCAGGTGATCGCTCAGTTCGGTTTTATTTCTTAGGTAATGAGCAGGCCAATTATGTTGGTATGGCCAAAGTATACCGGGAATACTTGATCAAATATCAAAATGCAAAGCGATTAGATTTGTCTGAATGGCCAGCACCGATGATGATCCAATTATTTGGCGCTGACTATGAAACTAACATTTTAGGTCCGGTAATGCAACAAATGACCAGCTTTGACCAGGCTAAAATAATTGTGGATTTGCTCTTAGAACAAGGAATAGAGAATTTCGTTCTTAGCTATACTGGTTGGAATCGCCTAGGTGCTTTTGGTAATTTACCTAGAAGATTGCCAGCGGAAAAAGCCTTAGGTGGTAATCAGGGGCTGCTAGAATTAGCTGAGTACTTATTAGATTTAGAAATCCCCTTGCTTTTAACTGATGATTATACGGTGGCACGAGGAACTAGAAACGGATTTCAGGCTAGCACCCAGGCAAGTAGAACTGCCTTTAATGATTTGATTAAAGTAACTACTCGAAGATATGGAATTGGCGGTTCAGACTTAGTGACGTATCTAATTAGTCCGCCGATTAGTTTAGAATTCGCCAAGCGGGATTTACCACAGTTAGCAGCTTTAAAAGTTCAAGGGATCACTCATCAATCTATTGGTGAAAATTTGAAAAGTGACCATAATCCTAATGCTAGCCGGAAAATCCAGCGCCGAGATGCACGTCAGATTTATCAGGATTTACTAAAATATACCAAAGAAAATTTTGCTTATGTAGGTGCGACTACCGGAAATGCTTATCTAATTGGCTTAGTGGATTATATTACTGGTGTACCAGTGCGGGCTACCAAGGATACTTATATTGATGAATCGATTCCTTTTTATCAAATTGCTACTCATGGTTTAATCACCAATTATATGGATCCGATCAATTTAAGTACTAACCCTAAATGGGAGATCCTGCGTTCCATTGAATATGGTGTTTTACCTAGCTTTATGTTAACTGCTGAGCCGTCCTGGAAATTACGATATACCTTGTCGAGCAGTTTATATAGTACTTATTACTTAGATTGGTTAACGGACATTGTTCAGTATTATCAGCAAGCTAGTGCCAGTATGCTGGCAGTCCATGATCAATTTATCGTTAATCACTTAAAACTTAGGGAAGACGTATATTTGACAGAGTATGAAAATGGAATTCAGTTTGTAGTCAACTATTCAGCTCGTCCTTATATTTATCGAGGTGTAGAAGTTGCCGGCGGAACATTTGCTGTTTTTAACAAGGAGGGTGATCAATGAAATTTAAACTGTCACTAGCCACCCGACGTTCGTTAGAGGGATTTGCTTTTATTACACCATGGTTAATTGGGTTTATTGTGTTTATGGCTTATCCTTTAGGTTTTTCCTTGTATATGAGTTTTACTGAAGTTCAGGTTACGGCAACTAAGATTAATTTTACCTTTGTTGGTTGGGATAATTATGTCTACGCCTTTTTAAGTGATAATGTGTTTCCAGTTCAGTTGACTAGCTTTATTCAAGAATCCTTGATTACAGTGCCGATTATTGTGATATTCTCATTATTAGTCGGACTGTTAATTAACCAAGATGTTTGGGGCAGAGGACTTTTTCGCGCTATCTTTTTCTTGCCAGTGATCTTTTCCACCAGTGAAGTGATTAATTCTTTGTTTAATCAAGGTGCAGGAGGCGGCAACTTTTTGCAAAGATTTAATATTTTCGGTCTGATGCTTAATGCTTTGCCGGAACAATTGTATCAGCCTATTAGTACGGTGTTAAATCGCTTTACCTTAGTATTGTGGAGTTCAGGAGTACAGATTCTACTGATCCTTGCCGCTTTAAAAACAATTAGCGGCAATGTATATGAGGCTGCGGCGATTGATGGTGCAGGACGTTGGGAAGTGTTTTGGAAGATTACTCTTCCGGCTTTAACACCCTTTATTGTGTTAATTACCGTTTATACAATAGTTGACTTATCAGTATCACCTTTTAACCCAATGTTAGGCTCTATCCGGTCCCACATGTTTAATGTGCGAACTGGAATGGGTTATGCTAGTGCCTTGGGTTGGATTTATTTCTTACTGATTCTAGTTTCCTTAGTTTTAGTCTATACATTTGGAATGCGTCGGACGAAAAGGTTTTAAGGAGGGAGCAAGTTGAGTGTAAAACCAGCAATAACCCGCAGAGAGACCTGGCTAATTTGGTGGAAGCCGAAATACTTAGCTGTTAAAAGTTTGCTTTTAGGTCGGGGAATGCGTCCGGGACTACTTAGCAAAATTATTGTCTTTATTTTGCTTGTTGACATAGCATTTATCTATCTGTATCCGATTTTATACATGTTTTCCACTATGCTAATGAGTACCTTAGATTTAGTGGATCCAACAATTCGCTGGATTCCTACCAGCTTATACTGGGATAACTTAGTAAAGGCCTATGAAGGTTTGAAATACTGGCAAGGTTTTGGCCAATCAGTAATGGTTTCATTAATCGGCTGTATAGCCCAAGCTATTTCCTGTGCCCTAGCTGGCTATGGTTTTGCTCGGTATGAGTTTCCTGGTAAAAATTTCTTGTTTGTTTTAGTATTGTTGGCATTTGTTATTCCGCCACAAACGATTGTGATTCCTCTTTTCTTATTGTATCGGAAATTTGGCTGGTTAGATACGAACTTACCACTATTCGTGCCTGAACTTTTAGGCTTAGGGTTAAAGGGAAGTTTATTCATTGTGATATATCGACAATTTTTTGCTGGTTTACCCACCTCCTTAGAAGAAGCTGCCCGTCTAGATGGAGCCAGTGCTTTAGGTATTTTTGCTCGAGTGATGCTGCCTTTAGCAAAACCAGCTATTTTGGTAGTCAGTTTGTTCTCCTTTGTTTGGCATTGGAATGACTTTTATTTACCAACTATGTTTGTAACATCACAAAGTAAGTGGTCGTTAGTAAGAAGGTTACAGGTTTTACAGCAAAGTTTGGATGATATTTATGATTTAAATCCTTACGGTTTAAGTACCATGACTGAACCTGTAAATATGGCAGGGGCTTTTCTAGTGATTATGCCTGTTTTAATCTTGTATTTTGTTGCTCAAAGATGGTTTACCGAAAGCATCGAGAGAACAGGTTTGGTGGAATAAAAAAATAAGGAGTGGTGAGAAAAGTGTTTCGCAGGATTGGTTTATTGCTGTTGGTCGTTTTGTTGTCTAGCAGTGTGGTATCGGCTCAAGAAGTAATCGAGATTACTTATGCTGGTTGGGCGGATGCTAGTCATAATCAGCCCCAGGAGGTTCGAATCACCGCATTTGAAGCAGCTCATCCACATATTAAAGTTAACTACTTATTTATTCCCCATGAAGAATATGATGATCGCTTAACTGCCATGGCCGTTGCAGGAGAATTGCCAGATGTATTTTGGATTAATCATTTGCCAGTGTATATTCGAAATGGTTGGATCGCTGATATTACTGATTTTGTTGAAAATGACCCTACATTTGATCCAGATATGTTTTTTGGTAACATTTTAGAGGCTGGCAAAGCCCGAGGTCGTTACTTTGGTCTGCCCTTTCAGTTACAAGCAGCATATTTTATGGTAAATTTGGAGACTTTAGATTACTTTGGTTTAAGAATGCCTGATCCTGATTGGACCCATGAAGATTTGTGGAATATTTGTATGCGAATGAATCGACCCGCCCAAAACTACTTTGGTATGGAAGATCCGTGGGTACTATGGGCACATATGGTTCCAGCTTTTTCAGACAAAGTAACCTGGGATGCCTTAGCCTTGGATGGTTCTGGATTCCTACTTGACGATCCTCAAGTAATCGAGGGATTTAAATGGGCTTTAGAGTTTGAGCGACGAAACAGTGCAGTTAGCTTAGGTTTAGGAGAGAATCCTACGCCAACGCCTTGGAGTCATCCTCGTTTTGTGGAAGCTTACGGCAATGCTTCGCCCTGGGATCAAAGTAAAGCAGCATTTCATGTGTCCCATAGTTGGATGCTTACTTGGTTTTACGAAAATGCAACGGTTCCTTATGATGTAATCCCATATCCTAGAGGTCCGGTTCGTCAAGTAACCCCTCTAATAGTTGATACCATGGGCATCTCGCCAGTGTCGGAAAATAAAGAGGCGGCTTATGCTTTTTTACGCTGGATGAGTTATGATTTGCAAGGTTGGCTAGATCGAATGGATGTTGAAAGACCAGCTCCATTTAGTTTACCGACCATTAATGCTCCTGAGGTTTGGGAGAAATATTTAAGTCTAGAATTTATTCCACCGGGAATGAAACATGTGGTGGCAACCTTAGACAACGGCCTATTTGATCCTAACCGAACTACTCCAGGAATTCCTGAAGTATGGAGTGTAGTAGGACCAGCGCGGGATCAAATCCGAATGGGATTAGCTGAATATGATGATTTATTCCCGATTATTGTTAAAGAGCAAACTGATGCAATTTTTAGAGACGCTCGCCGTCAGCATGAGGCGGCTTTAGACCGAATTCTTGGGCCTGTCAAATAATCCATTATCAACTTTGGTTGGATCTGCTATACTGAGGGTAGATGGATCCATTTATACCCAAGGGGGTGTTCTTTTGATAGAGCTGTTTGATAAAGAATATCTATCAGATGAGTGGATTATTGGACCTGAGCCTAAAAACCGAGACGATCGTTATTGGTCACTAACCAAAAATCCTGGTTTTTTAACGATTACAACAGAACACAGTGATATTCATTCTACTGGTGATAATCCCAGTAACTATTTTCTAAGACCAGTTGATTATGAAAATTATCAAATCACTACCTATGTGGAATTTTTTCCTGAACATGATTTTGAACAAGCAGGTCTTTTGGTTTATAGTGGGCCGGATGATTATGTACGCTTAGGCTATGTTCATGCTTGGGGTTATAAGTTAGAAGCAGCCGTAGAAGTTAACCAGTTGTATAATAATCAGATGTTGCCAATCGAACCCTTGTCTTCGGTCTATTTAAGAATTCGTAAATTAGGGCGTCAATATAGTTTTCATTATAGCCATGATGGCAAGCTTTGGGAACAAATCGGCACTCCAATTTATGTAACGCTAAGAGAACCATTAGTGGGACTATATGCCATTAGTCCCGCTAGTGGTCGGCATATTGATGCCAAGTTTAGTATGTTTGCTATGGAAGAGCTGGATCCAGCTGAATACCAGGTTCATGCCAAGTTTCCGCCAAATTCCTTTGCTGTACAGCCTAAACCTGGTCAAGTTCAGTTAACATACATTAATCCAGTCTTTAATAATGATGCACCAGATCCAGCAATTCTTAGGTGGGGAAATTTCTTTTATTCGTGCGTTACTAATAACCGCTATCAAGGGAAAGATTATCGCTTAATGATCCTGCGATCGCCTAACTTAGTTGATTGGACAGTTTGTGGTGAAGTATTTCCCAAGCAATTACCAGCCTGGATTGATCCTGAGGAGCCACATTTGTGGGCACCAGAACTAGTTGAACATCAGGGGAGAATATTTTTGTATTTTGCAGCTTTAGGAAAAGGTGGACAAATTATTCAAGGTCCCCATGGAATCGGGGTAGCCTGGGCAAATCATCCAGAGGGGCCTTATGAATTTGCGCAAGAACCACTTCTGATCGGTTCTGGTTTTCATTACATTGATCCAATGGTTTTTACGGATGATGACGGCAGCAGATATTTATATTGGGGTTCGAATCACCAGCCAATTTATGGTCAACAGCTAGCTGATGATGGGCTGACACTGATTGGCGATCCAATTCCAGTAATTTTACCACAAATCGGACCAATGTTGATTGATGCGGACTTGCCTCCTCGGCCTGCTCATGAATCCCTGGTTGAGGCACCCTGGATGATTAAGCGAGGCGATTATTACTATTTGTTTTATAGTGGAGATGATATAGTAATTGATCGCTATGCTGTTAGCGTAGCCCGCTCACTTTCGCCCTTAGGATCTTTTGAAAAAAATGTGAGTAACCCTATTTTATTACATAATTTACGCTTTACAGCACCTGGGCATAATGCTGTGATTCAAGATGATGCTGGACAAGATTGGCTAATTTATCATGCTCGTGATCGAACAAATCAACGATTAGGACGAGTCTTGCTAATTGATCGGATTGACTGGCAAGATGGTTGGCCAGTAATAAATAATCATCAAGGGCCGACTTATCATTGGCAAGAACAGGGTCCGATTATAAAGGAGGAAGTGAAATGACAAAAGTTATCATTAATGGAGATATTTCCAAGGGAATAATTAATAAAAACATTTACGGTCATTTTGCTGAACATTTAGGTAGATGTATTTATGAAGGGATTTGGGTAGGAGAAGATTCCGATATTCCCAACACTAATGGAATTCGGAATGATGTGCTTCAAGCTTTAAAGGATTTGCAAGTACCAGTGCTTCGGTGGCCAGGTGGCTGTTTTGCTGATGAATATCATTGGAAAGATGGAGTAGGACCAAGAGAACAGCGTCCGAAAATGGTGAATACTCATTGGGGCGGTGTCGTAGAAAATAACCATTTTGGTACCCATGAGTTTATGGAGTTATGTGAATTAATTGGAGCTGAACCATATATTTGTGGTAATGTTGGCAGCGGGACTGTACAAGAAATGGCTCAATGGATAGAATATATTACTTTTGATGGTGATACACCCATGGCTAATTGGCGTAAGGAAAATGGCCGAGAAAAGCCTTGGAAGTTCAAATATTTTGGTATTGGGAATGAAAGTTGGGGTTGTGGCGGAAACATGCGCCCAGAATATTATGCTGATCTGTTTCGGCGTTATGCCACTTATGTCCGGAATTTTAGAGGCAATAATATTTATAGAATTGCTTGTGGTGCTAGTGATTTCAATTATCGCTGGACAGAAGTGTTAATGCGAGAAGCAGGATATTTAATGGATGGATTAAGTTTACATTACTATACTATTCCAGGAACTTGGGAGAATAAAGGATCTGCCACAGAATTTGATGAGCAGACCTGGTTTATCACATTAAAGAAAACATTAGTTATGGACGAATTAATAACACGCCACGGTAAAATCATGGATCAATATGATCCACAGAAACGAGTAGGCTTGATTATTGATGAATGGGGTGCCTGGTATGATGTAGAACCGGGAACCAATCCTGGATTCTTGTATCAGCAGAATACATTGCGGGATGCGTTAATTGCTGGGATTAACTTCAATATCTTCCATAAACATTGTGAACGAGTACAGATGACGAATATTGCTCAAACTATTAATGTATTGCAGGCCATAATTTTAACTGATGGTGCGAAAATGATCAAAACCCCAACATATCATGTGTTTGATATGTATAAGGTGCATCAAGATGCAGAAGCCTTAGAGATTAGCTGTGACAGTGCCGAGTATCGAATGGGTGAACAATCAATTCCAGAAGTTTCAGTATCAGCTTCACGGAATCAGCAGGGTCAAGTGCATATATCTTTATGTAACTTAAATCATGCTCAAGAAAGTATTGTAGAAATTGACTTGCGTGGTTTGGATTTAAGTTCTGTAAATGGTACTGTGTTAACCGCAGATCAGATTAATACTTATAATGACTTTGATAATCCAGATGCTGTAGTGCCAAAAAGTTTCAATGATGCTAAGCTGCAGCAGAATAAGCTTGTTGTGACACTGCCATCTAAGTCTGTCGTAGTCTTAGCATTACAGTAGTTTTGTTGAACTAGCTAACTTTGACAGGTTTGTCTTGCGAATGGTTGGATCTTGTGGTACACTAGATGATGTAATTGCTGAAGCAGGGAGGTGTCGTTAAGACATGGTTACCTTTTTAATGGTTGTTCAATTACTAGTTGCTACGGGGCTAATTGTCGCTGTTGTCCTGCAAGAAAGTAAAGGTGAAGGCCTCGGCTCAATTGGTGGTGGCAGCAAAATGTTTTTTAGTAAAGCTAGTGCTACTGAAAAAATCATGGAGGCTGCAACTAAATACTTAGCTATAGCTTTTATTTTGTTATCCGTGGTATTAAGCTCGCTTCGGTATTAATTTTCTAAAGGGTTAATTAACCTAGTAGTTGTTGACAACTACTAGGTTTTTTGTTTTATAAATAAAAAAGGAGGCTAACTAGTAGCCTCGATAACTTGCATAACTAATTATGTTTGGTGGAGGTGAGCGGAGTTGCACCGCTGTCCATAAGTGAACCCACACCAGGCTCTCCGAGCGCAGCTACAATTTTAAATCTCGTTGGTTAAACCTCCTTGTAGCTGGATGATTAACCAACCAACCTGTTAGTTTCCCCTATAGCTCCAGGTAAGGCTATAAGGTACCCTGCTAGTATGACACCGCTCTAATCCCGCAGGAAAAGACTAGAGAAGTGTTAGCTGAACTAAGCAGCTAAAGCGTACTTATTGTTTGCAGTTATTTTAAGTTCCCAAGGTTTAACGAGGTTTCGGGGACCTCGGCTCGCTCCTGATGCTCATCCTACCTATGTCGAACCTAATTCACCCCCAAGGGTCAATTATAGATTAACATAGAAATAAATTTTGGTCAATGGTTAGATGTGCTAACGATACTCTTTCAGCACCCGCTCAATGCGTCGTTCAGCATCTTTTCGGGCTAGAGCATCGCGTTTGTCATGTAGGCGTTTTCCTTTCGCAAGTGCTAGCTCAACTTTGGCGATCCCATTTTTAAAATAAAGTCTTAAAGGTACTAAAGTATACCCTTGTTCCTGGACACGGCCAATTAACCGATTAATTTCTCGGCGGTGCAGCAATAATTTACGAATCCGCAGTGGATCATGGTTAAACCGGTTTCCATGTTCGTAAGGGCTAATATGCAATCCATGAAGGAAAACTTCTCCTTTAGAAATCTTAGCAAAACTGTCGCGTAAATTAACTCGGCCTAAGCGAAGGGATTTCACTTCTGTACCTTGGAGGACAATACCTGCTTCGATTGTTTCTTCAATATGATAATCGTGTCTTGCTTTCCGGTTGTCAGCAATGACTTTGATATCCTTTCCCATAGCACCACCTCTTTCGTATATTATAGCAAAATCTAAACTTCTCTACAAGCTAGGTTTCCCTTTACATAGCAGGATTTCTTTGGCCAAAGAGCGAATCTTAGGCATGACAGCGTGCTTAGGAGGAACAATAATGAGGAAGAGTGGCCTTATTTTTATTATTCTTTTAAGTTTTATTATTAGTTTCAGTTTTTCAACACAAGCTGCTTTTAATCTTTATATTGGCGAACATTTGACCGAATTACATACTCCGCTGAAGAGAGTAAATGGTAATATTCTAGTTCCTTTATCTGTTATTGCAGATTATTTAGCAGTGAAGATTGAAATGGTTGATGAGACCGGGTTCACAATGGAATTTCCCACTAAAACAATCACTATGCAGATTGATGAAGTAAACGCCTTAGTTAATGGAGTAGAGCAGGTATTAGAAGTGCCTCCGATGGTGAGCAATAATGAAATTATGGTGCCACTAAGGTTTATTGCTGATGCCTTAAATTTTCGCATAGTCTTTGATAACCAGCAAATGGCTTTAGTCTTAGTCTTAAACAAGGATATGGCAGAGTATGTGGCATCTAAATTAGCTGATCCTGATTGGGAATCAAGACCAAAGTCACCGACCGTTTTTACCTCATCAACAGATTTGGATGAGTTTGAAAGAGCTGAGCTCAGGGAAATTGTTTTTTTAGATGGCCCTCGTTCTCGTGTTTTTATTGATGTACAAGGTTATACTGCCTATGAGAGTGTTTTATTGACAGAACCAGATCGCTTGTTTATTGATTTAATTGGCATTGATGGTGATCCTTTACCGGTTTTAGAGTTAAATGACCCGATTATCCAAAGAATTCGCAGCAGTCGGTTTAATGAAAATACTATTAGAATTGTTTTAGATTTAAATGAGGCCACTCATTATAAAATTCATCGTTGGCCAAATGGCGGATTAGAAATCGAATTTAATTATCAAATTGGAGATTTTCAGTTTTATCGTGATGCTAACGGTATTGCCAAATTGGCCTTTTCTGGAACAGCTCAACCTCCTTTTCAAAGTACATCCTTTCATAGTCCAACCCGTTTGTCCTTGGATTTTCAGGACACTACCTTGATTGGAGGATATAAGGAGTTCTCCGTTGATGATTCGCGAGTTAAGCAAATTAGGGTAAGTCAATATACTCCTTCTGTGACGCGAGTAGTTTTAGATTTAACCGCACCTTTAACGCCAGTATCCTCTGGGAAAGTAAATGATCAGTTTGAAGTAATCTTTTTTGATGGAACAGCAGAAGATTACCAAAGATATACTTTAAGTCAGCCAGAGGTTGATCCTTATATTGCAATTTCTTCTGATGCTGAAGAAGCAGACATGGACCTAGATGATTCAGAGAAACCACTGAAAGGCAGGGTGGTTGTGATTGATCCTGGCCATGGTGGCTCAGATCCAGGCGCCATTGGTGTAGCTGGTACATTTGAAAAGGATATCGTCTTAGACATTGGTTTAAAACTTGGTGAATTGCTGGAAGCAGCTGGTGCGAGAGTTGCTTATACTAGAATTGATGATCGCTATGTTTCCATATTTGATCGTCCGGTAGTTGCTGAGATAGTTAATGCTGATATTTTTATCTCAATCCATTGTAATTCTTATGAAGGAGAGCTTGCTAAAGGGATTGAAACATTGTACAGTCCGCTTTTTTTAGAAAACTTCCGGTTAGCACAAATTATTCAAAAAGAATTGGTAGTTGAGCTAGAAATGCAAGACCGTGGTTTACGTCCGCGACCAAACTTGCATGTATTAAATGGTACTAGTATGCCTTCCGTCATGGTTGAGCTTGGCTTTTTAAGTCATCCTGAGGAAGAAAAATTGTTAAATTCGTCCCAGTTCCGTGCTAGAGCAGCTGATGCATTATTCAATGGAGTAGTTCGTTATTTCATGCAGCAGAATTAATCTGTAAGCGAGGTGCGGATTATGAAAATCAAGAGATTAATTGCTGGTATGATATTAGTGTTGGCTTGCGTTTTGCTAATAAGGGTCATTAATTGGCAGGAACCAGCGAATCATTTAACTAGCTCGCAGACATTTATTGTATATTTTGCTTCAGAGGAAGGTTTCTCATTAGTCCCAGAGATTAGAGTGGGTGAAGGTTTAATTCATAATCGCTTAGAAGCTCTAGTGGAAGGACCGCGTACTCCGAATTTAGTTCGTGTCTTTCCGCATGATACCAGAATTATCGGTTACCAGATTATAGATGATTTGCTTTACGTGAATTTTAACCAGGCTTTCGTAGATAATCATCCTGGTGGTAGTTTAGGTGAATTATTAACCGTCTATGGTTTAGTTAATAGTGTTACTGAGGATCCACAAATAAATAAAGTAGTAATCCTTGTGGAAGGTAAACAAATTCCAACACTAGCTGGCCATCTTGATTTATTAGAGCCTTTATCACGCGACCAGAGTCTGATAGCAAAAATGCAGTAATGAATGTATAAGGTTTATTTGAACATATATATGCTAGTAGTGATGGAAAAAGAGAGGACTTAATTATGAAATCAGTAATACCAGTAGGATTATATGACTCAGGTATAGGTGGTTTAACTGTTTGGCTTGCCTTGAAAAAAATAATCGATGAAGATCTGATTTATTACGGGGATTTGAAACATGTTCCTTATGGTGATAAATCCAGGGAAGAAATCTTATTCTACTCATATAATATAATAAGTTTCTTGCAAGCACAGGGAGCGAAATTGGTAGTGGCAGCATGTAATACTTCCTCTGCTCTAGCCTTGCCAAAGTTACATTCTACTTTTAAAATGCCGATTTTTGGTGTGATTGAGCCGGCTGTAGAAAAGGCTCTAGCCACCACGAAAAATAATCGTATTGGTCTAATGGCTACTGTGGCAACAGTGAAAAGTGGTAGTTATCAAAACTTGTTTTCAAAAGTTGCACCACATACTAAAGTATTTGCCCAAGCTTGTCCCAAGCTAGTTCCTTTGATTGAAGCTGGCATTTTACAAGGTCAGCTTGTTACTGAAGCTTTATATGAATATTTAGATCCGTTAATCAACCAAGGGATTGATACCCTGGTTTTAGGTTGCACTCATTATCCGTTTTTGTTACCAGAAATTCAGAAGATTGTTGGTGATGCAGTTCAAATAGTTGATCCAGCTTGGCAAACTGCTTTGAATGTCCAAAGCTGGATTCAAGAACATGGGGCAAGGTCTCAAGAAGTTACCCAACGCCAACTTAATTTTTGGGTAAGTGGAAATCCTGCTGAGTTTCAAAAACGAGCAGCTGAATTTATCGGTTATCAAATCGATAAAGTTCATTATCATCAACCACCAGAGGCATTGCCAGATCAGATTGAGCAGCTGATCAGTAAGTTGTCCATAAAATGGGGTGATGATTAATGTATGAGTGGCAAGGCAAAAACTGTGCAGTGGTAGGTCTAGGTGTCAGCAATATACCAGTGATTAGATTTCTACTGCAGCATGGAGCAAAAGTAACTGGACGAGATAGTAAAACTGCCGACGAATTAGGAGAACGTTATCAGATTTTGCAAGAACTGGGGATCCACTGTTTGTTAGGCCATGATTATTTACAAGGTTTAACTGATTATGATTACATTTTTCTTACACCTGGCATTCCTAAACATTTGCCTGAGATTCAAGAAGTAATAGCAAAAGGTAAGGTTCTTTCTGAGATAGAACTAGTTCTTAGTTATGCTAAGGCTCCTGTCTTTGCTATAACAGGCAGCAGTGGGAAAACAACCACTACTACTTTAGTAGGAAAAATGTTAGAAGCAAGCGGTGTTGACTGCTATGTCGGCGGGAATATTGGCCAACCGCTGATTGAAAAAGTGGTAGATATTCCGGCGGAGGCGATTATTGTCTTAGAATTATCCAGTTTTCAGTTAGAACTGCTTAAACAAAGCCCTGATGGGGCATTAGTTACTAATATTAGTGAGAACCATTTAGATATCCACTTAACTATGGATAACTATATTCGAGCCAAGAAGCAGATTTATTTACATCAATCACCGGAACAAGTGTTAGTCTTAAACTATGATGATCCGCTAGCTGAAGAAATGGCTGAGGAAGCAGCTTCACAGGTTTATTATTTTAGTATGAATGAGCAAGTTGCTCAAGGTACATACTTGGAGAATGATGTCTTGTATTATACAGATCAAGCTGGTAAAGTAGAAATAATTCACCGTTCTGAAATAGGTTTAATTGGTGAACATAATGTGGCTAATATGCTTGCGGCTGCTCTATTTGCACATTTGGCTGGAGCGAGTTGGGAGGCCATTCGACAAGTTGCCCGGGAATTTACGGGAGTACCACATCGGTTAGAAAAAGTAGCTGTACTAGATGGAGTTACATATTATAATGATTCCATTGCTACTTCACCAAGTCGGGCAATTGCCGGTTTGAAAGCCTTTTCGGCTCCGCTAATTCTAATAGCTGGTGGATATGACAAACAATTATCTTTTGACGAGTTAGCCAAGGAAATTAGTCAACGGGTTAAGGATTTAATTCTAATTGGTGAAACAGGTCCTAAAATAAAGAAAGCAATGGAAGATTTAGCAAAAGAACAAGGTCGGATAACAACTGTGCTCCATGAAACTGATACTCTAGCGCAGGCCGTTAAGTTAGCCAGCCGGTTAGCTAAGCCAGGAGATGTTGTATTATTATCACCGGCCTCAGCTAGCTTTGATATGTATCCCAGTTTTGTAGCACGAGGAGAACATTTTCGTCACCTTGTTAGGGAGCTAGAATCCAAGTAATATTACAGGAGGTATAAAATGGCTAGACATGATGGAAGAGCTGCCAACCAGCTGCGTCCAGTAACAATAGAAAGAAACTATATTAAACATGCTGAGGGTTCGGTTTTAATTACAGTTGGGGATACCAAGGTAATTTGTACTGCCACTGTAGAGGATCGAGTTCCTCAGTTTTTAAGAGGTACAGGTGAAGGATGGATTACAGCGGAGTATTCTATGTTACCACGGGCAACAGAAATTCGTAATCCAAGAGAATCTTCACGGGGTAAGATTGGTGGAAGGACCCATGAAATCCAACGTTTAATCGGCCGTGCTCTACGCTCTGTAGTTGATTTAAAAGCTATTGGCGAACGTACAATCTGGATAGATTGTGATGTGATTCAAGCCGATGGAGGTACTCGTACAAGTGCCATTACTGGTTCTTTTATCGCGTTGTATGATGCTCTGAATGCTTTGAAAGAGCAAGAGAACTGGGAGACTTTGCCGATCAATGATTTTTTGGCAGCTGTGAGTGTTGGAATTGTTGATGGAGAGCCATTGTTGGATTTGTGTTATGTGGAAGATTCAAATGCGCAGGTTGATTTTAATGTTGTAATGACTGGAACAGGAAAATTAGTAGAAGTTCAAGGAACAGCAGAAGGGTTACCGTTCACTCGTGTCGAATTAATAACTATGCTAGATTTGGCAGAGTCTGGAATTAATGAACTGATCAAGAGGCAAAGACAAGAGTTAACAAGTGAGTTAAATGGTTTAAACACCAAATAAATTAAAAGCAGGTGATTGTCTATGGAAAAAATTGATTTAGTAATCGCCTCTAGAAACAAAAAGAAAATCGAAGAGCTTAAACGGTTATTAGCAGATTTGCCAATTGTAGTGAGAGCTGTCGATGAAATTGCTGATGTACCAGAAGTGGTTGAGGATGAGCCTACATTTAAAGCAAATGCTATTAAAAAGGCGGTTGAAGTTGCTAAAGCAACAGGATTAATGGCTTTAGCCGATGATTCTGGCTTAGAAGTTGAATATTTAAATGGTGAGCCAGGAGTTTATTCTTCACGTTATGCTGGGATCCCCCGCGATGATCAGCGCAATAATGAAAAATTACTTCGCAAAATGCAAGATGTTCCTTGGGAAAAACGGGATGCCTGGTTTAAATGTGTTATTGCCTTAGCCACACCTGATGGTGAAGTAGAAACATGTGAAGGTAAGTGCGTTGGTAAGATTGGCTATCAACCTAAAGGAGAATTAGGTTTTGGGTATGACCCAATTTTTGTATTACCTGAATATGATAAGACTCTTGCTGAAATTGATCCAGACTTAAAAAATGAAATCAGTCACCGTGCTAAAGCCTTAGATCAAGTAAAAAAAGTTTTAGCAGAAAAAATTCAAAAAATGGGTTGACATATTAACCAGTACATGGTACTATAATAAATGTCAGTCCGATTGGGCTACGGCAATAAACAGTCGGGGCGTGGCGCAGTTTGGCTAGCGCGCCTGCCTTGGGAGCAGGAGGCCGG
>ERZ773359.3576-NODE-3576-length-17575-cov-4.873459_pt1 | contig 17575 bp, 16 predicted proteins | sample MGYA00374955_ERZ773359 | MGnify/ENA primary metagenome ERZ773359 (study PRJEB29098, sample SAMN04486028) | biogas fermenter metagenome | study: EMG produced TPA metagenomics assembly of the Biogas fermentation microbial communities from Germany - Plant 4 DNA1... | reverse complement strand
AATTTTGGCGGCGCTGGCATATATCTTTGGGGACATGGTTTCGCGATTATTTATACATCCCCCTGGGCGGCAGCAGAGTTTCAACTATTCGCTGGTTACTTAATATTTTGCTAGTCTGGTTAGTAACCGGTTTTTGGCATGGTGCCGACTGGAATTTTATTTTTTGGGGGCTTTTCTATGGGTTTTTACTAATCATGGAAAAGTTTTTTTATCGTCATTTAATTGAAAAACTACCGTCCTTTTTTTCTCATGTGTATGTTCTTTTTTGCGTCATAATTGGTTTTGTTATTTTTAATGCAAACGATATTTCTGACGCTGTTTTAAATGTTAAGGGCATGTTGGGATTGTTGGAAGTGCCTCTTTTTAATCAGGAAGCACTTTATTATTTGCAAAGCTATGCAGTTGTGTTGGTAACGGGCATTATATGTGCTACACCTTGCGTTAATAAGCTAATAAAAAAAGTAAAAAGCAGAAAGAAGGGCGGTTTGATAATAAATCTGGCAGAGCCTGTATTTTTATCGGCTCTGTTGTTAACGGTAACAGCTTATCTAGTGGATGGCTCTTTTAATCCGTTTTTGTACTTTAGATTTTAAGGAGGGCAGCATGAACGGCACTGTAAAAAATAAAGTCATTGCCCTTTCTTTTGTTTTTATTGTGGTTACAATATTTTTTCTCAATATAATCTGCCCCCCTCGAGAGTTATCTTTTAGTGAAAGAAGAAAACTGCAGCAGTTTCCCGCTGTCACCCTTTCTTCTCTTCTCAATGGAAGTTGGATTGATAAATTTGAAAAATACAGCCTTGATCAATTTGTGTTTAGGGAAGAGTTTCGGGCACTAAAGGCTGCAGTATTGTTTAAGCTGTTTAGACAGAAAGATAATAACGGCATTTATCTTATTGATGAACATGTTTTTAAAATGGAATACCCTTTAAAAGAAAAATCCATTGCAAGGGCGGCACAAAAGCTAAATGAAATTTATGACTACTATTTGCAGGGGATGAATGTCTATTATGCCATCATTCCAGACAAAAATTATTTTGCTGCAGCGCAAAACGGCTATCCTGGTTTAGATTATCAGCGGCTGGTAGAAATCATGAATGAGAAGATTAGCAAGATGAAATATATTGATCTTTTTAGCTGCTTAAAACTATCAGACTATTATCGCACGGATTTGCACTGGCGTCAGGAGAGATTGCAGCCTGTAGTGGCACAAATCACACATGCAATGGGGCTGTCACCAAGCTTGGCAGCGAGACAATATACCCAGGTAAAAAAGTATCCTTTTTATGGAGCATATTATGGCCAGGCAGCTTTGCCTTTAAAGCCTGAGGAGTTAATCTATCTTACCAATGAAAGCATTGAAGCTGCAGTGGTCTATTATTATGATAAAAATGAATATGGCAAAGTTTATGCAACGGAGAAATTTGGTCAGATTGATTCCTATGATCTTTTTCTTTCCGGCGCAGTAGCGCTGCTTTCCATCGAAAACCCTCATGCCAAATCTCAAAAGGAATTAATTATTTTCCGGGATTCTTATGGCAGCAGCTTGGCACCGCTGCTTTTGGCAGAGTATCAGAAGATTACACTCATTGATTTACGTTATATTGCAGCACATAAATTAGGGGAATTTATAGATTTTAAAGATCAGGACGTGCTGTTTTTATACAGCACATTAATTCTAAATAATAGTGAGATGTTAAAGTAGATTCGCCTTAAGCAAAAGCTTGAGACAAATAGCAGCTCTCCTTGGTGTCAGTAGGGGAGTGGTAAGCCGGATAAAAAAAGTGTGACAAGGAACCGTCCCCTATCACATTGACATCAAATGTATAGTAATGCTATACTTGAACTAGTAAACTAGTAAATTAGTAAATTAGTAAACTCTAGATTAGTGAGGGGATGAAGATGAAAATACCCACTACCTTAAAGCATAAACCGGTAATTGTCTCTGAAAACTATGAAAATGTTGATGGCAGGAATGCTTATAAAAGTGATGCCAAGGGGCTTTCCTTAGGACTTGCGCAATGGAATGACCGCGGTAAGGTTGATATTTCTGCTAAAGTTTGGCGCCATACGGGAGAAAAATGGTCACGGCAGTCAGAGGAATTACCTTTGCATCGTGTTTTAGATTTGGCAATTCTGGTTTGCCGGGCTCAACAGTATTTTCAGGAAGCTTACCGCTATGAAAATCTATATGATCCGGAAAAGCCTGTAATAGACCGAATTGGTTTGCAGGGAGATGCCATGACTGTGTCTATATGTACCGATAATGAAAAAATAAATGAAGATATTCAGCTTTTTAGCCAGGCCATTAGTGAAGATGGAGAGCTTATTGGTGAGCGACTGCGTACTTTATCACGGATTCTAAAGGAAATGGGGTATTAATTTGGACTCTGAACGCAGGAAGCAGCTAAAGGAACTATATAAACAAATGAAACCTGACATGGGTATTTTGGCCATAAAGCATAACGGTAAGAATAAATATTATCTTGAAGGGACTCAATATTTAAGAAGCACAACCAATAGTACAAAGTTTAAACTAAACTTTGGCAATCATCCTAATAGGCAGTTGCAAAAAGACTGGCAGAAAGACGGGAAAGAAAGTTTTACTATTGAAGTACTTGAAAAATTAAAATATGATGAAGATGAAACAAAAACTGATTACAGTGAAGAATTGGCGATCTTAAAAATACTGTGGGAAGAAAAGTTACTGCAGCAAGGTGCAAGGTTATATTGATTTAAAAGAAGGGTGCTCTTTTAGGAGGGCACCCTTTATACTTAAACTATTTGTTTTTTGCTTTTGCCAATCTTGCTTCAACATCATGCCAATTGACCAGATTCCACCAGGCTTCAACCCAAGCTGCCCTTTTATTTTGATACTTGAGATAGTAAGCATGTTCCCAAACATCGCATGCCAGCAGTGGGGTTACGCCCCAAATAGATAAGTTTTGATGTTTTTCTGTTGTCATAATGTCTAGTTTGGCAGCGTAGGGATTCCAGACCAGAAGCCCCCAGCCGGAGCCCTCAACGGCAACTGTTGCCGCATTAAAGTGCTTTTTAAAGGCTTCAAAGCTGCCAAAATCCTGATTAATCTGCTGAGCAAGAGCGCCTTGGGGAGCACCACCTCCTGAGGGACTCATATTTTCCCAAAAGATGCTGTGCAGTACATGACCTGATCCATGAAAAGCTAACTCTCTTTCCCAATGCTTAATCAGGGAATAATCTCCTGCTGCCCGTGCTTCGGCAAGTTTAGCCACTGCATTATTGAGCCCGTCCACATATCCTTTATGATGTATACTGTGGTGCAGTCTTACTGTTTCTTCATCATAATAGGGTTCAAGAGCATCATAGGCGTAAGGCAGTTCAGGTAGCTTATAAAGCATAAAAACACCCCTTTTATTATTTCTAAAATTTTCTTGTATACAGTGTAGCATACCGCAGCATAAAAAAAGTTAATATACCATAACAAAAAATCTAATTATGGAGTGTCTCTATTAGCAGAGCGATCTGCCAAATTTTATTTCAGCTTGACAGGAACTTTTTTGTCGCTAGCTCGTCTTAAATAGAAATAGATCAACAGGAAAAGAGGGATTGGTATGAAGAAATTATTGTGTTTATTTCTAGCGTTGGCTGTATTATTTGTTTTTGCTGCTTGCCAGTCGGCAGGGGGTGGACAAGGAAGCAGTGTTCTCGACGGTAGTCTTGAAGAAATTTTGGCTGAAATTTATGAGACGGCAGAAGTTGATGATTTCTTTAAAGAATTCATAGAGACTGGGTTACAAACAACTGAAATTAATGCAGAAAATTGCAGTTATCATTTAGGTACCGAGATAGAATTTGCAGAAGCTATTGCTTCTGAACCAATTATGATGCCTTCTGCTTATGAGTTATGTTTGGTACGTGTCAAAGAGGATGCAGATATTGAAGAGATAAAAACTGCGATTAAAGAAAATGTTGATCCCCAGAAATGGATTTGTGTGGGTGTAGATCCTGATAAGATAATTGTAGACAATATTGATGATGTCATTATCCTCATTATGAGTGATGATCAAGGGGAAGCTCTACATAAAGCTTTTCTATCCTTGGGAAAATAATTGTACAGGAAAACAGGCTGTTTACAAATCCTAATGCCAGCGGTATAACTTGTAGAGTGTGCCGCTGGCCTTTTTTTGCACCTTTTTTGCTATAAAGCATACAATATTGAAGCAATGAAGTGTTTAATTAAGAAAGTTTAAGGATGTGAGTTTGATTGAGAGCTTATAAATACTGCAATCAGAGAGTGTTGAAGAAAGACAGTGTAAAAAAAACTGACAGCAATGAACAGTTTAAAACTGATCAGCATCGTGTTTTACTTACAGTGCCTAATTCCAGCGCGTATGCGCAAAAAGGCCGTTTATTTGCAGTGGTAGATAATACTTCTTTAAGTGCCCAAAATTTTTTCCATAATATCTTAATTACAAATCCCTTAGATTCTGGCAGGATAATGTATCTAAATACGATAACCGGCGGTGCTGTACTCAGCCCCTCAGACCAGACTCTTAGCTACGAATCGGCCTTAGAGATAACTTTAATTCGCAATCCCTCCTTTGTGGTCACACAGAATTTGAGTATTGTCAGCCTTAATTTTGGCTTTACCGGGGCCAGCGCTATGATGGCAGGCCGGAATACAGCGCACCAAGGAGGCTCTACCGCCTTTTCTACTTTACAGACTGTAAATCCGATTTTGTTGGATTTTGCAGGGGAAATAGTGATACCACCGGGAAATACCATCGCGATTCAGTTCGCTGCTTTTGGCCTTACTGCCGGCAACCCTGATGTTATTTTCTTAAACACGACGGCCACTTGGTATGAGCTCGATCTGCCCGGCCACAAAGGAAAAAGCCACAATTCTAAGCAAGTGCTTGCATGAATTCCCTCTGGAAAATTTAATACAAAAATGACCGGAGTATCCCGGTCATTTTAATTTGCCCCTATAAATCAATTTTCTTTTCTATTAAATAACTGGTGGCTAAAAAGAGGGTGACTGTTACTACTAACACATAAATATTGCTTGCTATGTTTGCTGTGAGAGAACCAGTATGAAAAAAATCTAAAGTCATGCCGTTTAAAATTAGTTGGTTTAACATAAAATTATTACTTTGCAAATTTAAGTTTAAATAATATGGCAGCAAAGAAGCAATTTTAGTTTCCCCGTACGACATTAACCAGCTCAAGATTAAGAATAAGACAAACCATAAACCGCCTATCTTTTTATTCCTAAATGTAACTCTGCTGAGGGTGATGGAAAAATAGACCAAAAGCAAAAAGTTAGAAGTTTTTAATACTGTATTGAAAATAAAGAATAGAGCCTGTTTAAAGGAAATAACTTGTGCTATGGCGGTAAATATTTCTGTTAAATTGTGAACGGCTGCATTAAATATGGAAATCATCATTAGATTGTATAGTGGGAAAACTGTTCCTAAAAGAAAGAACCAGATGAAAGCCACTGTTAGTTTTGCACCAACTATTTGTTTACCTGTCAGGGGAAGTGTAAATGTTAGATAGCCTCTATCCTCATATAATTCCTTTCTAAAGGAGCCTACTATATAGAGAAATGTAGCTACAGCTGTACCAAAAAGAGTTAGACCTAATAATAAGGATACAAAACCAATGCTATTAATTGGGGCTCTACTAGCATTAACTAAATAGGTATAGAAACCTGTAATCAGCATCAATACAAACGCCATGGTGCCGAGAATATATCTGTATGTGCCTTTGATTTCGTATTTAATATATTTAAACATTGCCGTATTCCTCCTTACTGTGCAAAAATCTCCTTATAGATTTCAACTATCTGTTTACCTTTTTCTTCCCGTAGTTGTTCAGCATTACCTTTGGAGACCAGACGGCCCTCCTTTAAAAATACTACCTCATCCAAAATATTTTCCATTTCGCTTACTAAATGAGTAGTAATCAACATTGAACTGTTTTCGTTGTAATTATTGATAATAGCATCTAAGATTTGATCTCGCGCTACCGGATCCACACCTGCAATTGGTTCATCTAAAATATATAATTTGGCCTTTCGCGCCAAGGCAAGTGCCAAATTTAGTTTTTCGTGCATTCCCTTGGAGAGGGTATCAATTTTCATATTCTCTTTCAACTGCATAAAATCCAGCAGTTCCGCAAATCTATTTGCGTCAAAATCAGCATAAAAATCTTTAAATAACCGGCAGGCATCTTCTATTTTCATCCATTTATATAAATAATTACGATCTGGTAAATAGGAAATTATCGATTTTGTATAGACTCCAATTTTCTGCTGATCAATTAGCACTTCTCCACTTGTTGGCCTCAGTAATCCGGTCAGGATTTTAATTAGGGTAGTTTTTCCGCTGCCGTTAGGGCCTAAGATTCCTACCACTTTGCCTTTTTTAATTTTTAAATTAAGATTGTCCAAAGCTATTTTGTCATAGTATATCTTAGTAAGATTTTTTATCTCTACAATGTTATTCATTTTTTCTCCTCCCCTACGAGTTCTGCAATCATGGTAAATATCTCTTTATTATTAAAACCTAATTTGTGCATGTTTGTAACAAAATTATTTACTACTTCCAATGCCAGGCTTTTTTTCAAGGCCTGCATTTTTGTTTGCTCTTGCGTTACAAATGTCCCCATACCCCGTTGTGTAAAGACCAGCCCCTCACGCTCCAATTCTTGATAACTTCTTTGGATAGTGTTGGGGTTAACTTTTAATTCCTTTGCTAATTCCCGGACAGACGGCAATTTGTCACCCCCGCTTAATTTCCCGGCAGCGATCTGTGTTTTAAGCAAATTAATTATTTGTGTATAAATTGGCAGATTGCTGTCAAATTGCATTGGTTCACCTCCGCAGAACGTGTCTTACTGTACTAGCTAAATAGTACACTAATACTATGCAACTGTCAAGAGGGATGTTAAATTTTTCGATTTTTACCTTACCGGCTGTTTTTTGGGACATACTAACAGTAGGAAATTGAAGTAGGAGGTAGAATATGCCGGAAAAAGTTTCAGAAAGGTTAGAAGGCCGTGTCAGCTATCATGATTCCGTTGAGGAGATGCTAAAGAGAATCAGGGATGACGGGCTATCCAGTGTCTTCTCCAGGTGGGAAGAACAGGAGAAAATACGCTGTAAGTTTTGCCTCCAAGGCCTAAGCTGTCAGTTGTGTACGCATGGCCCTTGCCGCATCAGTGAAAAAGCAGGTGCCGAAAAAGGGGTCTGTGGTATCGGTCCAGATGCCATGGCTATGCGCAACTTTTTAATGAGAAATATTATGGGGGCGGCAACATATGGACATCATGCTTTTGAGGCTTTTAGAACATTAAAGGCCACAGGTGAAGGGAAAACACCATTTAAAATTACCGACGTTGATAAATTGAAATGGATGTGTGAGCGGACAGGCATCGATCCTAATCAGGATACAAAACAATTAGCCATTCAGCTGGCAGAGCTGCTGGATCGGGAATTAAAGGTAAATCCTGATCAAAAAAGCATAATGGTAGAGGCCTTTGCCCCTAAAAAGCGCAAAGCTTTATGGAAAGAACTGCACTTATACCCTGGCGGAGTACAGCATGAGGTAGAAAACTGCATTGCCAGTTGTTTAACCAATGTTGACGGCGATTACGTCTCTTTAGCCAAAAAGGCGCTGCGCTTAGGACTATCCACCATCTATACAGCGCAAATTGGTTTAGAGATGACACAGGATATCTTGTTTGGCACCCCGATGCCGCATGAGGTTGATGTAGATTTGGGCATTATGGATCCGGATTATGTAAATATTGCCTTTAATGGTCACCAGCCTTGGATTGGGGTAGCAACACTGCAGAAAGCAAAGCAGGCAAAATATCAGGAGATGGCGAAAAAAGCTGGCGCTAAAGGCTTACGTATTGTCGGCTCCATTGAAACGGGTCAGGAGCTGCTGCAGCGCTTTGAGGTAGATGATGTCTTTGTCGGCTTAATGGGCAACTGGTTAGCTATAGAACCGTTTCTTGCTACCGGTACTGTAGATGCTCTGGTGATGGAAGAAAACTGTTCGCCGCCGGCAATAGATCAATATGCGGAAAAATATCAGGTAGCTTTGATTAGTGTTAGTAGCATTATTGGTGTACCCGGCACAGAGCATAACATGGCCTATAACCCGATTAAAGCTGATGAAATGGCAGAAAAATGTATCGAGCTGGCCATTGAGAATTTTAAAAAACGCCATGGTAAAATTAAACCGATGGTACCAAAGTATAAAAGAAAAGCTATTGCCGGCTTTTCTACAGAGGCAGTCTTAAAGGCAATTAACAACGACTTAAATGTGTTGGTAGATGTTATTTCTAAGGGGAAAATTAAGGGGATAGTGGCTTTAGCCAACTGTGCTACTTTGCGTAACGGTCCCCATGACTGGAATACTGTCAATATTACCAAGCAATTAATTAAGCGCGATATTCTGGTAGTGGCCGGAGGTTGTGGTAATCATGGACTGGAAGTAGCCGGACTATGTAATCTTGACGCCATTGAGTTGGCAGGCCCGGGGCTGCAGGAAGTGTGTAGAGCACTTAGTATCCCTCCTGTATTAAGTTTTGGCACCTGTACCGATACGGGGCGTATTTCCATGCTGGTAACTGCTTTAGCTGATCATTTAGATGTTGATATTTCAGACTTACCGATCGCAGTGACAGCACCGGAATGGATGGAGCAAAAAGCCACCATCGACGGAATTTTTGCGGTAGCCTACGGTGCATACACGCACCTTTCTCCCACACCCTTTATCACAGGTGCTCCTAACCTGGTAAAATTGCTGACGGAGGATGTGGAGGAGATGACAGGTGGTAAGGTGGCTTTGGGAGATGATCCCGTACAAGCAGCAAGTGATATCGAAGCTCACATTATTAAAAAGAGAAAACAGCTGGGACTCCAATAAAATAAGTTTGCATAAGTGTGACAAAAAAAGCCAGGGGGCCAGTTCCGTGCTCCCTGGTCTTTACTTTATTCATACTTTTTCCACTCTAACAGCGGCAACTTTTAGCTCAGGAATCTTGGCTAATTTATCAACTGCCGTATTGGTCAGGTAATTTACTTTGGCATCGGCAAAATGCATGGGCATAAACATGACTTCTTCAGCAATTTTATCAGTTGCTTTAACGGTAGTGGTAACAGAACCCCGGCGGGAGCTAACTTTAACCTGGTCACCATCTTTTAAGCCTAAACGGTCAACAGTTGCAGCATTGATTTCGATATACGATTCAGATGACTTTTTATTTAGCTCATCTACTTTACCAGTCATGGACATGGCATGGTACTGATATAGATTTCTGCCGGTAGTCATAATAAAGGGATAATCATAATCAGCTAATTCTGCACTGGAAATGTTATCTACAGTCACAAAAAGCCCTTTACCGCGGTCAAACTTATCCTGATGGAGAATCGGTGTTCCCGGGTGGTCCTGATCTAAACATGGCCACTGAATGCCTACTTCTTCCAGGCGTTCATAAGTAATACCGGCATATTCGGGAACTAGGGCGGCGATTTCTGCCATGATATCTGCCGGATGCTGATAATTTTGTGGGTAACCCATAAGATTCATTAATTCTGTGTAAATAACCCAATCCGGTTTGGAATCGCCAATGGGTTCTATGGCTTTTCTGACTCTTTGAATTCTTCTTTCCGTATTTGTAAATGTCCCGTCTTTTTCGGCAAAAGAAGAAGCAGGTAAGACAACATCAGCTAATACTGCCGTTTCAGTTAAAAAAATATCCTGTACAACTAAAAATTCAATACTGCTTAGTGCTTTTTTGACGTTTTTTAAGTCGGGGTCGGTCATCATGGGATTTTCACCGGTTATATACAAGAATTTAATTTTACCGTTCTCGCCGCCATGGATAATTTCGGAGAGTGTTAAGCCGGCCTTGGCCGGTAGTTTTACTCCCCAAGCTTCCTCGAACTTTCTTCTTTTTTCTTCATGGTACACTTTTTGGTAACCAGGCAAATCGCCCGGTAGGCAGCCCATATCACTGGCACCTTGCACATTGTTTTGTCCGCGTAAAGGATTAATCCCGGCAGATGCTTTGCCGATGTTGCCGCAGAGCATGGCCAGGTTAGACAGAGCCATGGTAGCGTGCACACCGGACAAATGCTGTGTAATGCCCATGGCATAAAAGATTCCGGCTTTATCTGCTGCGGCATACATTTGTGCTGCTTTTTTGATGTCTTTTGCTTTAATGCCGCAGACTTCGGCTACTTTCTCTGGCGTAAAATCCTGCAGATGTTCAACAAGCTTTTCAAATCCTTCTGTTCTTTTGGCAATATACTCTTTGTCATGCCAATCATTTTTTATTATCTCATGCATCATGGCATTGATTAAAGCTATATTGCTGCCTGGCTTTATTTGCAAATAAATATCGGCAATTTTTGCAAGATCAATTTTACGCGGGTCGGCAACAATTAATTTTGCTCCTCTTTTTTTAGCCTGCCGCATAAAATTACCTATGACGGGATGGTTCTCAGTCGTGTTGGAGCCGATCACAAACATTAAATCGGTATCAAGAATTTCACCAATACTATTTGTCATGGCGCCGCAGCCTAAAGTGGTTGCAAGACCTACAACCGTTGATGAGTGTCAGAGCCTGGCGCAGTGATCAATATTATTGGTGCCAAAAACCATCCTTATTAGCTTCTGAAATAAATAATTCTCTTCATTGGTGCATCTTGCGGAGCTTAAACCGGCAAAAGCATTACTGCCGTATTTATTTTTTATTTGCCGATATTTTTCTATTATTAAGCTATAAGCTTCATCCCAAGTTGCTTCTACAAATTTACCGTTTTTCTTAATGAGCGGTTTTGTTAATCTATCTTTATGATTAATATATTTGTGGCCAAATTTACCCTTGACACAAAGTAGACCGTTATTGGGAGGCACTTTCACAGGCTTAACGTCAATAACTTTTTCCTGCTCAATCACTAATTCCAATTGGCAGCCAACTCCGCAGTAGGAACAGGTGGTTTTCACAAAACGTGTTTTTTTCTCTTCCCGAGCTTTATCTCGTACAGCCAGCTCCTGAACAAATTCTTCCTCAAATTTTCTAGGAATGATGGCACGTACCGGACAAATATCTATACAGTTGCCGCAGGATTCGCATTCAACTGTAATTTTACGCTGCACATAACCTTCTTCAGTTAATTTCAGGGCGCCAACACCCTGCAATTCTTCACAGACCCGTACGCAAAGATTGCAGGCAATGCATTTGTTGGGGTTAATTATATAGAATGGATTTCTTTCATCAAGGGGAAATTTTTTGCGTTTGGCTGTTTGTGTAGGCTGGGTAACTTCATACTCTTGACAGTATATTTGTAGTTTGCACTGTGTTGCCGTGGAACAATGTTCGCATTCAAGGGGATGTTCTGAAAGCAGGGAAGTTAAGACTTTTTTTCTTGCTTCCTTAACCCGCTCAGTTTGTGTTTTAATTTTCATGCCATCACTAATGACATGAGTACAGGCATTGACCAGTTCTTTTGCACCTTCAAGCTCTACCACACTTAAGTCGCAGCTGGCTACCGGCTCTAACCTATCGTCATACATTAGTGCAGGAAGAATGATTCCAACTTGGCGGCAGGCCTCGAAAATAGTTAAATTATCTTGAACTTCATAATCTCGATTATCAATGGTTATTTTGGCCATTTTGCTAACCTCCTTGCGGCAATACATGGCAAGGAGGGTCGTTTAGACCCTCCGCAAGCTGCAAATTGGCTGTTATTCGCTCATTTTTCTAATGCCGGCATCATTAATGATATCTGCTACATCACGCCACTTATTCAAGGTGTAGATATGCAGGCCATCGATGCCGGCACTGATGAATTTATGAATTAGCTTAACGGTATATTCTTTCCCTGCTTTTTTAAAATCCTCCGGGTTGTCACCATAGCGGGCAATAATTTCTGCCAAATCACGTGGGATTGCACTGCCGTTTGATACAGCCATGCGGATGGTGGGCTCTTTTTGTAAAACAGGCATTACTCCTACATCAATGGGCAAATAAATACCTGCTTTACGAATAGCTTCGACCCACCATTCATAATGTTCTACATCATAGCAAAGCTGTGTCATAATAAAATCTGCTCCGGCATCCTGTTTCATGCGCAAATGTGCAATATCGTCAGCAAATGAATTTGATTCAAAATGTTTTTCCGGATTGCCTGCAACGGCAATGATAAACTGCGGGAAGCTCTCCCTGATATGGGCTACTAGTTCATTGGCGTAATCAAAATCGCCTCTGGTTTCTTCCCAACCTTTGGGGAAATCCCCCCTCAAGGCCAGGATATGGTCTACACCTATGTTGAGATAACCTTGCAGTTCTTGATTGATCTTATCTATAGTGTTTCCAATACAGGTGTAATGGGTAACGGGAATGGTTTGGCCGCTTTTTTTTATGGCTTGGCAAATCTCGACATTTCGGCCGGCATTGGTTCCGCCTGCGCCATAAGTACAGCTGATAAAATCAGGTTTAAATTTATAAAGATGGTCTAATGTTTCCAGAAGAGGTTCTAGAGGCTTATCTGCTTTAGGTGGAAATACCTCAAATGAAAAGCTCATCCTTTCTTCCATAATTTCCAGCACATTCATCTTAAAACCCCCAATAAAATAATTTGCTTATATTTTCCCTCTTACAGGCACTATTAATACTAAAATCGGTAATACTAAAAAGGCAAAAGAAAAATTTGGTTTATAAATTTAGTAACAAGTACCTGCTGCGTCTGGGTAAAGGGGAAGAAGTGGTCATTTAAAACAAAAACCCTTCGAAATCGAAGGGTTTTGTTTGTAAAATATTTAGCTTTGTGCCACTGTTGCTTCCTCTCCGGAAGAAGGTGCAGTGGTGATTTTGGGTTTAACTGTAGTTTTCCAGGCGTGCATGGCCAAAGAAACAGCAATTACCCCATATGCAACAAAAACTCTGAAGTATTCTCCAAGCTGAGCGTTGTTAAAGAGCTCTTTACCGGCCTGTGGTGCCACAATGAATAAAGTATGGAAGAGGATGACGCCAATGATTGCCTGCTTGTTGTTGGCTTTTTGTACGGAAGCTCCGCCTACAAGCAGCGCAGCAATGGCAAATTGCCCTACTTGTGTATGAGCACCGTAAGTGGAAAAGGTTCCAATGTTTTGCAGGTAAATTAATTGTCCCCAGCAGGCAAGTACAGTTGAAATGATCATGGCAATGACCCGCAAGCGATCCACATCAAGGCCGGCGGCATTGGCCACAGTCTGGCTTTGTCCTACCGTTCGCATATTTTGACCTAAGCGGGTACGGAGGATAAGGGAATTAAAAAGGCAAAGCGCAACAATACACAAATAAGTAGTAACGGGAATTCTTACAAATAAAAGAATTTGCTCTACCGGTTTTAGGTAGGTAGCAAAATAAAGTGCGATGGCCAGCGCTATGAAAAGAAGCGGCCTGGTAATTTGATAATGCGGATCTTTTTTAATTAGTTTTTTATTGATTAAATCCCAGACTTGATAGGCAATTAATATGATAATTGCGATGGTGACTGCATCAAGTAGGAGCAGGCGGTCTGTAGAGAGGAAATCTGTCAGTGGAGGAATGAAATTAATAAGCGCAAAACCAAGTACTGCCGCAGCTCCCAGCATAATTATGCTTTGCAGAGAACCGTTTTTCTTGCGCAAATATAATACCAACTTTACTAAAGCGGCTATAAACATAATGGTAAAAGTAATTTTAAGGATGGCTATCATAGGAACTGTGTCCAAAGAATATTTAAGATTATCGGCAAGGTCAATGGTATTTTTAACGCCTATGCCGGTAGAAATAATTAAGCGAGGATTATCTACCGGTATGATGCCTCCAATAATGTAGAGGAAAAAAAGCTGATACAGTCCGTCGGCGAAATAGCCTAAAACCAGACCTGCTATCATTTCAGCACCTTTCATTTTGTTAAATAAGCGGCCTACTAACAAGCCAAACAAAATGGCGATTGGTGTGGACATCAGTACACAGAGCAAGAAACCGGTAATGCCGGTAAAGCCCCAGTAGACCACCCAGAATACCGCGATTTGCGCAGCGATGGCACCGATGACAATACCGAAGTTAAGCCCCATGCCGGCCAAGACGGGAATCAGTAGCGATAAAACTAAAAATCCGTTACGCCCAAAACGGGTAAAAAGTTCCGCCGCCACAAAAGTCAGAGGGCTTTTAGAAGCATAAATGGCGGCAATACACAATAAAACAAAAAGAATTACTACCTTGTTATCGAGAATCGCTTTAATGGCTTTATCTTTTAAGTTGCTCATTTTATTTATCTCCTTTCGTTTTAGATAGGGCGTAGAGGATAATTCCATTGGAGATAATGAGCCGAATGACGTCCGGCAGGTTGCTTTCCGGCAATACTTGGTTGATAACCGGTAATGCAACGGCTAAGAGGCCTTGAAAGAGGAAGGTGCCAATTATTACGTTTGAAATGGAGGCTTTTTTTGTAGTGGCTCCACCAATTAAGACGGCAGCCACACAGTGGAAGCCCATCCACAAAGGCGCATTATAAAGCTGCAAAAAACCATAACTTTGTGCGTAAGTGATGATACCTATGGCTCCCAGAGCTGTTGAAAATGCTGTGCCAATAATACGCATTTTATTAACATTAATGCCTGACGAACGAGTAAAAGCCGGACTAGAGCCTGCCGCACTTAAGGCTATCCCTGTCTTACTCCTCATAAAAAGCCAGACAATTACACACACCAAGAAAAAGAACAGGATCAGCCCGGTTGGGACAAAAAGTCCTTTACCCTCCTGGCCGATGGTAAAAGATAAGGTCTCGTTTAATAGACCGCCAAAAGTATTGCTTAAACTAATGGTATTTCTCATGCCGACCTGGCCGATAGGCCAGATGAGATCGCCATTAGTAAAGGGGAGTGACAGCCACATAATATTCATAAAAGCTATAACGGAAAACCCTACATAAGTAGACACTGTCATTTCCGAACCTTTAACGTTATTCAGCAGCATGCCGTACAGTATACCTAAAACAATGGCAATGGCAGTGCCTACCAACATTGCTACCCCTATAGCAAGCCAGGGGTTTGCAATTTCCAGCTCTATACTGATGGCTGCCCCTAATAAGCCGCTAACGATACCTAAGGAGATACCAAAATTAGGTCCTATACCACATTGGATAGCCGGTACCATTGCTAAAACCAGAATGCCGTACATGGCCCATCTGCGCAAAGTATCTCCCAATAAAGTGGCAATATTTAATCCTAGCGGCACGGCTGACAGCAATACAAGGAGAAAAAAACCGGCTATAATTAAGCGAGGCAAACCAATGTTATCGTAGGCTTTTTTTATATATTCTTGCATCTTGTATACCTCTTTCCACTTGAAAAAGTCTGATTTGGTTCAAAATTAGTATGCTTATCCTGCGGCCATGGCCAAGCCAATCTCAGCATCCGGGGCATCAGGCTTGACGATAGCTGAAACTTTACCACCGGATACAATGGCGATGCGGTCACAGAGAGAGCGCAATTCCACTAGTTCAGAGCTTACAATAATGATGGTCATTCCTTGTTCGCGATTTAATTTGGCAAGATATTCCAGAACAAGCTTTTTGGCCCCAATATCAATACCTCTGGTCGGTTCCGAGACAATTAGGATTTCAGGATTCATGGTTAGCGCTCTGGCCAGACAGACTTTTTGCTGATTACCGCCTGAGAGACTGCCTACTTTTTGTGTAGGGCCGGTACAGCGGATATCAAGTAAATCAATCATTTTTAGCGCATGTTGGCGTACTTGTTTTTGATTAAGCAGTTTAACGGGACCTAAGTGATAGAGAAATTCATCTTTAATTTGCATAGCAGAAAAAACAATATTGAGTTCTATGGATTCATCCAAAAGGAGTCCAACACCCCGCCTGTCTTCCGAAACAAAAGCAATTCCGTTGGCAAGGGCGCTGCCTAATTTGGAAAGATCCAGTTTTTTGCCAAAAATTTCAACAGTTCCTTCGGCTTTATATAAACCCATAATACCGTTGGGAATACCAAGTTTGCCTTGTCCGGCAAGGCCACCAATGCCAAAAATTTCACCTTTGCGTATATCCAGGTCAACACCGCGAACCCTTTCTCCCGGCATGTCAACATGAAAGTTTTTCAGCGATAAAGCAATGTCGCTATCTGAAAGGGTACGGGTATCTTCTGCAAGGTCTACCAGTTTTTCTACTTTGCGTCCAATCATTAACTCGGCAATTTCTATAATACTGATGTCTTTGATATCTTTATGGGTAACTACTTCACCGTCACGCAGTATGGTTATGCTGTCAGCATAATTTTTAACTTCTGAGAGACGATGGGTAATAAAAATAATAGCTATACCCTTACTAGCAATTACTTTCATAATCTCTAAAAGCCGTTCCGCTTCACTTTCCGTGAGTACAGCCGTTGGTTCGTCAAAAACCAATAATTTAATACCAGTTTTATCAATTTCCCTGGCTATTTCAATAAACTGCATATAACCTACAGGTAGGCCTGCTACCTGAATATATTCTTCTATGTTAAGGCCGATATCTGAAAGAGCTTTACGAGCATCTCGCGCCATTTGTTCAAAATCTAAAGTTTCCATTCCTTTGCCAAATAAATGACTCAACAGAGATGGTTTGCTAATTTCTCTGCCAATTTTAATATTTTCTGTTACAGTAAAGCCTGGAATTAGCATGAATTCCTGGTGCACCATACCAATACCGTAATCAATGGCTTTTTGCGGCGAATCTATGAAAACCTGCTCGCCATTTATTTCAACGGTGCCTTCAAAGCCGCCTGTGGAATGAATGACTGGCATACCGAAAAGAATATTCATCAAAGTTGATTTTCCGGCACCGTTTTCACCGATTAGAGCGTGGATCTCCCCGGGTTTAACTTGTAAATTAACATTTTTTAGGACTTGGTTGCCATCGTATTCTTTTGAGATATTTTTCATGTTTAATAAAAAATGGGTACTCAAATGTACACCCCCGCTCTGTTGTTTAGTTGTATAGTATATCTATATAGAAATTCGCCGGCTTGCCGATCAAGCCGGCGAATTTCTCAGCCGATGGCTTAGAATTTATTTGCTGAAATCATAGTAGTCGCAAAGGAGTAAGAAGAAGTTATCAAGTTTAACATCTCCATCTTCGTACTTGCTAAGCTGGCAAGTGGTTCCTTTTTCTGCTGCCAGTTTGTCTATGATGGAGGTGAAAACGGCTTCGTCAAAGGCACCGTCTGTTTTGCCTTCACAGAACTCGATGGCGTACTCAACGCCGGCTTCAATCATTAACATGTTAACGGGAACAGCCCAGGTAGACATTCTGCCTTCTTGGCCGGCTTCAGTCAGCTTCTCCTTAATGGAGTCGAGCATATACTGAACATCACCTTCGTGACCGGACACATCAATACCTAAAGCGGCAGGATAGCCATGGTAGGGGCTGGGGCAGCATTGCTGCGGGAAAATCGCACCTTCCTTCAAAATGCTAGCAATCAATGGTTCTTGCATTGCACAGTTGGTAGAGAAGAAAGCAGTATCTTTACCATACTTTTCTACCTGGCGAG
>ERZ773359.3575-NODE-3575-length-17577-cov-4.202774_pt1 | contig 17577 bp, 19 predicted proteins | sample MGYA00374955_ERZ773359 | MGnify/ENA primary metagenome ERZ773359 (study PRJEB29098, sample SAMN04486028) | biogas fermenter metagenome | study: EMG produced TPA metagenomics assembly of the Biogas fermentation microbial communities from Germany - Plant 4 DNA1... | reverse complement strand
TGCCGTGGGGCAGTACTACTGAGCTGGTTATGCCAGCCGTCACCATCTGCCTGCTCGGCAGCATTTCCGCGCTATTGTCGGCGGAAGTCACCGACAACATGATCGGGGCTCAACATAACAGCAATCGAGAACTGATGGGCCAGGGGCTTGGAAACATCGTTTCCTCATTGGTAGGGGGAATTCCAGTCTCCGGCGCTGTCGCGCGCTCAGGTGTAAATGTGTACAGCGGTGGCCGCACCCGCCTTTCCAGTATTCTGCATGCTGCTTTCCTATTGCTGATGATCTTGGTTTTTGGGCCTATCGCGAAGCTGATACCCCTGGGGTCCTTAGCTGCTGTCCTGATGGTGGCGGCAGTTCGCACAGCTGACTGGACCAGCCTGACGCTGATTCCCCGGGCCCGGTGGAGTTATGGAGCCATCATGATGATTACCACGGTCTTGACGGTTACTAGAGACTTGACCATTGCCGTGGCGGTTGGAGTGGTGCTGGCAGCCGTGGTGGTGATTGTCGACCTAGTATCTTTGCCTCAGGGGCGCAAGATATCCGGCAGGGCAGCTGCCGAGGCTTCCACTGACCCCATCCATCCCGATGTCCAGGTTGTTGGCCTGGATGGCCCATTGTTTTTCGTGGGGGCCGAACACCTCAGGAGTCAGCTGAGACAGCTGCTCAACAAGCCGGTCTTGGTGTTAGATTTCTCCAACGTACCCATCATGGACGAGACTGGAGCCCTGGCCTTGAGGGATCTGGTGGAACGGCTGCAAAAAGAAGGCAAGAGCGCGTACCTTGGAGGGCTTAACCGGAGCTCTTTGCGCATGTTGACAAGACTGGGCGTAGTCAGCAGCTTGGGGCGCTTCCGGGTATGCAGGAAACTGGAGAGTGCGGTACACAGGGCTTCTTTGGATGCTGCGCAGATGGCAATTGAAGGGGCCAGTTCGCAGGTTGAGGCCCCATGGAACGAAGGAGCTTAAGCGGGAGAGGGAGGGTCAATCATGCACAGACGGTATTTTGTCTTGTTTCTATTGCTCTTTGGATTCTGGCTGGTGATCGCTGCAGAGGCTGATCTAGAGCATCTTCTGGTTGGGGTTGTTGTGGCCATGGCGACTGTTTGGCTTTGGAGGGGCCTTGTGCCCAATGTGCCTATCTCACTTTCTGCTAGGGGGCTTTTACTGTTTGGCCGGTGTCTTTGGACCTTAATCTGGTCCATCGTTGATTCGAGTATATCGGTGGCCAAGACTCTCTTGTTTGGAAAACCCCCGGTTGAGCCAGTCATGCTCACTGTGCGCCCAGCATTGGAGACCAACTGGGGACGAGTGTTTCTAGCCAACTGCATAACCCTTACACCGGGTTCTGTGACCATCGACGTTGATCCCGAGACCGGTGTGTTTATAGTGCACGCGTTGAATCCGGAGATCGCGGCTGGTCTGTGCAGTTGGAAGATTATTGATGAAATCAGGGCTTTGGAGTTATTTGGAAAGGAGAGGACAGCCAATGCTCCCGCTAGTGGTCGGCCTTATCGTGTTGATTCTGTTGGTGCTCTGGCGGGCGATCATGGGCCCGACGGTTCTTGATCGGGTCATCACCGTCAATGCCATTAGCAGCATGGTGACTGTGATCATCTTGTTGATGGCGTTTATGAGAGCTGATTATGGGTTTATCGATGTGGCCATTGTCTTGGCACTGTGTGGATTTGTTGGTGTGGTGTGGACACTAAGGATGCTGACACCCGGTGAGTGGCACGTGCAGGTGCCCAGACTCAATGAACTAAGTGGAGAGGGAGGCGAAGTGTCCGCTCATGATTAGGTTCTTGGCAAATCTGTGTTTTGCGGGATCATTCATTTCATTTGCAATCACTACTTTTGGCCTGTTCCGGGTACCGGATGCCTACAATCGGATGCATGCAGTAAGCGTCGCTGACAGCATGGGTGTGGGATTGGCAGTACTGGGGCTGCTGCTTTTGAGCCCCAGCTGGGCTGTGCGGATCAAACTGGTAGTGGTTCTGGCGCTCTTTTGGATTATCAATCCTGCCACCTCCCATGTGGTGCTAAAAGCCGGCATGGTCCGGGGAGAGCCACTGGCGGCAGGCACAAAGGCGATGAAGGGGTGAGCTTATGGGTTTTTCCATGGTCGACTATGGCAATATGGCGATGCTCATCATTCTAGCAGCGTCAGCTCTCACCGTGTATTTCATAAGAGATCTGCTGCATGCCGTCATCGTATATGGAGTTTTCAGCTTGATCATGGCCGTAATCTGGCTGCAGATGAACTCACCTGATCTGGCTATCACTGAGGCTGCTGCCGGAGTCGCTACCACTGTCTTAATGATGCTGGTCATCTTCAGGACCAGCCGAAGGGAGGAATGAGGGTGAATCTGCGGACCCTGCTGGTTTTGCTCATCGCCACCTTGGCTGTTTATGTGATGCTGGGCGCTGCAGCTGAACTGCCTCCCTATGGTGTGCCGGACAGTCCCGCCTTTAACCAGCTGGCCGAGCGGTATGTTGGAAAAGCCCTGGAAGAAACGGGAGTACTCAATATGGTGACGTCTATTGTCCTGGATTACCGGGCCTATGATACCATGTTCGAGACCATTGTCCTGTTTACAGCGGCACTCGCGGTGATTGTTGCTTTGAAAACAGGGGGAGAAACGGGGGGCAAAAGGTGAGAGACATCATCTTCAAACGCATAATCACACTGATTCTACCGTTTATTCAGCTATACGGCTTCTATGTTATTTTCCACGGCCAGATCTCGCCAGGAGGTTCCTTCGCCGGGGGCATTATTGTGGCACTGGGGATTATCGCCTATGCCACCGCCTTTGGAGCGGAAGAAGGCCGGGCTGTACTGCCTGAGAAGGTCACGACCTGGGCGGAGAGCTACGGTACTCTCTGGTATGGACTCTTGGGTATGGTTGGCATTGTCAAAGGAGGGCCTTTCTTAGCCAATAGATTGGCGGGGATTGATCTGGGGGTGCCGGGAACCCTGTCTTCCGGCGGCTTGATAGCCCTTCTCGGCATCGGTGTCGGCATTCGGGTCGCCAGCACCATGGTTACTTTGTTCTTTACCATGCTGGAGGAAGAGGTGTGATGGTGCTGCTGAAAAAATTACTGATTAACTATCCATACTTTGCCGCCGTCATCTTGTTTGCCATCGGCACCCTTATCGTGCTGACCCGATCAAATTTGGTCAAGAAACTCATCGGCATCAACATTATCGAAAGCGCCGTTTTCCTCATGTTTGTCGCCGCAGGCAATATCAGAAACGGCGTTCCTCCCATACTGAACCAAGGCAGTCCCGATGCAGTCTATGTCAATCCGCTGCCATCAGCTCTGATGCTCACTGGTATAGTGGTCAGTGTCAGTGTGTCGGCTTTGGCACTGGCACTGGTGTTCAGGCTCTACAAAGCTTACGGCACACTGGATGCCCGGCGGATAGCCGAGATGAGGACTGAGGTGAGAGATAGATGATGACAGCGGTCAGAGATAATTTGCCTGTGCTGGTTGTGGTGGCGCCGTTGTGTGTTGCCTTTGTGCTGCCGACCCTTGTGCGGCGGCTGCGGCTGGTGGAGAGCTTGGTGATCGCCATCACTGTCATCGGCCTCTTGGGTGCCGGGTATTTGGCTTCCCGTGTTTATCCGGGCGGCGGAACTGCCCTTGTCTACAGTGTGGGCGGATGGCCGGCCCCGTGGGGTATAGAACTGATAGCCGGCAGCGCAGGCACCTTGGTGCTGCTGATGGTGGCAATGGTTGTCTTGCCGGCGGCCCTCTTTTCTGCCGGCAGCTTAACCCGCGAGGTGGGCGGTTCCAGCCGGGCGGTCTGGTTTTATACGCTTTTTCTCTTGCTGAATGGAGCCTTGGCCGGCATGGCGGTGACCAATGACATGTTTAATGTCTTCGTCCTAGTGGAAGTAGCTACCCTAAGCTGCTGTGGTATGGTAGCGGCCCGGGGCCATTCTCGGGCGGCGGAAGCTGCTTTGACCTACTTGATTTTGGCGTCATTGGGCTCGGCATTAGTTCTAGGCGGTATCGGGTTTTTGTATATCATCACCGGGCACCTCAACATGGGCTTTGCCTCTCAGGAGCTGCACCGCATTTGGCAGGATTATCCCCGGGTGATTTGGATGGCAGCCAGCTTCCTCCTAGTCGGTTTTGGTGTGAAATCGGCACTCTTCCCCTTACATGTCTGGCTGCCCGATGCCCACTCCTATGCTCCGTCACCGGCTAGTGCTGTCCTATCGGGGCTGGCGGTGAAAGGCTACCTTATTTGTTTCATGAAAATCCTATACAACGTGTTTGGCCCCAGCCTAATTCAGGAGTTTGCCATGGACCGGATTATCACAGTCCTGGGAATGCTGGGCATCATCGCAGGGTCTTTGTTTGCCATAGCCCAGGATGAGCTCAAGCGCAGGCTGGCTTTTTCTACTGTTGCCCAGCTGGGCTATGCCTTCTTGGGAATGGGCCTCATTAATAAAACCGCCCTCACAGGGTCTATCTACTACGTAATCGGTCATGCAGTGAGCAAGGCGAGTCTGTTCCTGGCTGCAGGTGCGATCATCGCCGCCACCGGCAAGGAGCGGATCAGCGAGTTAGCCGGCATCGGCAGGAAAATGCCGATTACCATGGCGGCCTTTACAGCCGGCAGTTTCAGCTTAGTGGGTATACCGCTGTTTTCAGGTTTTGTCGGCAAATGGCATCTTCTCCTGGGCAGCCTAGAGGCGGGCAATTGGCTGGCGGCAGCGGTGATCATCGCGGGAAGCGTGCTGTGCGGTGCCTACCTGTTTCCCATTCTCCGCATCGCTTACTTTGAGCCGGCGCCGACAGCCGACGGGATGGATCCAGGCATGCCGCAGAAACTGGCAATGGTCCTGTTGGCAGCGGTGGTGGTGATCCTGGGCGTGGCACCGGGGCCGTTCCTGGAACTGGCCGGGAGGGCAGCTGTTGATTTCTTAGCAATTCGTTAGGGGAGGCCGAGGGGGGTCTGATTTCATGATTGATTTAGTCTTAGCTCTGTTGAGCGGGGCGGCGGGGGGAGTAGTCATTGCCTTAATGCCCCGGGCCGGCAGGCGCTTGAGGAATACAGTTGTGCTGGCCTTTGCTGCCCTTGGTGCTGTCTTTGCCTGGCGGGCTGCTGTAAAGGCCTTGAATGGCCATGCGGTTGGAGTCGACTTCGGGATCGGCGGACTGCCACTAAGCCTGCAGCTTGATCCTTTGGGGGCAGTCTTTGGCATCATCGCCTCCACTTTGTGGCTCTTTGCTGCGGTCTATTCCTTCGGCTATATGGCGGCAGAGCATAAGCAGAGGACTTATTACACTTATCTCTTGCTGGCTTTCAGTGTGACTCTGGGAGTTGCTTTTTCCGGTAACTTAGTGGCCTTGTACCTGTTCTATGAGCTGCTTACCTTCGTTACCTATCCTCTGGTCATCCACGGGCGCAGTGAGGAAGCTGTAAGGGCCGGCCGCAAGTATGTGTTGTACAGCCTCACAGGTGCTGGTGCCATCTTGATCGGTATAGTCATCACCTACGCCTGGGCCGGGAGGCTGGATTTTGCCCGGGGCCCCTTGCTGGCAGGTGTCGGTCCTAGAGTGGGAGCAGGCTGGCTGCTGGCCTTATTTGTGGCCGGGTTTGGGGTGAAGGCTGCTGTCATGCCGCTTCACCGCTGGCTGCCAGCGGCAATGGTGGCTCCAACTCCGGTCAGCGCCCTGCTGCACGCTGTGGCGGTGGTCTATTCTGGAGTCTTCGGTATCTTGCGGGTGGTGTACTCAGTCTTTGGGCATGAGCTGGTGAGGCAGCTGAGCTTTGGCCGTTTTCTCCCTTGGTTAGCCGCCTTTACAATTTTGGCAGGGGTAATAATCGCGACAAGGCAGGATGTGTTGAAGCGGCGGCTGGCCTACCATACCATCAGCCAGCTGTCGTATATTCTCTTAGGTGCGTTCACCCTCCACCCCTTGGGATTAGCCGGGGCAGTGCTCCATATGTTTGGCTATTCCATCCTAAAGGTCAGCCTGTTCTTTGCAGCGGGAATCATTGCGAAGCAGACTGGGAAGTTGAAGGTGAGCGAGATGAACGGAGTGGGGTGGAGGCTGCCCCTCACCATGACAGCCTTTGGCATCGCCAGCTTAGGGATGATCGGCATGCTGCCCCTGAATACATTCTGGAGCAAGTATCATCTGATGAGGGGCAGTGCCGCCGGGGGCATATGGCCGCTGGCCTTGGTGCTGGTGGGCAGCGGTTTGATTAACGCCTTCTGCTTCATCCCCACTGTGGTAGCTGCATTTGCTGGAGAAAGGGGTCAGCCGGTGTTGGAGAGAGGCCGCGAGGCGGCCCTCACGTTGGCCCCCACTGTCATACTGGCCTCTTTGGCGGTATTGATGGGCCTATGGCCGGGCATGATTTGGCCTGGGGTTGAGTCTGTTGTCAACTGGTTTTTCTGAAGATAGGAGGTAAGCCGTATGCTGCTGGTAGTCCTGATCGGTGTTCCGCTCTTGGGTGCAGCTGCACTCCTGAGGCTGCGGAATCACCGTGCCGATATCCCCTTGATTGCCAGTTCCCTTGTCCTCGTCTTGGCAACGTTGGTGCTAAGAAGCGCCGCTCAAGGCGGTGAGCTGGCGTACAAGCTTCAGCTTTCAGGCCCCTTCGTGCCGAGCCTGCGGGCAGATGCGCTGTCGATGGTTTTCGTGCTGGCCGCCGCCTTCCTCTGGTGGGCAGTCTCCATATACTCACCAGCCTACATGCATGAGGAGGGAAGGCCCCGCAGCTTTGCCGTCATTACTCTGTTGACGTTGGCGGCGGTAATGGGGGTGTTCTTCGCCGGTGACTTCTTGACCTTGCTGCTTTTCTTTGAGCTGATGACCATAGCCTCCTACTTCTGGGTTGTTCACCGCAGGGACAGAGAGGCGATTCGGGCTGGGTATTTCTATCTGTTTTTCAGCATTATCGGCGGGCTTTGTGTGGCCTTGGGGATCGTGTTGATTGGAACAGCTGCGGGCAGAGTGCCGACTGTCGGTGGAGGGCCTTTGCACCCGCTGGAGCCTAGGCTTTTCAAACACGGCATCGCCGCACTGTTGGCAGGGTTCGGAATTAAGGCCGGTATGGTGCCGCTGCATCTTTGGCTGCCCCACGCCCATTCAACGGCACCTACACCGGGGAGTGCCCTGCTGTCAGGCCTCTTGATCAAAGTGGGTGCCTATGGCCTGATCCGCACCGGCGAGCTGGCCGGGTGGGGCATACCCCAAGCAGCCAGTACTGCACCTTGGCTGGGGACAGTGCTTAGCATCCTAGGCGTCTGTACAATGCTGGCCGGAGTAGCGGCGGCTCTCTTACAGAGTGATGCCAAGCGCCTTCTAGCCTACCACAGTGTGAGTCAGATGGGCTATATCATTCTGGGGCTTGGCCTAGGGCTCTACTTGGGAGACCAGGGTGGGCTGGGGCTTGTGGGGGCGATCTATCATATTGTCAACCATGCCCTGTTCAAGGCGGCCCTGTTTCTCGGTGTGGGAGTCATTTATGTCCACACCCGGCAAACCAGCCTGTACCGCTTGGGCGGCCTCTGGCGGGACTTTCCAATCACAGCTCTGTTGATGCTCTTGGCGGCCCTGGGAATCACCGGTGCACCTGGCCTCAATGGATACGCGAGCAAGACCCTGCTTCACCATGCCGCCAGTGCAGCTGCCAGCAGCGGAGAGCCTTGGCTGGTTTGGGTGGAAAGGCTATTCCTGTTGGTAGGGGTGGGGACAGCTGCGTCCTTTACTAAACTGTACTATCTAATGTTCCTCGGCAAGGCTGCAGAGCCTGCTGCCGTTAGGGTGTCCCATGGTGGCGTGAAGCGGTTTCACATATCGATGGGGCTGCTGGCAGTGGTCATGGTGGGCATTGGGCTGAAGCCCGATCTCCTGCTAGGAGCCTTGATAGTGCCTGCAGCGGAAGCATTGGGTATGAATACCGCCGCTCCGGCCGCGGCGGGAGTTGGCTTCTGGGACAGCAGTGATACAGCCGGCATGGTGGTCACATTAGCTCTGGGTATGGCAGTATGCTGGGCTGGGCTCAAAACCGGTGCTTTCTCCTGGCAGCCCCCTGCATGGCTGACTTTGGAGGGCCTGGGCAGCTGGGCCGGCGGCGGCATCGGAGCAGCTTTGCACTTGATGGAGGCCGCATATCGCCGGGCCTTTGCTTACGTCTGCGGTGCAGGCAGGGCCTTCAGGTCTCGCCTGATTGAAAGCTGCCGCAGGCTGGATCATACCAGGCATGTCATCCTGGGCAATCTGAAACTGGCGGGCATTGGTGCCGATCTGGCCCTAGTGATGGTGACCTTGGTTCTCTTGGTGGTGTGGTATCTCGGTTCACCTGCCCTGCGGCTGCCCGCGGCGCCTTTGACTACATGGCTGGGGATGCCCCGATAGGCTGGCAGCAGCCGCCTTGCGGTTCCGGTCGGAACCGCAAGGCCCGGGCGGCATTGAGGACAGCCAAGAGGGCGACACCGACATCGGCAAAGACGGCCTCCCAAAGGCTCGCTGCTCCTGCGATGCCCAGCAGGATAAATAGAGCCTTTACGCCGAAGGCAAACATGATGTTCTGGATGATGATCCGCCGGGTATACCGGGCGATCTCGACGGCTTCCACCACCTTGCCCGGCCGATCATCCATGATCACAACATCTGCAGCTTCAATGGCGGCATCGGAGCCCAAGCCGCCCATGGCAATCCCCACATCAGCCCTCATGAGCACCGGCGCATCGTTGATGCCATCGCCGATATAGGCCAGCTTGGCTTTGCCCCGCCGCTCCTCTACTTCAGCTAGGAGAGCTTCCAGCTTGGCTACCTTATCTTCAGGAAGCAGCTCAGCATGGACTTCGTCAATGCCTGCCTCTTGGGCTGCCCGACGGGCGGGCCCCTGGGCATCGCCGCTCAACATCACGGTCTTGTTTATCCCCAGGCGGCGAAGCCGATGGATAGCTGCCGCGGCATCGGTCTTGATGCGGTCTGCAATGGCGATGGTACCGATGAACTGCCCATCGGCAGCTACATACGCCTTGGTGAAGCCTTCCATGGGCGGGGGAGTGAAGTTGATGCCGCTTTCCGTCAGCAAGCTGGCATTGCCCACCAGGATCTCACTGCCGTTAATCCTTGCTTTGACACCCTTGCCCGGGACTTCTTCATACCGGCCACTGCCCTGGGGGGCAGCTTTGCCGCTATCGCGGGCACCCACCGCGGTTTCCTCTATCCAGGGAGCCGCCTTAACAATAGACAAGGCTATGGGATGGCTGGAATGAATCTCCGCTTGGGCAGCCAGGCCCAGCACTGTCTCAGGTGAGGCGCCGTTAGCTGGGACTACCTCCTGCACTTCGAAGACACCTTCGGTTAAGGTGCCGGTCTTGTCGAAGACAGCTGTATCTATATCCACCAAGGCATCGAGGTAATTTGCCCCTTTGACTAAGATCCCCCGGCGGGAAGCACCGCCGATGCCGCCATAGTATCCCAAAGGTATAGAGATAACCAGGGCGCAGGGACAGGAGATCACCAAGAGCACTAGGGCTCGGTGAACCCACTGGGTAAAGGCAGCCCCCGGCACAACCAGAGGCGGGATCACCGCAACTAGGACTGCCGCCAGCACCACCGCCGGTGTGTAATACCGGGCGAACTTGGTAATCAGTTTCTCGGTGGGAGCCTTGCGGCCGGCGGCATTCTCTACTAGGTCTAGAATCCGAGCTAGGGACGTTTCCCCATAGCTTTTGGCAACCTCAACTTCCAACAGCCCGGAACCGTTGATCATGCCTGCCAGCACCGTTTCCCCCGGTGACACCCGCCGCGGGACCGATTCGCCGGTGAGGGCAGAGGTGTCGACAAAAGACTCTCCCGTGATCACCCGGCCGTCCAGGGGGATCCGCTCTCCTGGCCGTACCACGATCTCGCTGCCGACTGCCACTTGTCCAGGGTCAACGGTACTGATGCCGTCTTCGGTCTTGAGGTTGGCAGAATCCGGCCGGATGGCCAGTAGTGCCTGGATAGAGCGCCGGGAACGGGACACGGCCATATCCTGGAGCAGCTCTCCTACATAATAAAACAGCATGACACCCACTGCTTCCGGCAGTTCACCGATGGCGAAAGCCCCGATGGTAGCAATGGTCATCAAGAAGTTTTCATCAAAGACCTGGCCTTGGGTGAGATTGCGAAAAGCAGCGGCAATCACGCCCCGGCCCACCAGGAAATAGGCTGCTAGAAAAACGCTATATGCCGCCCAAGGGCCCGCCGCGGCCAGCTCTACTCGATATATAAGTCCGAGGGCAAACAAAATGCCGGCCGCGACCAGAGGCCACAGCTGCAGCTGTGAATCATGCTGGCGGCCTCCATGGGCTTTGGCCGCTGCTCCGCACTGAGTGCGGCTGCAGACACCGTCAGGCTCGGTGTCGGTATGGATTAACACCCCTGGTTCAATGCGATCAATCAGCATTTGGGCCTCGCCAACCTTGGCTGCATCGATTCTGAGGGTAGATGCAGCGAAGTTGACAGCTGCACCTGGATCTAGTTCCTGCTGCAGCCTCTGCTCAATTCTAGCGGCACAATTAGCGCAGTCCAGGCCGCTCAATGGATAGCTTTTGATTTGAGCTGCAGCGATCGCACAGTTTGGCACGGCACATCCCCTACCTCTCCTCGGCAAAATGCTCTTGTGCTTGCCGGATCATGTTCACAATATGGTCATCGTCCAGTGTATAATAAACCTGCCTTCCATCACGGCGGTAGCGGACTAGGCGCATAGTCTTCAAAAGCCGCAGATGGTGGGACACAGCGGGCAGTGACATCTCCAAGATCTCAGCCAGATCGCAGACACAAAGCTCCGTTTGGGACAGAAGATAGATGATCTTGGTTCTCGTCTCATCTCCCAAGACTTTGAAAATCTCAGACAGGCCAGCGACCTCCAGCAGCCCGTCCCGGAGCTTATCCAGGTCTGGACTGGTGGGGCAGTATAGGTCACATACATCCTGCCGGGAACGGCCGGTTTCAGTCATGGGTGGTTCACTCCTCTCACCATTTGACGATTAAGTAACCGTTTAATTAAATTATATGGGTGCTCAGATGCGTTGTCAATGGGGGTTCTGGACCTGTTCATCGAATATTAACGTGGGTATGGTATGGTAAGGCAGAGCCATAATAGGAGCCAATTTCGAGAAAACGGGAGGAGAAACGGAATGCTGCTAGATTACCATCTCCACACGGTGTATTGCCATCATGCCGTGGGAACTATAGACGATTACCTGCGCAGGGCAGAGGAGTTGGGGATGGAGGAAGTGTGCTTCACTGAACACATTTCCCGCCAGTGGCTGCCGGAGGATTTCAAACGTCAGCTCCCATATACCTGGATGCTGGAAGAAGAATTGGACGTCTACTTACAGAAGGTAGAGGCCGCTGCGGCGGGAACTCCCTTGACCGTGCGGCGGGGCCTGGAAACAGATTATTTCGCTGGCTATGAGCAGGAGCTGCAGGAGTTCTTGGCATCCTTGCCCCTGGACTTCGTGCTGGGTAGTGTGCACCTGCTGCCCATGTATGGGTTCGAGTATGTCATGAGCATAGAGGATGAGCCGGTGAGGCTGCTGCTCAATTACTTGGAATATGTCAAGCTGGCGGTAGAGAGCGGCCTCTTTGACTCCATGGCCCATATCCATCTCGGCTGGCAGGCAGTGCCCTGGCCCCATGGAGCCGACGGCCGGCTGGTAGAAGATGCCTTGGCTGAGATTGTGGCTGCTGCCCGCAGACAGGACATGTGCCTTGAGATCAACACCCGGGCATTCAACTTCGAGGGGTATGGAACACCGGAAGCCTACGGGAAGTTCTTGCAGCTCATCGCCGATAACAATGTGCCAGTCACTTTAGGTTCCGATGCCCACAGCCCCAAGGAAGTGGGCCGCAATTACTCTAAAGCTCTGCGGGCCTTGGCTGATTACGGAATAAAAGAAGCCGCTGCCTTTACTCAGAGGAAGCGGCAGATGGTGCCCTTGGGCTCTGTAGTCATCCGTTAAGCTTGCTGCCTAGCTGCCTTCGGCAGCTTTTTGCACCACAACCTTCTCCTTCCAGCGGCCGCTGCGGTAATACAAGAGATGGAAAACGAACCCGATACAGGTGCCCAAAGCCATTGCCAGCCAAACTCCGGCTACTCCCAATTGGGGCAGGGAACTGAGATACCTGGCCAAGGGCACCCTGACGATCCACAGGGAACCGAGGGTGAGGTACATGGTGGCTACTGTGTCTCCGGCACCCCGGATGACGCCCCCGATGGTGAACATCAGGGCCATGGGAATATATGATAGGGCCACGTAGCGCAGATAGCGGGAGCCTTCCACCAACACCGCTTCATCTTGTGTAAACAGTACCATCAGAATCCTGGGCCGCACAATAGCGACTATGGAGACAATGACTGTGATGCTGGAAGCGAGGATGGCGCCCCATTTGACTGTTTCACTGACCCGCTCAGGCTTGCCCGCCCCCAAATTCTGGCCTACCAAGGCGGAGACTGCCATCCCCATACTCATGGAGGGCATGAAGGCAAACTGGTCAAGACGGGAGCCTGCCCCAAACCCTGCAATTACCGTAGCGCCGAAACTGTTGACTATGGAGTTGACCACAACAGCACTCAGTGACACCAGGACCTGCTGGATGCCAGCGGGAAGCCCGATCCGGAAGGTGAGGAGAGTCAGATTCCAGTCCAGCCGAAGGAGGCCCGGGTGGTAATGGAGCAGGCCTGACTGTATGTACAAATAGCGGAGCGCTAACACTGCAGAGATACCCTGGGCGATGATAGTGGCCAGCGCTGCACCTCCCACTCCCATAGCGGGGATTGGGCCCAATCCGAAGATAAAGATCGGGTCAAGAATGATATTGAGCACCGTTGCGTAGGCCAGAAAGCGCAATGGTGTCCGGGAATCGCCCAGCCCCCGCAGGATGGCACTGGCCGCATTATACAGAAACATGCCCACTAGGCCAGACATAAAAATACCGAGGTACGTCATGGCCATATCCAGGATCTCTTCGGGTGTATTGATCATCAATAGCAGCGGCCGGCGAAAGACAACCCCGATAACTGAGATCACCAAACCCAGTGCCGTGAGCAAAATCAAGGAGTTGGTGATGGTCTTAACCAGCTCTTTATGCTGCTGGGCCCCGAAGTACTGGGAGACCAGGATGGTGGTGGCCATGGTAATGCCGTTGACCATGGCGATTAATGCGAAGATAACGGGAAAACCGACGGAAACCGATGCCAACGCATTGGCTCCCAGGAAGCGGCCTACCCAGATGCTGTCAACGGTATTGTATAATGCCTGCAGCAGGTTGCCAAGCAGCATAGGCAGTGCAAAGGCAACTAGGTGACGCGGAATGCTGCCCTGGGTAAAATCAGTGACTTTTTCATTTTGCACCGGCAAGACCCCCTTCGACTAACTGATATATCCTGCCCTCAGGGGGCTGGTTCACCTCGATGGAGGCATACATCCTCTAGTCTACCACGGATGACAGATCCTAGCAAGAAGGGCCCAGCTGCCGAGGGCCGCGGCTTTCTTATCAATATTCCGCTGCAGTCCCTAGCTGATGTCCCCCAAGAATTTCCCTACCCTCTCCAGGAGAACAAAGCCGTCATCGACATCTAAAGCCAGTGTCTCTATGGGGCACATGCCATCCCGGCTGCGGTTGAGGATATGAGGGCAGGACCTGCCGAACTCAAGCTCGATGCCCGCTGCCTGCAGAGTCTCAATGGCGATTTCCGATATGAGCAGGGCATAGACACTCTTTACCCTCACCAGCTTGCAGAACAAGGCTGCGGCTTTGCCGATTACCTTATCTGCAACACTGGCCCCTCTCAAGGATTCTCCAAGTTCCCGCACAGCTTGATAGATCGGCCTAATGCCTGCCTCTCTACTGGTAAAGAGCAGTTCTCCATTCTTAGCTACTACTAAGGCATAGTCATCGGCCAGAAGGGTCCTCTTGGCCAGTTCGAGATCATTGCTCTGATTCATCAGATTCTGCGTCCTTTCTCATAATTGGTCTGGGAAGCATTTCCCCATAAGAGTTCTCTCCTGCTATTGGTATACCTGCCGGCTGCAATAGCATTCCAGATGGCCAATTCTCTAGTGTACCAGGCGTCCCGTGCTGGACCCTGCTGTAGTACCAGCATCTCATGCTGCCTTGCTTCTTTGGTTACATAGGGAGCTGCTCCGGCGGTCATAATCAAAGGTGAAAGGAGTGTGAGTGATGTCTGAGCACCACCCGAAAGTAATTTGCGAAGTAGACACATGTACCCACTGGCTGCCGGGGGAGGTATGCGGCGCCGCTAATATCGATATTCTCAATGAGGAGGAGCAATCGGCAGAGTCGGTAGAGCACACCATGTGCAAGACCTTTGCCGAGCGCCGGGGCTTGGCCAACCTGCTGGGTTCAGCAGATAACGTCAACTGGCGGGGAGCCATCGAAGCTGCGATCATGCCGGATCGGGAATTGTCTCCCACTACAACCTGCGTTGTTGATTCCTGCGTTTACTGGGAGACTGGCAACCTGTGCATCGCTGATGAGATCTTTGTCAGCGGCAGCGGTGCCAAGGAATGCCAGGACACCAACTGCGGCACTTTCAAGAAAAAGTAAGCTCGACACGATAAGAGGTCTGGTAATGACTGGGTGTGGGGAAGGTGACTTTGCGGGCGCCTTCCCCGATGCCTTGAGGGCCGGCAGCAGCGCTTGAGCAGCTGGGTGAATTAGAGGATATGAGCTTTCCCTGGCTAATTCTGGGATCGGTAGAAGAATGCTTTCAGCCTTGCAGGAGAAGCGGATCCCACGGTAGGCCAGTTGAAAGGAAGGATCATATGGAACTAATGTTTCTGGGGACCGGAGCATCAGAGGGATGGCCGGGAGCCTTTTGCCAATGCAGCTGCTGTGAAAATGCCCGGGCATTGGGCGGCAAGAACATCCGTACCAGAACTTCTCTGCAGATCGACGGGCAGTACAAATTCGACCTGCCGCCTGATACATACCACCATGTAATTACCCATCACCTCGACCTGGCTGATATTCGCCACTTGTTTATCACCCACTGTCATCAAGACCATTTCTATTGGCTGGAACTGGCCATGCGGGGAGAGCCCTTCGCCCACAGGCGCAATCAGGAAGCACTCCATGTCTACGGCGACCAGTGGGTCAAGGAGACTGCTGACTGGGAGGCTCTGGCGGATGCAGGGGTTGTCTTTCATGAAATGGAGGCCGGCGGCAGCTGCCAGGCCGGCGAAGCACGGCTCTTTGCCTTTAAGGCCAATCACTTTGAGCGAAAGGGCGCCCTCATCTACGTTTTTCAGAAAGACGGCATCAGCTTACTCTACGGCCATGACAGCGGCTTCTTTCCCGAAGGCGTCTGGGCCCAGCTGAGCCAGTTCCGGCTGGATGCCGCGGTACTGGAATGCACCCATGGCGAAGAAGACGTTTGGGATAACCATATGGGCATTCCCGCCGTGATTAAGACCCGGGAGCGGATGTTGGAAAGCGGCATCGCTTCAAAGGATACCCTCTTCGTCGCTACCCACTTTTCCCACAATGGCGGCCTGCTCCACCATGAGCTGGAGGAACGGCTCAATCCCCACGGTGTGTTGATCGCCTATGACGGGATGCGCCTGGAGGTACCGAAGCGGAGCTGAGGAGAACGGGGCAGGATTCTCCGCACTCAACTGGAATGATTAACCGGGGCTGGCCGGCACAGAAAGTGATCGCCCGTGCCATTGGCTGGAGGCTGGCCCCAATTTACCAGGGAGGGAGAGATCATATGACCATTAGGGTGACAGTGTGGAATGAGAATCGGCACGAACAGATGAATGAAAAGGTCCGGCAGGTATACCCTGAAGGTATACACGGTGCCATTGCCAATCACCTCCTTGCCCAAGGGATGAAGGTCAGGACTGCAACACTGGATGAGCCGGAACACGGCCTTACTGACGAGGTCTTGGCAGATACCGATGTCCTAATCTGGTGGGGGCATGTAGCCCACCATGAGGTCAGTGATGAGGTGGTGGACAAAGTACACCAGCGGGTGCTGGAAGGCATGGGCCTCATCGTTCTCCACTCCGGCCATTTTTCCAAGATCTTCCGCAAGCTGATGGGGACTACGTGTGACCTCAAGTGGCGGGAGGCAGAGGAGAAGGAGAGGCTTTGGGTGGTTGAACCGGGGCATCCCATTGCCGAAGGCATCGGTGAGTACATCGAACTGCCCCATACGGAAATGTACGGCGAGCGCTTTGACATCCCTGCACCGGATACCCTGGTGTTTATCAGCTGGTTTGCCGGAGGGGAAGTTTTCCGCAGCGGCTGCTGCTATCACAGGGGCCGAGGCAAGGTTTTCTACTTCCGGCCAGGGCATGAGACATTCCCCATTTTCTACAACAAAGACATCCAGCGGGTATTGACCAATGCTGTCCGCTGGGCGGCTCCAGTAGAGGGCCCTGTTCCCAAGTTTGGCCATCATCCCCAACCGCTGGAGAAGCTGGAGAGATAAAGAGGGCTGCCGCAGGGCGGCTCTCTCTATCAGGGCGGCCATGTGCCGGCTGGGTTTTGGAGATGCCGGCAGGCTGTTTGCCTGTGAGCTGGACGGGGCTTTGGGGCTGTGTTAGGCTGAACATAGGGAAAAGAAGGGAATGAGCTTAGTTGGATCTATCGGAAGTAGTGATTTATACCGATGGAGCTTGCTCCGGCAATCCCGGGCCCGGCGGCTGGGCGGCCGTCTTGATCTACGGCCCCCATCGGAAAGAGGTGACCGGCTATGAGCCGGCGACCACCAACCAGCGCATGGAGCTGATGGCGGCCATCGGGGCTTTGGAGGCCCTGAAGCGTCCCTGTTCTGTAAAGCTGCACAGCGACAGTGCTTACCTGATCAATGCCTTTCGTCAGAACTGGCTGGGTAAGTGGCAGCGCAGCGGCTGGCTGAATTCCCGAAAAGAACCGGTGGAGAATCAGGACCTGTGGAAGCGGCTCCTGGAACTTACTGAGATACACCGGGTTCAGTGGGTGAAAGTCCAAGGCCATGCCGATGATGAACTGAACAACCGCTGTGACTACTTGGCTAGGCAGGCTATTATGGCGAATGCTGACGATGCTGGGAAATGACGGCAGGCTGGGAAGGAAACAAATCCGGCTCAAAGAATAACGAGAGTAAAGTGAATGTTCAGCTCTATTCCGATGGATGAAGCATCAAGAGGCTTCCAGACCGCTATAGGAGTTCACGGAGGTGAGAGGCTGTGAGAGTTGGAGTTGTCGGATTGGGCAGCATGGGTACTGTCCATGCGGCCAGTTACCAGCAGATTCGCGGCTGCGAGCTGGCAGCGGTAGCCGACATTCAGCAAGAGCGCCGGGACAGGCTGGCCCAGCAGTACGGGGTCAGGGGCTATGCCACCCTAGCTGAGATGTTGGCAAATGAAGAACTGGATGTAGTGGACATCTGCCTTCCCACCCATTTGCATCGGGAGCATGTGGAGATGGCAGCGGCCGCGGGGAAGCACGTATTCTGCGAGAAGCCCCTGGCCCGGAGCCGGGAGGACGGGCTGGCAATGATTGATGCCTGCCGCAAAGCAGGGGT
>ERZ773359.3573-NODE-3573-length-17580-cov-9.391555_pt1 | contig 17580 bp, 14 predicted proteins | sample MGYA00374955_ERZ773359 | MGnify/ENA primary metagenome ERZ773359 (study PRJEB29098, sample SAMN04486028) | biogas fermenter metagenome | study: EMG produced TPA metagenomics assembly of the Biogas fermentation microbial communities from Germany - Plant 4 DNA1... | reverse complement strand
TTTACGTTGTCCATATTCTCCATGCTTCCTGCGCTTGTATCAGAAGCATTTCCTCGCCGTTTTTTACGGTCGCTCCATGTGCTTTGCCTTTTTTTAAGAACAATGTTTCTTTAGGATTATATACAAGATCATAAAGAAGATGATTCCCGGTAAGATATGGATAGGGAATAGCCGGACACTCGTTTACGTTGGGAAAAGTACCTACGGGAGAAGCATTTATTATAATTCGGTAGTTGTTGATGATTTCGGGTGTCAGTTCCTCGTATATAAATTTGTTTTCTCCGGGCGTACGTGAAACGTATTTCCAGTCGATTCCCAGATCGTCGAGAGCTTGCACAACTGCTTTCGATGCTCCGCCTGTGCCCAGAACAAGTGCTTTTTTGTGGATATCGGGTTTAATGAGAGGTTCGATGGATTTTTTAAATCCCGGGTAATCGGTATTATACCCTTTTAAATGATAATCGTAACGGTCGTTGGGTTTTCGATCGATTTTAATAACATTTACAGCGCCAATTTTTTCGGCTTCGGGCGAAAGTTCATCAAGAAAAGGGATCACTTGCTCTTTATAGGGTATAGTAACATTCAACCCTTTTAAATTTGGATTAGCCGAAACGACTTCCTTGATTTGCCGGATATTTTCAATTTCAAAGTTGAGATATTTGGCGTCAATGTTTTCCCTTTTAAATTTTTCAGTAAAAAACTTTGCGGAGAAAGAATGTTTTAGTGGAAAACCGATGAGTCCGTATGTATTCATCATGCTCTTTTTTGTGCGATATACAAACTGCAAACGCCTGCTGTATAGGTTTTGTATTGAAGGATATAAAAATCGTTTTTTTCGAGAATAGCCATCATTTTTTTTCCTTGGGGAAATGCGCTAATGGATTGAGGTAAATAATTGTATGCATTTTTATCTGAGGAAATTAAACGCCCTATGAATGGGATAAAGAATTTAGAATATATAGTATAGAGCTGTTTCATGGGGAAATGTTGCGGGGTAGAAAGTTCGAGAAACAGAAATATCCCGTCGGGTTTCAGTACGCGATGGATTTCACGGAAACTCGCATTGATATTTTCGAAGTTTCGCACCCCGAAGGCTACTGTTACGGCATCGAATGTGTCGTTGGGAAAATTCATCTCCCTACAATCTTGTTGTTTTAATGTAATACTGTTTTCCAGACCTTTTGCTTCGATTTTTTTTCTCCCCACTTCTATCATTTTTTCGGAAATATCGATTCCGGTAATTTTGTCGGGAGATAAAATCTGTTGTGCCAGAATGGCAAAATCGCCCGTTCCGGTGGCAACGTCAAGAATTTGTCGCGGCCGGTAAGGAGTTAATTTTTTAATTGCGTCCTTTCTCCAGAAATTATCGATTCCCAGAGAAAGAATACCGTTGAGATTATCGTAAGAAGAGGCAATGGAGTTGAACATGCGCTCCACCTGCTTTGTCTTGGGTTCGGATGAATTGTACGGAATCACCTTCTCTGAGTTATAAACCATATCCTTTTACTTTTTTGTCAACAGCATGTTTTTAATATAATGATCGGTTTTTCAAGTAATTTATCACATTTTTTTCGATGCGCTCTTCGAGATTGTCCGTCTCGGCTTTTACGAATTTTTCTCCCGTAAGGATTTCGTAAAGTTCGATATAACGTTCCGATACTTGGTTGCAGAATTCTTCGGTCATTTCAGGAATTTTTTGTCCGGGTTGCCCTTGAAAACCGTTTTCAATCAACCATTGGCGAACAAATTCTTTCGATAGCTGCTTTGGTGCTTCACCTTTTTCGAAACATTCGCGATAGCTGTCGCTATAAAAATAACGAGATGAATCCGGAGTATGTATTTCGTCGATCAAATAAATTTTACCGTCTTTTTTACCGAATTCGTATTTGGTATCCACCAGAATCAATCCTTTTTCGGCAGCCATTTCGGATCCTCTTTGAAACAAGGCATAGGTGTATTTTTCGATTTGTTCATATTCATCCTTGCTTATCAGTCCTTGTGCAATGATTTCTTCTTTGGAGATATTTTCGTCGTGACCTTCGGATGCTTTGGTTGTGGGAGTGATAATAGGGGTATCGAATTTCTGATTCTCTTTCATTCCGTCGGGTAGAGGAACGCCACAAATGGATCGTACTCCTTTTTTGTATTCACGCCAAGCACTTCCGGCGAGATATCCCCTGATAACCATTTCCACTTTATAGGGTTCGCAGCGTATACCTACGGTAACCATTGGATCGGGCGATGCCGTTTTCCAATTGGGAACGATATCGGAAGTTGCATCCAAAAATTTGTTGGCAATCTGATTCAATACTTGTCCTTTATAGGGAATTCCTTCCGGAAGGATAACGTCGAATGCCGAGATTCGGTCGGTTACGATCATGACCAATGTATCGTTCTCAATAGTGTACATATCGCGTACTTTGCCATAGTAAACGGCGGTTTGTCCCTGGAAATGATAATTTGTTTTAACCAATGTATTCTTCATATTTTTGTTTTATTGTTTTTTTGAAAGAAGTTATCGACTAAATTTTCATTTTGAGTGTTTATTTTCTTTTTTGATGGTGTCTGACAAAATTTTCTCGTTTTTTTCGCTTTTCTCGCTTTTTTCATATGCTTCCACTATATCTTGTACCAGTTGGTGGCGAACGATATCTTTTTTGTTGAATTCCACAGTGGATATACCTTTAATACCGTCCAATACTTTCATTGCATGAATTAACCCTGAGGGCTGTGAATACGGCAAATCAATTTGGGTTATATCGCCCGTTACGATCATTTTTGCGTTTAAACCCAAACGTGTCAAGAACATTTTGATTTGTTGTTTGGTGGTATTTTGCGCTTCGTCCAAAATGATGACAGCCTCATTGAGCGTACGGCCACGCATAAAAGCCAACGGTGCAATTTGAATGACTTTGTTTTCGAGATATTCTTTCAATTTCGACGAAGGAAGCATATCTTCCAACGCATCGTATAATGGCTGCAGGTAAGGGTCTATTTTTTCTTTCATATCTCCCGGCAAGAATCCAAGTTTTTCCCCGGCTTCTACTGCCGGACGGCTGAGGATGATTTTGCGAACCTGTTTGTTTTTAAGCGATCTGACAGCCAGTGCTATGGCAGTGTATGTTTTTCCCGATCCTGCGGGACCGATTGCAAAAACCAGATCATTTTTTTCAAAAGCTTTTACGAGTTTCTGCTGATTAGGTGTTCGTGCGACAATGGGTTTTCCGCCGATACCGTGAATAATGAGGTTGTCTTGAGCTGAAACAGTCGGTGTTTTTCCTTTTATAATATTGAGAATATCCTCTTCTCTGAGAATATTCATCTCGATACTGAACTTTTCCAATTTACGGATATCCTCTTCGAAACGGATAATTTCTACTTCATCACCAACAACTTTGATAACATTTCCCCGCGCTACGATCCGAAGTTTGGGGAATAATGTTTTTATCAATTGAATATTACAGTTGTTTATTCCGAAAAAAACAACGGGATCGACGTTTTCGAGAATAATTATTTTTTCAATCATTAAAATAGTTAGAAATTCAGTTTAAATTGATAAGGGCGATTCTCTTCGCCTTCGATATAATTGATAAATGCTTGATTTATCATCCTATTGCCACCGGGTGTGGGATAATTCCCCGAAAAATACCAGTCTCCGGTATGATTGGGACATGCTTTATGCAGATTTTGAATCGTTTGATATACGATTTTAACTTCTGCTTTTGTATCTTCCGGTTTAAGCATTTTGGCTATTTTATCGGAGAGTTCATCTTCGGTGAAAGGTTCGTAAATTTTCTTTACGTAATTCACTATTTCTTCTTTTTTCTTGTTCTTTTGAGCTAGTGATTTTTGATAGACTTCATCTATCACGTGTTGCATGCCATGTTCTTTGAGCAATTCGATTGCAGCTTTAAAAGCGATGAATTCGCTCAGGCGCGACATGTCGATTCCATAATAATCGGGATAACGAATTTGCGGGGATGATGACACAATAACGATTTTGGTGGGATCGAGCCTGTCCAGAATTTTTATGATGCTTTGTTTCAAAGTTGTACCTCGTACAATGCTATCGTCGATAATTACCAACTTATCTTTACCTCGATTCAATGATCCATAGGTAATATCGTAGACGTGTGCAGCCAAATCGTTACGGGTATTGCCTTCGGTAATAAAGGTGCGAAGTTTAATATCTTTAATGGCTACTTTTTCTGCCCGTACACGTCGCGAGAGAATTTGTTCTATTTCATCTTTATTGAGCGAAGCACCTTTCTCGGCAATGAGTTGTGCTTTTTCCCGGTTAAAATGTTTTTCCAACGCTTCCATCATGCCGAAAAATGCTACTTCGGCTGTGTTGGGAATAAAGGAAAAAACAGTGTTGTCGAAATCGTTGTCGATAGCGTCTAATATTTGGGGTATAAGTAATTCTCCCAGTTTTTTTCGTTCGCGATAAATATCGTAATCCGATCCTCTTGAGAAATAAATGCGTTCAAAAGAACAGGCTGTGATTTTTTCTTTTTTTTCGACGATTTGCGATAATGAAATTTTCCCGTTTTTTTTCACAATCAATGCTTGCCCCGGTTCCAGTTCATGAACATTGTCTTTTGTCAAATTAAATGTTGTTTGAATAGCGGGTCGTTCTGAAGCAACTACCGCAACTTCGTCGTCGTAATAATAAAAGGCCGGCCGAATTCCCCACGGGTCGCGTATGGCAAAAGCATCGCCACATCCGACAAGTCCACTTATCACATAACCACCGTCCCATATTTTGCTTGCTCGTTTCAATAAAAACGGTATATCCAGTCGTTCTTCAATTAAATGACTGATCTGTTGTCCGTTCAATCCTTTTTTATCGATATGATCGTATTGATATTGAACTTCTCTATCCAGATAATGACCTAGCGATTCGAGAATGATAAACGTGTCGGCATAATCACGAGGGTGTTGTCCTTCGGTAAGGAGTTGGTTGAACATTTCATCGACGTTGGTCATATTGAAATTTCCTGCAAGTGCAAGACTTCTTGACGCCCAATTGTTTCGTCGCAATAGGGGATGCAAATATGCCGCTCCGCTTTTTCCTGTAGTGCTGTATCGGAGATGCCCGAGGAAAAGCTCTGCTGCAAAAGGGACGCTTTTTTTTACGAAATCGATATCATTTAATTTTTCGGGTGCAAATTGGTGAAATGTTTCATGCACCTTTCCAAATATATCGTCGATAGCACCCGATCCGGTGGCCCTTTCTCTGAAAATAAACTCATTGCCTGCCGACGCTTCCAACTTCACTGCGGCAAGTCCGGCTCCTTCTTGCCCGCGATTGTGTTGTTTCTCCATCAATAAATAGAGTTTGTCGAGCCCATACTGCCACGATCCGTATTTATCGTAATAATAATCGAGGGGTTTTAGCAGTCGGATCATTGCGATCCCGCATTCATGTTTAACAACATCTGTCATAGATATAACTTCCCGAATTAAATTACAAATTTAATCCTATTTACAGAAAAACGGGCATTCTTTTGGATTAAAAATTTAAAAGAACACCCATATAGGAGATTTTTGTTTATTTTCTTTCTCGTTGTTTTATAACTTTTTGTGCTCATCTTTTTCTGAGAGACTGTTTTTCTTCGTACTTTTGCGAAGTCAAGAGATGTGAATGTTTCACTATCGGCTAAAAGTCACACCAATTATTATAACGATAAATCGATTAAATTATGACCGTAAAACCATTTAAGTATCAAGAGCCTTTTCCTTTGGCTCAAGATGATACCGAGTACTATTTATTGACAAAAGATTACGTATCGGTTTCGAATTTTGAGGGAAAAGAGATATTGAAAGTCGATCCGCAAGGACTTACTTTACTTGCGCAGCAGGCATTTCGCGATGTGGAATTTTTGCTTCGCTCCGAGCATCATAAACAGGTAGCCAAGATTTTGGACGATCCGGAAGCTAGCGAGAACGATAAGTTTGTGGCATTGACTTTCCTGCGTAACGCGGAAATTTCGGCAAAAGGGGTTCTTCCATTCTGTCAGGATACGGGAACGGCAATTATCATCGGGAAAAAGGGGCAACAAGTTTGGACAGAAGGCAATGATGCCGAAGCACTGTCAAGGGGTGTTTACAATACTTTTGTGAATGAAAATTTACGTTATTCGCAAAATGCTCCCCTTACTATGTATGAGGAAGTGAATACGGGTTGTAATCTTCCTGCACAAATCGATTTATATGCAGTTACGGGAAATGAATATGAGTTTCTTTGTATTGCGAAGGGTGGGGGGTCGGCCAATAAAACTTTTTTGTTTCAGGAAACGAAAGCGCTGCTTAGACCCGATAAACTGGAATGTTTTTTGATTGAAAAAATGAAAATGCTGGGTACTACCGCGTGCCCGCCTTACCATATTGCTTTTGTCGTGGGGGGTACTTCGGCCGAAGCCAATTTGGCAACCGTGAAACTGGCGTCGGCAAAATATTACGATCATCTTCCATCTGTTGGCAATGAATGGGGGCAGGCATTTCGTGATTACGAATTGGAAGAAAAATTAAAAAAAGCCTCCAAAAAACTGGGATTGGGTGCTCAATTTGGCGGGAAATATTTTGCGCATGACATACGGGTGATTCGTTTGCCGCGTCACGCTGCTTCGTGTCCCGTGGGAATAGGCGTTTCGTGCTCTGCCGATCGCAACATCAAGGCAAAGATCACCAAAGAAGGTATCTGGCTCGAGAAATTGGAGGACAACCCCGGTCGGTTTATTCCGGAAAAATATCGACAAGCAGGCGATGCGGGGGGGGTAAAAATCAATTTGAATCGCCCAATAAAGGAAGTTTTGGCCGAACTTGGCAAATACCCCGTATCGACTCGCTTATCGTTGAACGGAACGGTTATTGTGGCTCGCGATATTGCTCACGCAAAACTCAAAGAACGATTGGATAAAGGTGAAGATTTGCCTCAATATTTTAAAGACCATCCTATTTTTTATGCAGGTCCGGCGAAAACACCTCCGGGATATATTTCGGGCTCGATGGGGCCTACGACATCTAATCGCATGGATCCATATGTCGAAGAGTTCCAATCGCGTGGAGGTAGTCTGATTATGATCGGTAAGGGCAATCGCGGTCAAGAGGTAGTGGAGGCATGTAAAAAATACGGAGGGTTCTATCTTGGAAGTATTGGCGGTCCTGCTGCTATTTTAGCTCAAAATCACATTAAAAAATTGGAATGTGTGGAGTATCCCGAACTTGGAATGGAAGCAATCTGGAAAATCGAAGTGGAAGATTTTCCGGCCTTTATTTTAATTGACGACAAAGGCAACGATTTTTTCAAAATAGTACAAGCTCCAACGTGTGCCTATGGGAGTTGAGGGTCAGATTTTACGTATCCTTACTCCTCTTACGAAATGCGATTCTCCTTTTTCCAAAATTAGATCGGCGCGGAAACGGGTAGGTAAAATGTTCTGTCTTAGATTCGGAAGATTGATTTCATCCCAAATTTTATTGGCGAATTCTACTAATTCTTCTTCGGAGTATGAAGCATAACGGTGAAAATAGGATTCGGGATTTTGAAATGCCGTTTTCTGAAGCTTTTTGAAACGCTCTACATACCATTTGCGAAGATCTTTCTCGGTGGCATCTACATAAATGGAAAAATCAAAAAAATCGGACACAAAAACTTTGTGTCTCGATTTTTTATTTATTGTGACCTGTAGAATATTGATTCCCTCCACGATTAAGATATCGGGTCTTTCAATCACTTGTACCCGATTGGGTATTACATCATAGTACAGATGTGAATACACCGGAGCTTCAAGTACTTCGCGTCCCGATTTTACCGCAGAAAGAAACGCTACCAATTGTTTGGCGTTGTAGCTCTCGGGGAACCCCTTTTTATTGAAAATTCCACGTCGTTCGAGTTCGGCATTGGGATACAAAAATCCGTCGGTCGTGATAAGTTCTACTTTGGGGTTTCCCAGGGTCATGGAAAGTAATTTCTGTAGCACTCGCGCGGTAGTGCTTTTCCCCGCCGCAACACTTCCGGCTATGCCGATAATATAGGGCATACGACGACTGGTATTGTCGAAAAATTGATCGCGTTCGTTATGCAGATTGCGATAATGCGTAATGTGTATCTGCAGCAACCGTATCATTGGAAGATAAATATCTTCGATCTCCCCGATGGTAAGGGGCTCGTTGAGCGCCTGCAATTGGGTTACGTCGATATCGGAAACCGGAAACATGGGGTGTTCCTCGAGTTTGCTCCATTCTTCGCGCGAAAAACTTCTAAAAGGCGAGTATGTAACCTCGTAGGGTTTTTTGCTCATTTCATTGATTTTCGTGCTGCAAATTTACATGATATTTTTTAATTTATACCCCGAGGAATAAAAAATCGAAATTTCCTTACATCATTTCAATGCTGCGTTTAATGAAATCGCTCAGCGCTTCTCCTTTCAGCATACTGTTGGAAAGTAAAGCAAGGTCTATCATTTGTTTTATTTTTTTATTTTCGGATGCATACTGAAGAAGTGCTTCTTTTTCTTTGTCTGCCGTTTCGTCGACAATTTCCTTGATCAGCGGGTGTCTGGTGTTGACCACTACCTGATAAATGTTGGGCATTTCGCTGTAAAACGACATTCCCGGCTGTATCTCAGCCATTTCTTTCATCCGACGCGAGAATTCGTCTTGGATAATTTGGATAGGTTTGCTGTTTTCTTCCAATGCTTTAAATTCCACGACAAATTCCGTTTTGTCCATCTTTGGCAATTGGGATTTCACTATTTCACTCAATGCTTCTTTTTCTTTGTCGGTGAGGTCTACTTTTTCGGTTTCTTCTTTTTCGATAAGGTGTTCAATCGTATTGCTATCCACACGTACAAAACGGGTCTTTTCGGTTTTATGTTCAATGAGCCCCATCCACGGAATATCCAATTGTCCGTCCATCAGCAATACATCGTATCCTTTTTCCTTTGCTGCATCGATAAAGGCATACTGATCGTCCTTGTTGGTAGCATACAAGTAAACCAACGTGCCGTTTTTGTCGGTTTGATTGTTTTTTATTAGCGTTTTATATTCATCCAGTGTGAAATATTTTCCGTCGATGTTTTTCAACAGGCAAAATTTGAGAGCCCTTTCATAAAATTTTTCATCTGTCAACATTCCATATTGGATAAACAATTTGAGCCCATCCCATTTTTCCTCAAATTGAGCGCGATCTTTTTTGAAAATTTCTTCCAGCTTGTCGGCAACTTTTTTGGTTATGTGATTGGATATTTTCTTTACATTTTTATCACTTTGCAGATAGGAACGGGAAACGTTCAATGGGATATCAGGCGAGTCGATAACGCCATGAAGCAACGTTAGGAATTCGGGCACGATACCTTCAACCGAATCGGTTACAAACACTTGATTGCAATACAATTGGATTTTGTTCTTTTGCAGATCGATATTGCTTTTTATACGCGGGAAGTACAATATTCCTGTCAGATGAAACGGATAATCTACATTGAGATGAATCCAAAACAGGGGTTCATCCAACGTCATCGGATAAAGTTCGCGATAGAAGTTCAGATAATCTTCATCGGTTAGTTCTGTTGGTTTTCGCTTCCATAATGGATTGGGATTATTGATAACGTTGTCTTCATCTGTTTCGACATACTTTCCGTCTTTCCATTCCTTCTTTTTTCCGAACACAATGGGAATAGGCAGGAAGCGGCAGTATTTTTTCAACAGGAATTCAATTTTTTCTTCTTCCAGAAATTCCTTGTGTTCATCGTCAATGTATAAAATAACGTCTGTTCCTCTATCGGTTTTTTCGACTTCTTTTATTTTATACTCGGGCGTACCTTCGCATGACCATTTGACAGCAGGTGCGTCTTCTTTGTATGACTTGGTAACGATTTCTACTTTTTTGGAAACCATGAAGGTTGAATAAAAACCCAGTCCGAAATGGCCAATGATGGCATTTGCACTGTCTTTGTATTTGTCCAGAAATTCATTGGCAGACGATAGTGCTATCTGATTGATGTATTTATCGAGTTCTTCCGCCGTCATACCGATTCCACGGTCGGAAATGGTCAGGGTTTTTGCTTTTTTGTCAATGGAAACCCGTATGGAAAGATTCCCAAGTTCTCCTTTGAATTCCCCTTTATCGGCCAATGTTTTTAGTTTTTGGGTGGCATCTATTGCATTGGAGATTACTTCACGCAAAAATATTTCGTGATCGCTATATAAGTATTTTTTGATAATAGGGAATATATTTTCTGTCGTTACTCCTATTTGTCCTTCTTTCTGCATATGTCTTCTTTTTTTAATGGGTTATTGCTAAATTGAACGTGCAAATAATATGCCATTTTGTCATTAGACGGTAAATAAAATATAGTTACTTTCTCATAACCGCCTTATTGTCGGATTCGAATGACAATTCCGGAATATTTTTTCGATCTATTTTTATTTATAGATATAGATATAATCAATTGATTATAAACGATAGATTTCTATGTTTTTCGGTGCTTTATGTATTTGGTAATCAAACAATAAGATATTTTATTTTTCTTGTTAACACTATTTAATCATATAAGGAACGAAATAGTTGTGTTTTTGAAAAATATATTTTTAACTTTGTTATGGATGAAAGTGGAAAGATTTTTGATTATCTATATACCGTAATCCTCTTAACACACAAAAAAGATTCTTATGAAAGCAAATGATTCTTTCGAAAACAGACTTCTTGGGTTGCAGGATAATATGTTTAATTTTGCATTGACACTCACCTCCAACAGAGAAGAAGCAAGAGATTTGATGCAGGAGACAACACTTCGTGTGTTGGACAACAAGGAGAAATATTATGAAAATATAAATTTTAAAGGGTGGGTTTTCACCATTATGCATAATATTTTTGTAAACAATTACCGTAAGATAGTCAGGAGTAAGACTATTATCGATAAAACGGAGAATTTATATCATTTAAACTTGTCTCAAGATTCGGGATTCGATACACCGGAAGGTGCTTATACCATTAAAGAGATTAATATGGCTATCAACAGTTTCACCGACGAATACAAAATTCCCTTTTCAATGCATCTTGCGGGATTCAAGTATGAGGAAATTGCTCGGCATTTGGAACTTCCTATTGGAACGGTGAAAAGTAGGATTTTCTTTGCGCGAAAACGTCTGCGGGAAATGTTGAAAGATTTCAGATAAAAAAGCATCATTATAAATCAAGTAAAGAGGGGTATCCGGAATATTTTTCGGATACCCCTCTTTTTTGCCGTGGGGATACATCGCTACCGGCAAGAAACAGTAACGCCGCGTACACTGCCTACTTGCAAGATGGAAGTTCGTGTACACGCCGAGCCGGAATCCCAAAGGCAGACGGTTGTTTTCTGTTGCGTTACTCGAGAAAGTTCGTGTACACGCCGAGCCGGGAGTGGCGGCGAAAGGATAATCAGTTGTTTATCTGCGTTTTGGTCTTTTCTTTCTTAACGGTAAAATTTTTTGGGTTCTTCACTTTCTGTTTCAGCAAAGCAATATCCAACACCTCTTTTACGTCATCCACGTAGTGAAATTTAAGTCCTTTCAGGTAAGAGGGTTTGATTTCTTCCACATCTTTTTTGTTTTCTGCGCTCAGGATAATTTCTTTGATTCCGGCACGTTTGGCAGCCAGAATTTTTTCTTTGATTCCGCCAACCGGAAGTACTTTCCCTCGCAAGGTGATTTCTCCCGTCATGGCCAGATTGGCTTTCACTTTTCGTTGTGTGTATGCCGAGGCCAGCGAAGTGATCATCGTTATTCCTGCCGAAGGCCCATCTTTGGGAATAGCTCCTTCGGGAACATGAATATGGGTATTCCAGTTTTCGAAAACTTCCGGATCGATATCCAATTCTTCGGCATGTGAACGGATATATTCCATTGCCAGCATGGCCGATTCTTTCATTACATCGCCCAAATTGCCGGTTATGGTGAGTTTGGATCCCTTTCCTCTGCTCAGCGAGCTTTCCACAAACAAAATCTCTCCACCCACGGCTGTCCATGCCAGTCCGGTTACAACACCTGCATATTCGTTGCCTTGATAACTTTCTTTGGTGTAGGGCTCTACGCCAAGGTATTCTTTTAAATCGTCAACTTGCAGTTCTTTGGGATATTCTTGGTTGTCGGCTATTTTTCGGGCTATCTTTCGCAGAATTTTTGCAATTTGCTTTTCCAATTCCCGCACGCCGGATTCTCGAGTATAATTTTCGATTATTATTTCCAGAGTCTTTTTCGGGATGTTGAAAGCATCTCGAGGAATACCGTGATTGTCCAATTCTTTTGGAAGAAGATGGCGTGAGGCTATTTCGATTTTTTCTTCGGTGATATATCCGCCCACATTAATCAGTTCCATTCTGTCCAAAAGAGGTGCCGGGATGGTGTTCAGGTTGTTGGCCGTGGCAATGAAAAGTACTTTCGACAGGTCGTAATCGATGGAAAGATAATTATCGTGGAATGCCGAATTTTGTTCGGGATCCAACACCTCGAGCAGTGCCGATGCCGGGTCGCCCCGAAAATCGCTGCCAATCTTGTCTATTTCATCCAATACGAAAACGGGATTGGAAGATCCGGCTTTCTGTATATTTTGAATGATTCTGCCCGGGATGGCACCGATATAGGTGCGTCGATGCCCTCTGATTTCAGCTTCGTCGTGCAATCCTCCAAGGGAAACACGAACGTATTTGCGGTTCAGCGCTTCGGCTATGGACTTTCCCAACGAAGTTTTTCCCACACCCGGAGGCCCGTACAAGCAGAGAATGGGCGATTTCATATCTCCTTTCAGCTTCAGGACCGCCAAGTGCTCTATAATGCGTTCTTTTACTTTTTCCATTCCGAAATGATCGCGGTCGAGGATTTTTTGGGCATTTTTCAAATCGAAATTGTCTTGCGTATATTCATTCCAAGGCAATTCCACAATGGTTTGCACGTATCCATATTGTACCGAATAATCGGGCGACTGCGGATTCAATCGTTCCAGTTTTTTTACTTCCTTTTCAAATATTTCGGCAACTTCCTTGCTCCATTTTTTTTCTTTTGCTTTTTTACGGAATTCATCAATTTCAATTTGCTGAACATTGCCTCCCAACTCTTCCTGAATTGTTTTGAGCTGTTGTTGCAGGTAATATTCTTTTTGCTGCTGGTTCAGATCTTCGCGTGTTTTCATCTGAATATTCATTTTCAATTCCAATATCTGCATTTCGCGATTCAGAATCATCAGCAGCCGGTAGGCTTGTTCTTTTTCGTCGTCGATATTCAGTAATTCTTGTTTTTCGCGACTGTCGAATGGCAAATTGGTAGCACAATAGCTTACCAACATATCCAAAAAAGCTTCGTCGTTTAGTGTTTGCAGCAGTTCTTTGGGAGGTTCGCCCAATAGTTGCAGCATCTGTATCATGGTGTCGCGGATGGAATCGAGAATGGCTATATATTCCTTGTCGTCTTTTGAGGCAGGAACAGATTCTTTTATTTTATACTTTGCTTTGAAAAAAGGCTCGGTTTCCACCATTTCGTCCCATTCGAATCGTTTTTTTGCTTGAATGATAATGCTGAGATTATCGTTTCCCAACTCAATTACCCTCATTACTTCGGCAATGACGCCAACGCGATACAAATCGTCCGGCTCCGGATTTTCGATGTCGCCGTCTTTCTGGCATACCAAACCGATATACCGTTGTTTTTTGCCCAGCGACTTGATAAGTCTCAAAGATTTTTCTCTTCCCACCGAGATAGGGAGTCTGCTTCCGGGAAAAATAACGGTATTTCGCAAAGGTAAAATGGGTATGGTATCGGGTAAAACCGAATTGTCTATATCTTTGTTGTTGTCCATAAAATCGTCGGCAATAAATGAAACAAAATTAGGATCCGTTTCTTCGGAATCGTAACTATATATTATTTTATGAAACATAATTTATTTGTTTTGCTATTTCGTAATATTTTTATTTTCGTTTCCTTTTACTGCTTTTACTGCTTTTACTAAAAGGAAGACGTTTTTCCATCACACTAATGCAAACAAAAATAAGGTTATTTTGTTTTATTATTATAATTGTCCAAAATCCATGCCAAATAGATGATTTGGAAAATGTCGGCTTCTTGTTTTCGTTTTAAAAGTTTTACGATCTATCGCAATCGATGTGCCATGAAAGAAGGAACGGATGGGGTATTGTTGGGGGGCATGGACTTCGGCAGATCAAAACAAAAACATATTGGATTATGATTAAAATAACCGTAATTGGAGCAGGGAATGGGGGGCAAGCCCTGGCAGGATATTTGGCCATGAAAGGTTTTGATGTTGCTCTTTTCAATAGATCGAGAAGAAGAATATATCCTATCATTGAGTCACATAAAATTAAGATTGAAGGACAGGTTGAGGGAGAATACGAAGTGTCTTTTGCGACAACAAAAATCGATGAAGCCATCAAGGGGAGAAAGCTCATTATGGTTGTGATACCGGCTTTTGCTCACAAAGAAATTGCAGAAAGAGTGGCTCCTTTTTTGGAAGACGGACAAATCATTGTTCTGAATCCGGGCAGGACGGGGGGTGCATTGGAATTTTACAATACGTTGAAAAGGGAGGGCGTGACAAAGGACGTTATCGTTGCGGAAGCACAAACTTTTATTTTCGCTTCCCGCATGTCGAATCCCGGTGTTACACGAATTTTCAGAATAAAAAATGCGGTACCGGTTTCGGCTCTTCCGGCTTCGAGAAATCCCGAGTTGGCCGAAGTGTTGTTAGAGGTAATGCCCGAATTTGATGTTGTTAAAAACATTTTATATACGAGTTTTAATAATATAGGTGTTGTTTTGCATCCGGCTACCTTGATTTTGAATGCCGCACGAGTGGAAACGACTGCGGGTAAATTCGAATTTTATTTCGAAGGTATCTCTCCTTCCGTTGCCAAAGTACTCGAAAAGATCGATGAAGAAAGATGTCGGGTAATGGAGCTTTTCAATGTTCAACCGATGACTGTAAGAGAATGGTTGAGTTACGCTTACGATGTCAGAGGTCAAAATTTATATCAAGCTATTCGCAATAACGAGGGTTACCGCGGGATATATGCTCCAACCAGTTTAAATAATCGTTACCTTCTTGAAGATGTACCCATGAGCTTGCTCCCAATTTCGTCTTTCGGGAAAGAGTTTGGTGTAGAAACCCCTGTTATCGATTCCATGATTACCATAGCCAATGCGATGTTGGACGGTAACTTTTGGGAAGAAGGAAGAACGGTTGAAGATTTGGGATTGAAAGGGTGGAGCATAGAGGAAATAATAAAATTCGTTGAGGAGGGAGAGGGATGAAAAAAATTTTAGGTGCTTCTATCGGGAGCGATGTACACGTTGCCGGACTTTTGAATTTTTTGGAACTCGCAAAAAACGAAGGATACGAAACTGTGAATTTGGGTGCGGCTGTGCCAATAAGTCGAGTGATTGAAAGCATAGAAAAAGAAAAGCCGACCATTGTGGCGTTGAGTTACCGATTGGGGGCAGTTGCTTTGTCGAATCTATTGGATGAATTTGCCAGGGGAATAGAAAAAATAGGGGTTGGCGATAAAATCGATTTTATTTTTGGTGGAACCACGGAAACCTCCGAAATTGCAGCTCAATCGGGCATTTTTAAAAAAATATTTGACGGTTCGGAGGAAGAAGAGGATGTTGTTCTTTTTTTAAGAGGGCAAATGAAATATCGTGAAAAGCAGGATTATCCCGACAGCTTACCCGAAAGAATTGCATTTAAACATCCTTATCCGCTGATAAGGCATCATATCGGACTTCAAACGATAGAGGAGACCATCGTAGAGATTAGGAAATTGGCAGATTCGGAGCTTTTGGATATTATTTCGTTGGCGCCCGATCAGAATTGCCAACAATATTTTTTCGAACCCCATAAAATGCATCCCGCACAGGATGGAGCGGGTGGAGCGCCGATACGCTCGAGAGCAGATTTTTTGGAGCTTTATTGGGCAAGCCGAACGGGAAATTATCCTTTGATTAGGTGTTATTCAGGCACAAACCGGATAGTGGAATTCTCCAAGCTTTTGAAAGAAACGGCTAACAATGCCTGGGCGGCTATTCCTCTTTTTTGGTATTCCGAACTTGACCGTCGATCCGAGAGAAATTTGTTGGACGCCATAACGGAAAATATGGAAGGCATAAAGTGGAATGCCGCTCACGATGTGCCGGTGGAAATAAATGATGCGCATCAATGGGAATTGAGGTATGCTCATGATGGACTGGCGGTTGCCGTTACTTATTTGGCAGCTTATGTGGCGAAAAAGCTTGGTGTTAGGTGGTACATTCAGCAATATATGATGAATACCCCTCCCGGTTTGTCGCCTAAAATGGATATTGCAAAAGCTATTGCAAAACAAGAAATGGTTGAATCGCTGGCAGACGAAGGGTTTGTTCCGTATCGAATGATACGAACGGGTTTACTTTCATTTCCCGCCGACCCGGATAGTGCAAGGGGACAGTTAGCGGCTTCTATGTTTTATGCTTCTTATTTGAAGCCGCATATCATTCATGTTGTTTCGTATTGCGAAGCCATGAGAAGAGCAACATCGAAAGAGATTTTGGAAAGTGTAAAAATGGTTCGCAGGGCCTACACGTTGGCTGCAAAAGGATTGCCCGATTTCAGATGCGATCCCGAAGTAAGAAAGCGGGCCGATTCATTAAAGAACGAAGCATGGGCCATCATTGAAAAAATCAAAAAATTATCTCCCAATGTAGATGATCCGCTGATCGATCCCCAAACGCTCTATATGGCTGTCAAGACAGGTATATTGGATGCGGTCGGGTTACAAGGGAATAGCATAGCGAGGGGCGAGGTTAAGGTGAAATTTGAAAACGGTGCATACGATGTAGTTTGAAATCGATGTAATTTTTTCCCTTCTCTTTCTCGGTTTCATTTTTGGTATTGGAGCAACGTTTTTCCCTTTTCCGAGCATCATTTTACGTGTTGAGCCAATGTTGCTTCTCCTCGCGATGTTACTTTTTCTACCGGAGCGATTTCTTTACTTACTTTTTTGATATTGATTTTCTTTTCGGAGCAATTTTCTCCTCCCTTTCGCGCTTCCTTTCCAAGGTCAATTTTCCCATCGGAACAATTTTCTTTCGCTCCTAACCTTGATTTCAGTGTTGTGTAATCTTGCGCCTCCCTTGCTGACGTCGTATTTCCTATCGAAGAGATTTTCTCCCTCTCTCCCAACATCAAATTTAGTCTCGAAATAATTTTGCGCTCTCTTCCCGGCGGCGTTTTTTGTCTTGAAATAATTTTGCACCCTCTTTCCGATATCGATTTCAGTGTCGGAATAATTTTTTCCTCCCTCCCGGACGTCGCTTTTACTTTCAGAACGATTTTCTCCTCCCTTCCCAACATCGATTTTTGTACGGAAATATTTTTTTCCTCCCTTCCCAACATTGATTTTTGTGCGGGAACATTTTTCCTCCCCTTTTTCGACCTTGATTTTTGTTCCGAACCACCGTTTTGCCCCAATTTCATTATTATTCTTTAACCAAAACGACCGTAATCATTAAATCATGTTATTGATTTTTGATCAAAACGGCGGTTTTGTATGA
>ERZ773359.3571-NODE-3571-length-17584-cov-66.258885_pt1 | contig 17584 bp, 15 predicted proteins | sample MGYA00374955_ERZ773359 | MGnify/ENA primary metagenome ERZ773359 (study PRJEB29098, sample SAMN04486028) | biogas fermenter metagenome | study: EMG produced TPA metagenomics assembly of the Biogas fermentation microbial communities from Germany - Plant 4 DNA1... | reverse complement strand
TAGGTGAATGGGGAGTTTGACATAAAATCTAAATTACTATACAATAAAATATAAGAAAAATTAGGGAATAAATAATAGATTTATTTAAGAAAGGGTGAGCAGCTATGAAAAGGTTATTAAGTATCCTTGTTATTATATCATTAATACTATCAACCACTGCTTGCGCACCGAAGACCCAGGAGACAGATCAAACGATTCAAGAGGAAGAAGAGCAGAATTCCAGTCAAGATGCTTTAAATGATGAGGAAGAATTAGAAGAGGCATTTGCAGAAACAGTGGAAGAATTGGAAGAAGTTGAAGAAGAACTAACTGCTGAGGATGATGAAGACCAATCAAAAGATGATGAACCGGCCATTGAGGAAGAAGAGAAGGAAAAGGCAATAGATTTTACATTAAAGGACCTAGATGGAAATGAGGTATCCTTAAGTGATTTTTTGGGTAAGAAAGTTGTCTTGGCTTTTTGGGAAATTTCGCCTGATGATTCCAATTGGGAAAGCCAAAAACCAACCTTTGAGACACAATTTGCTGAGTTTGAAAAACTACAGGAAGAGGTAGAAGATGATGTTGTAATATTAACTGTTGTAAACAGTACCGATGAAAGTAGATTTACTACAATCTTGCCTTCTTTCATTAAAGATTATGACTTTATAACATTAATAGATGATACACCTTATAATATAGCTTATCGTGTATATGGCCTAATGGTAATTTTGAATGTAGTCCTTATAGATAGTGAGGGTTACATACATTACATAGATTCTATTAGTAATCCTGAACAAACTTTAAGTGTTGATGAATTGAAGGCACTTATTAATGAGATGGAATAATTATTTTTTTATAGAAGGGACTAAGCCAAAGGACGGTTCTTTGTTTTATAAGACAGAGAACCGTCCCTTATATTGTATGTGTCGATAAGTATCTAATGAAAGTCTCCTGTCCTTATGGTATAATTATAGGGATTAAAGAATATTAAATACTACACATAATTAATATATAAGAAAAAATTAAGCAATTATGCAAATGCTATTAATGAAATCGTTTTCTTGAAGTATAATTTAAGAAAAGAGCAGTTTTATATTATTTTACATAAATAATTTAAAATAAAGGGGGAGAAAGTTATGAAAAGGAAAATTACATTAATATTGGCCTTGACTCTTGTTCTTGCAGTCTTTTTAGCTGCATGCTCCAGTGAACAGCCAACGCCAGCAGAAGATGAAACAGCAGTAGAAGATGAAACACCAGCAGCTGGAGAAGAGGCAACTGCAGAAGAGGAAGCTTTAAAGGTTGGATTGGTACTGGCTGGAGGCTTAGGAGACCGTTCCTTCTATGATTCAGCCTATGAAGGAGTGGAACAGGCCAAGGCAGACCTAGGCATTGAGTACAAGGTATACGAATGTAGAAATGACCCATCCCTATATTCGGACCAGGTAGTTCAGGCATCAGAATATGCCGACATAGTAGTATTGGTAGGCTATGAATTCTATGACCTATCCCAGGAAATTGCACCAGAATTCCCGGATGTATACTACATCTATGTAGACCATGAAATCGAAGGAATTGACAATCTAATAACCATAAGCTACATGGAAAATGAAGGTTCATTTTTAGCTGGAGCCCTGGCTGCCATGCTAACAACTGAAACCTCCATAGAAGGTATTGATGAAAACAAGGTAATAGGTATGGTTGGCGGAGTAGATATGCCAGTTATAAGAAACTTCTATGTTGGATATGAGGCAGGAGCCAAGCATGTAGATCCGGATGTGGAAGTAAGGGTAATATACGCAGGAGACTTTGAAGATCCAGCCAAGGGTAAGGAAGCAGCAACAGCCCTTTACTCAGGAGGAGCAGACATAATATTCCATGCAGCAGGTAAAACTGGTGAAGGAGTATTTGAAGCTGCAGAAGAGTTAGGAAAATATGCCATAGGTGTAGATGCTGACCAACGCTATATAAACCCTGACCATATAGTGGCAAGTATGGTTAAGAGGGTAGGTAAATCCATATATGATACCATAATCAAAATTCAAAATGATGAAGTAGAAAAAGGAAAGGTTATATTCTATGGTTTAGAAGAAGATGGCGTTGGGCTAGGGTTTGGTACTGACGACATGCCTCAATTTGTAACGGAAGAAATGAAGGCCAGGCTTGAAGAAATAAAAGAGAAGATTGTAAGTGGTGAAATAGAAGTACCAACAGCAAAATAGAGAAGTAGTTTTCTACTTCTCTATTTTTCCATAATTTTTTCAGTTTAAGAGGTGAGATAGTTGGCTGAAAAGTTAATAGAAATGAAGAACATTACTAAGGAATTTCCAGGAGTGGTGGCAAATGACAATGTAAGTATTGACATAAAAGAAGGGGAAATTCACGCTATTGTAGGGGAAAATGGGGCAGGAAAATCAACCCTGATGAAGATACTATACGGCTTGTACAAGCCTGATTCCGGACAAATATATTTTAAAGGGAATCCTGTGGAAATAAAAAGTCCCCTGGATGCCATAAGGCTGGGCATAGGTATGGTTCATCAACACTTCATGCTGGTTCCCTCCTTTACAGTGGCAGAAAACATAGTTTTGGGCGTTGAACCAAGAAGGAGAAGGATTTTCACAGACTATAATAGGGCAGTCAAGATGACAGAGGAGTTGTCTGAGGAATATGGATTAAAGGTAGACCCCCATGCCAGGGTAGAATCCCTCTCTGTTGGAATCCAGCAGCGTATTGAGATTCTCAAGGTACTACACAAGGGGGCAGACATAATCATACTGGATGAGCCAACGGCAGTTTTAACCCCCCAGGAGACAGAGGAGCTGTTCAGGGTGATTAGAAGATTGGTGGACAAGTTAGGCAAAACTGTAATCATAATAACCCATAAGCTTCAAGAGGTTTTAGCCCTATCAGACAGGGTTACTGTCATGAGGCAGGGGAAAATGGTAGGGACTCTTAAGACACAGGATGCCAATGAACAGATACTGGCGGAAATGATGGTAGGCAGGGAGGTATTATTTGAGGAGCTGGAGAAGAAGGATGTAGCCAGGGAAGAAGTTTTGAGAGTAAATAATATAAAGGCCAGGGACAATAGGGGGCTTTTGGCCTTAAGGGGTGTAAGCTTTAGTCTGCACTCTGGAGAGATATTAGGTATAGCAGGGGTTGAAGGAAATGGACAGTCAGAACTGGTGGAAGTTTTAACTGGCTTAAGGCAGGTAGAAGAAGGTACATTTACCATAAATGGCATAGAGGCTACAAATATGGATCCTTTACAAATAAGGGAATTAGGTGTATCACATATACCTGAGGACAGGTTATCAAGAGGCCTTTCAGTTGATGCTACCATAACTGAAAATATGATTATAGGAAACCATAGGAAGGAGCCTTATGCTGTAAGGGGAATCCACTTAAACAGGAAGAAAATCAGGGAAAGGACAAAGAGACTGATTAAGGAATATGATGTCAGGACCCCTTCCCAGGACATAGTAGCAGGCAATCTGTCTGGGGGTAATATGCAGAAGATGATTGTGGCCAGGGAATTTTCCTTTGATTCTAAAATATTAATAGTGGCACAGCCTACCAGGGGAATAGATATAGGGGCCATAGAGTTTGTCCATAAGGAGATTATAGAAAAGAGAAATGAAGGGGCAGCCATATTATTAGTTTCTGCAGATCTGGATGAAATATTTAGATTATCAGACAGGATAATTACCCTGTATGAAGGCCAAATAACCGGAGAATTTTTGAATAAGGAAATAAGCAAAAAAGAAATAGGACTATATATGACTGGAAAGGCCAAGGGTCTAAACTAAGGAGGTGTACAGAATGAAGAAGGAAAAGGTTGAATATTTAATATCCCTCTTCTTATCAATATTTGCAGCCCTTATAATTGGTGGATTTATAATGCTGGCTAATGGCAGAAACCCGATTGTTGGCTTTAATGCCTTAATAAATGGGGCTATTGGATCAAAATACAAGATAGCTACAACCTTGGCAAAAACTGTTCCACTAATTTTGACAGGCCTGGCCACCAGTATATCCTTCAGAAGCGGCATTTTCAATATCGGGGGAGAAGGCCAGTTGTATCTGGGTGCCTTTGGAGCAGCCCTTGTAGGTATTACATTGATTAATTTGCCAGGCCTTATAGGTATACCACTGGCTCTGCTGGTAAGTGCCATAGCAGGAGGCCTGTATGCACTACTTCCTGCCATATTAAGGGTTAAGTACAATATAGATGAGGTAATTGTGACTATCATGCTTAACACAGTGGCAGTTTTACTAACTGGTTATCTGGTAAACTATCCCTTTGCTGCTGATGTTGGTAAATTAGGGGCTACTGAAATTATAGGGGAAGGCTACCATCTATCAAGATTAGTTAGGCTTTCAACCCTAAATACCAGTATCTTCCATGTTATTGTAATTACTATTATTATGTACTATCTTTTGGAAAGAACATCTATTGGCTATGAAATAAAAATGGTAGGGCAGAATATGAACTTTTCAAGATATGGCGGAATCAATGTAAAGAGAAGAATGATATTTGCCATGGTAGTATCCGGTATCTTGTGTGGAATAGCAGGTGCCTTTGAGGTATTAGGGGTACACTATAGGTTCCTACAGCATATATCACCAGGATATGCCTGGGATGGAATGCTAATTGCACTTATAGTTAAGAACAACCCCCTTGGTGTGGTTTTAATGGCCCTTTTCTTTGGAGCCTTAAAAACAGGATCCATTTCTATGGAAAATGCTACAGGCATTCCTTCAGAGCTTATATCTGTTATACAATCCATTATCATACTCTTTATAGCAGGAGAAGCTGGATTTAAGGACAAGATAAAGGGATATTTTGCAAGGAAGAGGCTAAGCAAAAAGGCAGGTGAGAAAAATGCTTAAGGAGGTTATAAATCTAACCCTGCTTCAGCATACCATAAGGACGGCTACACCTTTGATACTGGCAGCCTTGGGAGGCTTGTTAACCCAACATGCCGGCATACTTAATATTGGTATGGAGGGCATGATCTTATTGGGAGCCTTTTTTGGAATTGTAGGCAGTTATTTCTTTTCTTCCTCCTTAGCTGGAACCCTTTTGGCAGTAGCCATTGGAATTCTGGTAGGACTTTTGTTTGCCTATTTTGTCATAGACTTAAAATCTGATGAATTTATAATAGGTATTGCCATAAATATGCTGGCTGGAGGCTTAACAATATTTTTGCTGAGAAGTATTTTTGGGGTTAAGGGAGCCTTTTCCTCACCGGATATAGTTCCCCTGCCCAGGTTTAATATGGGATTTTTGGAAGGCATACCAATTTTGGATACCCTATTAAACAATCATACTGTTTTTGTATATGTAAGCTGGATACTGGTTGTACTGGTATATGTGTATTTATATAAAACCCCCTATGGTATATGGCTAAGGGCAGCAGGAGAATTTCCGGAGGCCCTGGAGACAGCTGGGGTAAGTCCAAGAAAAATGCAGTATATAAGCTCCATACTCTGTGGAATCTTCTGTGGCTTGGCAGGAGTCCATCTGTCCTTAGGATATTTAACCCTATTTACAGAAAACATGAGTGCCAACAGGGGCTTTATAGCCCTGGCAGCTATAATATTTGGAAGGGCCCATCCCATAAAGACCTTAATTGCAGCCTTTATGTTTGGCTTCTTTGACGCCCTGGGCATAAGGTTGCAGGTAGTAGGCATACCCTCCCAGTTTACCCAGATGATACCCTATTTAGGAACTATAGTAGTATTGTTTGTAGTAGCTAAAAGCCAGCTGGCAAGGAAGAAAAGGGCTATAGAAGGGGAGGCCCATAATGAATAGGGATGTAGATGCCATTATACTGGGGGGAGGAGTGGCAGGCTACTACTCTGCCAAGGCCTTAAGGCAGGGTGGCAAGGCTGTGGCTTTAATAGAAAGGAACTCCCTAGGAGGGGCTGCCCTCAGATGGGGAGCCTTGCCTGTTAAAAGAGCTCTAGATTTTTTTAAGGAAGGTAAAGGAAATAAAGAGGAGCTATTTGAGAGCTGGGAAGAGGATTTAAAGAAGCTGGATGAAAGGCTTGAAAAGGAAATACTAGACCTGGGCATAGACTTCTACTACGGGGAAGGGGAGCTTATTGATGCCCATACTGTAAAGGTAGGAGATAAACTACTTAAGGGGCAATATATAATTATTGCTACAGGTACAGAGGCCACCAGTATAGAAGGGATACCTGTTGACGGGGAAAGGATAATTACCCATAGGGAGGCCATAAGGCTAAGGGATCTTCCTAAAAGCATGGTAATTCTTGGTGGAAATGTGGAAGGTGTAGAGTTTGCCTCTCTGTATGCAGAATTGGGTGTTGAGGTAACCATTGTGGAAATGGAAGACAATCTCTTATTAGGCTATGATGAGGATCTGGTTTATCCTGTAGAAAAGAGGCTGGTGGATAAAGGGGTGGAGATAATAAAGGGAAAGGCAGCCAGAAAGGCCTATGTGGAAGATGATAAAGTAAGGGTACTTTTGGAGGATGGAAGCCAGGTTCAAGGGGGCAAGGCCCTGGTTACCCTCTTGAGGAGGCCTAGTTTCCCCAAGGGTCTGGATAGGTTAAATATAGATACAGATAGGGACAAAATACTTGTAGATGAAAACCTGAGGACTGGGGAGGAAAACATATTTGCCATTGGGGACATAAATGGCATCATGGGCCTGGGAAATGTGGCTATAAACCAAGGTCTGCAGGTGGCTGACCATATACTGAATAAAAGGAAGGTAAAAATGCACTATAACTCCCTGCCCAGGGCAGTTTTTACCTTGCCTGAAATAGCAGGCATAGGCAGGCAGGAGGAGGATTTAAAAGGAATTAAGTATAAGGTTGGATACTGTAAATTAAAGGATACCTTCAGGGGCTGGGCCAGGGACATAGAGGAAGGCTTTGTTAAGGTACTGGTAGATGAAGAGGAAAATATACTGGGTATATGGATGGTAGGTAATTTAGTGTCAGAATATATAGGCCTACTCAGTCCCCTTTTTAATGGAAGGTTTACAGTGGAGGATATTAAAAGCAATTTGATAATCCATCCTACTTTAACAGAAGGAATTTTAGAAGCCTTATTAAGTATCTAAGAAGGAGGGTGGTATAGTGAAACAACCCCATATACTGCTAAGGCCTGGAGATGTATCCAGGTATGTAATACTGGCAGGGGATCCTGCAAGGATTTTAAGATTGGCTAAATTTTTGGATTCCTATGAGGAGCTAGCTTATAATAGGGAGTATAGAAGCATTAGGGGAAGCTATAAGGGAGTGGATGTAACTGCTGTATCTACTGGCATAGGGGCTCCTTCTGCTGCCATAGCCATGGAGGAGCTAATAGCCTGTGGAGGCAAATACTTCATAAGAATAGGCAGTGGAGGGGCAGTGCAGCCCTATATAAGGATTGGGGAATTGGTCATATCAACTGGAGCTGTCAGGGAAGATGGTACTTCCAAGATGTATGTAGGGGAAAATTATCCTGCTGTTCCAGATTTGGAGCTTACAAGTACTATAATAAAAACCTGCAGGGAGCTGGGCTTTCCCCACTATAGTGGACTTACAAGAAGCCATGATTCCTTCTATATTGACCATGAGGATGAGCTAATGGCCTACTGGAATAAGAAGAATATACTGTCTTCGGATATGGAAACCGGGGTCATATTTACCCTGGCCCAATTAAGGGGGGTTAAGGCAGCCAGTATATTAAATACTGTAGTAGAATATGCTAGTGATGTGAAGGATGGAATTGGAGAATATGTTGATGAAGAGGCCGAGGCTATGGAAGGGGAAAGGCGTGAAATAATACTGGTCCTGGAGTCCATAGTAAGGATAGAAAAAAATTAGCCCTGAGGCTAATTTTTTTCTATTTTAATACTATCCAGCATACTTCTTACTTTTTCTGCAAGGGAGGCAAGATTTTCTGCAGAAGAGGCAATTTCCTCCATGGCACCCAGCTGTTCCTCTGTAGCCTGGGAAGAATGGGTAATTTCCGCTGAAATATTATGGGACATTTCTTCTATAATATTGGAGGACTTAACTAAATTGTCTATATTGCTTTCAACGGCTAAAGTAGATTCAAGTACATCTTCAATCCTCCTGGTAATATTTTCAATAAGCTTTGCAATTTCATCAAAGCTGGTTTTGGCTTCATCTACAGTAACTACCCCTTGCTCTACCTCAATAGTATTTGAGTCCATCTTCTCATTGGCTTCTTCAATTAATATATTATTATTGGCTATTATGGCCTTAATTTCCTTAGCTGAATTTTGGGTTTCTTCAGCTAGATTTTTTATTTCATTGGCTACTACAGCAAATCCACGGCCGTATTCTCCTGCCCTGGCAGCTTCAATAGTAGCATTTAAGGCAAGCAGGTTGGTTTCTTCAGATATATTTTCAATTATGCTTAACATTTCATTCATTTTTTGGGAGCTCTTGTTTATTTCATCCAAGGATTTTTTAACAGTTAAGGTACTGTTTTTTATATTTTGAATTTGGGTCATAGACTGATTTATTTTTTCTTTACCTAATTGGGCCTTATTTAATATTTCAATGCTTAAACTATTGGCGTCCTTGGTCTTATCAGCCACATTGTCCATTTGGACTGAAATTTTATGAATGGATACTACAGCATTTGATATTGCATTGTGCTGACTTTTAGAGGACTCATATATTTTATGTGAGGCTTCATGTATATTATTGGCACTGGCTGTAGTTTCCTCAGAAATGGCTGCTAACTCTTGGGAGGAAGCCAAAACTTCTTCAGCCGATTGACCTAAACTATAGACCATTTCCCGCATTTTGTCAGTTATTCTTTGCAGGGAATTGCCTATTATTCCCAGTTCATCTTCTCTTGAAAGAATGTTTTTATCTATATTTTCCCTAAAGTCCATTTCAGAAATTTTATAGGAGTACTCTGTAAGTTTTCCAATTTGTCTTGTAAGCTTTCTAATAAAGAAGGAAGAGGATAAAAATCCTATTATTCCTGCAAGGGCTACTAGAATAAGAAAAGTATTAAGCAGTCTATTTAAGGGTGCCAGTATTTCCCCTTCATCAATACTTACAACCAGGGTCCAATCCTTGGACTCTATTGGCGCAAAGCCTATGCGTACAATTTTTCCCTCCTTTGCATATACTCCTGTGCCAGCTTCTTTTGTTCTTATTAGATCATAAATTTGGGTAATATTTTGAGAGTATTCAGGATCTACCAGCTTTTCCAAGGTTCTGAAGTTTTTGGCTTCTTCCCTTGTTGTAGCACCTGATCTGATGGTAGGATGGGCTATAACATCTGCCCTGTGGTCCATTATAAAGGCATGGCCACTTTCTCCAAATTGGATGCTTGAAGAAATATTATAAAGATTATTTGCTGATATAAAGGCCACCAGGACTCCTGAAAATTCCTCATTGCTTATTATGGGTGCAGATGCCACAAGGGCAACCTGCCCTGTTAAGGGATTAATTATAGGTTCAGAAATATAGCTGCCTCCGTCTTTAGTTGCAAAGAAATATTCTTCCTCATATATGTCCAGGCTTTGTCCATTATCCAATATTAGATTTCCCTGTATGTCTGCTATTCCAATATAGGAAAAATTTAGCCTGTCTTTTTCCTTCTTTAATAAGTCTAATTTTTCTTCCATATCTACTTCATTATCAGTAATTAAATTTAAATTCCCTAGAGTTTCAATGGCTATAAGGTGGTTTTTAATTTGTTCATCCACTAATTTTGCTGAATCCAGGGCCTTATTATACAAGAGCTGGTCATAGGATTTAATAAGCTGATTTTTTGTTACATAGTAGAAGGAGGTTCCTATTAGGATAATAACTAAAAGGGATATGAAGGATGTAGATAATAGTATGTTTTTATTAATACTCTTTTTACTAATTTTTTTCTTTTGTGACTTGGAACTAGAAGCCATTAGATTCACCCCTTTTAAAGGTATATACTTATATAATTGGACAAAAAAACCAAAAATCCTTCAATATGGAAAATTTATTTTAACCATTTATGGGGGTATTAAAATTATTGAGAAATTATATATATTAAAATAGGATAAAAAAGCCACTATAAGATTGACAAAAAAATCCTAAAGCTATATACTCTAATTAAACTAAATAGAATATTTGCACTAGCAAATATTTTCACAAAACTGTACCAATTACCAATATTAAATTCATTTTTCTAATTTTAAAAAAATGAAAATGGGGGGATAGTAAGATGAAAAGAAAAATGGGAGTTCTGATTTTGGTATTGGCACTCCTATCCAGCTTGTTGACAGCTTGCGGGGGAAGCGAGGAAACAGGCGGTGCAGATTCTGATGTGATTAAAATAGGTGTATTTGAACCAATGACTGGTGCTAGTGCGGCTGGTGGTCAAATGACAGTGGAGGGTATTGAACTTGCAAATGAAGTAAAACCAGAAGTACTTGGCAAGAAGGTAGAACTGGTAATTGTAGATAACAAATCTGACAAGGTAGAGGCAGCAAATGCAGTATCAAGCTTAATTGATAAGGATAATGTAGTTGCTATAATAGGCAGCTATGGTAGTTCCCTATCTATGGCAGCAGGAGACATAGTTAAGGAAAAGAGGGTTCCTGCTGTAGGATGTTCACCAACTAACCCACTAGTTACCTTGAATAATGACTATTACTTTAGGGTATGCTTCATAGACCCCTTCCAAGGTACAGTTATGGCAAACTATGCAGTAAATGAACTGGGAGCTAAGACTGCTGCAATTATTCAAGACGTTACCCAGGACTATTCAGTAGGACTAAGTAAATACTTTGAGGATGCCTTTAAAGAACTAACTGGAGATGAAAATTCCATTGTTGCAAAGGCTTCCTATAATACTGGGGACCAGGACTTTACTGCCCAGCTTACAAATGTGGCTAGTGCAAATCCAGATGTTATATTTGCACCAGGAAACTATGGTGAAAGTGCATTGTTAATCAAGCAAGCCAGAGACCAGGGAATAGACATACCAATACTTGGTGGAGACACCTGGGAGTCACCTGAATTCTTATCCATTGGTGGAGATGCAGTGGAAGGTGCAGTATTCAGTACCCACTTTACTGCTGAGGCACCTGTAACAGAAGTATCAGATGAATTCTTAAAATTATATGAAGAAAAGTTTAGCAAGCAGGCTAATGCCTTTGCAGCTTTAGGTTATGATGCCTATATGGTTATATTAGATGCTATTGAAAGGGCTGGTTCAGCAGACCCAGAGGCTATTAGGGATGCCTTAAGTGAAACTGCTGATTTTGTAGGTGCTACTGGATATATTACCCTTGATGAAAATGGAGATGCAGTTAAGAGTGCTATTATTAAAAAGGTTGAAAATGGAGATTTCGTGTACTTAACTACAGTTAATCCCTAGATAAAAGGAGGAGTAAATATGACCCTTGTGGAATTTATGCAGCACTTGGCTAATGGGGTATCACTAGGTAGCTTGTATGCTTTAATAGCCATAGGATATACTATGGTCTACGGTATATTAAGGCTTATAAATTTTGCTCACGGGGATATATTTATGCTTGGAGCTTATCTCACTTACTATGCCATAGTGTTTACCTCCATGCCCTGGTATGTTGCCTTTGCATTGGCTGCAGCTATAACAGGTTTGGTAGGATTCCTCCTTGAAAAAATTGCTTACAAGCCCTTAAGGGATGCTCAGAGAATTACCGTATTAATATCTGCCATCGGTGCTTCATTCTTCTTACAAAACTTTGCAACAGTAGTTTTTGGTGGAAGGCCTAAGGCCTTCCCCATTCCTTCCATAATGAACAAGATCATAAATATAGGAGGAGTTTCAATAAATTTAATAACCTTTATTATTCCTGTTATTGGTTTAGGCTTGTTAGCCGGACTAACCTATATTATATATAAAACAAAGACTGGCATGGCAATGAGGGCTCTGTCTAAGGACTATGATACAGCAAGGCTTATGGGTATTAATGTGGATAGAATAATATCCATTACTTTTTTTATTGGATCCTTCCTGGCTGCAGTAGGAGGAATAATGTGGGGTATAAAGTATCCTCAATTGATGCCCCTTATGGGATCTATGCCAGGCATTAAATGTTTTATAGCTGCAGTAATAGGTGGAATTGGAAATATTTCAGGAGCAGTACTAGGTGGTTTTATACTGGGACTGGGCGAAATACTGTTAGTTGCCTTTCTTCCCGGTTTAACAGGATATAGGGACGCTTTTGCCTTTATCCTTCTTATAATAATACTTCTAGTTAAGCCAACAGGCTTGCTGGGAGAAAAAGTGACGGAGAAGGTGTAGAATATGGCTGAAGATAGATTAAAGGTTGAAAAGGAAAGGATATTGGATAGGAATACCTTGATCTTACTTGGGGTTTTGTTGGTAGCAGTAGTGGTTGTAGATTTTTTTGCCAATGACCATGTTAGAACCATTGCCAATCTATGTGGTATATATGTGACACTGGGCCTTAGTATGCAGCTTATTAATGGTTTTACGGGACTCTTTTCCTTAGGACATGCTGGTTTCATGGCCATTGGAGCCTATACTGTTGCAATTCTTACCATATCACCAGCAAATAAGGAAATGAACTACTTTTTAGAGCCTATAGTACCCTTTTTAGCCGATGTAGAGTGGAGCTTTTTACCTGCCCTTATAATGGGGGGCATACTTGCAGCTATTTTTGGATTTTTAATAGGGGCGCCAGTATTAAGGCTTACTGATGACTATCTAGCCATAGCCACTTTAGGCTTTGCTGAAATAATAAGGGTTGTTTTTACCAATACCCAATCCTTAACCAATGGAGCCTTAGGCTTAAAGGCTATTCCCAAGTTTTCTACCATCCTGTGGAGCTGGATAGTTGCCTTCTTATCCATTGTATTTATGGTCTATCTGATAAGGGGTAGTTACGGCAAAGCTTTTATAGCCATAAAGGAGGATGAAATAGCAGCCAGATCCATGGGTATAAACCTATTTAAGCATAAGGTTATGAGTTTTACCTTTTCTTCCTTCATGGCTGGTATTGCTGGCGGACTTATGGCAACCCATCTGGGAACTATAGACCCTAATATGTTCAGAATTGCCCTAACCTTTAATATAATCCTCATAATGGTTTTAGGCGGAATAGGAAATATAAATGGTACTGTAATTTCTGCAATAATTGTTACTGCCTTTATGGAAATTTTAAGATTCCTGGACAGTTCCATTGATTTAGGCTTTATTAAGCTTCCAGGTATTCCAGGAATGAGAATGGTTATATTTTCCATAATACTCATGCTAGTGGTAATAGTCAGAAAGGACAGATTATTGAAGGAAAACTAAAAAGGATGTGAATTTTACATGCTTAAGATAGAAAATATGACAATGAGATTTGGGGGAGTTGTAGCTGCAAATAAATTTAATGCCCATATTAAAAAGGGACAAATAGTTGGCCTGATAGGTCCCAATGGTGCAGGCAAGACCACCATATTTAATGTGGTTACTGGAGTATATAAGCCAACAGAAGGTAAGGTTATATTTAATCCAGGAGACAAGGAACATGACATAACGGGAATGGCACCTGATGAAATAGCAAAGCTGGGAGTGTGCAGAACCTTTCAAAATATAAGGCTTTTTAAGGATATGACCGTACTTGATAATGTTTTTATTGGTAATCATTTAAGGATTAAATCCAATGTATTTTCATCCATAATAAGGGTTCCAAGCTATAGAAAAGAAGAAAGGGAGATGCTTGAAAAGTCCCTTTATTTGTTGGATAGGGTAGGTCTCCTGGAGGAAAAGGATGAAAAGGCCCATTCCCTTCCCTATGGAAAGCAAAGAAGGCTGGAAATAGCCAGGGCCTTGGCTACAGAACCAAAGCTCCTTTTACTGGACGAGCCGGCAGCGGGTATGAACCCTCAGGAGAGCAAGGAGCTGATGGACTTTATATTAAATATTAAGGATGAGTTTGATCTAACAGTATTTTTAATAGAGCACCATATGGATGTGGTAATGGGAATATGTGAGGATATACTGGTACTGGATCACGGTGAGCTAATTGCCCAGGGAGACCCTGAAACTATACAAAAAGACCAAAGGGTTATAGAGGCCTATTTGGGGGTGGATTAGATGCTGGTAGTGGAGAATTTACACATTAACTATGGTGGTATAAATGCAGTAAGGGGCATAAATCTGACAATAGAGGACAATAAGATTGTAACCTTAATTGGTGCCAATGGAGCTGGTAAATCTTCAACCTTAAGGGCCATAATGGGCCTGGTAAAGAAGGCTCAGGGAAAAGTAATGTACAATGATGAAGATATAACAGGCCTGCCTACTGCCGATATAGTTAAAAAGGGCATAGTCCTGGTACCAGAGGGAAGACATGTATTCCCAAATCTTACTGTGGAGGAAAATTTAATACTAGGGGCCTATACCATTGACAATAAGGATGAGATTAAGAAAAATATGGAAGCTGTATATAATATATTCCCCAGGCTCAAGGAAAGACATTGGCAGAAAGCTGGCACCCTGTCTGGAGGGGAGCAGCAGATGCTGGCTGTTGGAAGGGCCTTGATGGTTAAGCCAAAGATACTTATGATGGATGAGCCCTCCCTAGGCCTTGCACCCATTTTAGTAAACGAAATATTCGATATAATAAAGCAAATAAATGAACAGGGAAACACCATACTGCTGGTGGAACAAAATGCAAAGAAGGCCTTGGAAATAGCTCATTATGGCTATGTTTTGGAAACAGGAGAGCTAAAGCTTGAAGGAAGCGGCCAGGACCTTCTTAACGACAGCAGAGTCCAGGAAGCCTACTTAGGAGAAGCAAGGGGGAAAAATTGAGGCAGACCTTTAGGTCTGCCTTATTTATTTGTAACTTTACTGTAACTATTTGAAAATTCAAAACAGATATAATAATGGTAGGATATGTAAACAGCCAAGGGGGGATAAAAGTGAAAAGGGCCATAGTACTTATATTTACACTTGCAATCCTGTTTTCACTACCAAAATATGCTTTTGCAGACTATGAGGACAAGCTGGGGGATCACTGGTTAAAGGATGAAATAGATAAGGACTTTTTCCTTTACTATTTTCCCTATTTAGCCAGGGAAGACTTTGTAAGGTTTAATCCAGAGGAGCCTATGAGAGAGGATGAATTTTTACTATCCTTTTCATCCTTACTTAAAAACAAGGGTTATTCCATAGTAGATTTAGGCTTTGGAACTAGTATGAGAAGAATTGACATGGTAAAGGCTGTAGGGGATAAGTTGGCTCAAATAGCCAATAACAGTTCCAATGATGTAGAACTTCCCTTTGTAGATTTGGAAGGTATATCTGATGAGGAAAGGGAAGCCCTTAAGCTGCTATATACTTTAGGAATTATTAAGGGTCAGTCAGAGACTAAATTTAATCCTAATTCTATTACTAGCCAGGCTGAAGCTATTGTAGTACTACAAAGGGTAAGGGATTATTTGGACAGCATAAACGAAGATAAAAAAGAGATCTCCTTTAAACTATTAGGCATAGTACAAACCTATACTGGAGCAGAGGGAGTGAAAACCAGGATAGAGGGGGATAAGGTAATTGTAACCATGACCAGGTCCTTTCCTACTCCAGGATATACGGTTACAGTAGAAAAAATAGTTTATGAACAGGGCCTTTACAAGGTATATTTAGATATAAGTCCACCGGATCCTGAGGCTATTCTTCCACAGGTAGTAGTATATAAGACCATAACAATAGAAATAGATAAGGATCAATTAAAAGATGCCCCATATAATTTTATATGGGGCTAAATTATGATATAATATTAATCAATTCCACATAGATACAGTAGAAAAGGAGAACATGTATGAATAGTAGTAGAGTATTAAAATCGGCAGCCATGATATCGGCTTTTACCCTTATAAGTAAGTTTTTAGGCTTTATTAGGGAGATGTTGATTGCATCTAAATATGGTTCTGGATATGAAACGGATACATATTTTGTTGCCATGACAGCCACAACCATAATAATGACAACCATTGGATCAGCTCTTAATACAAGTCTTATACCTGTGTTTAGTGAGGTTGAAAGCTTAAGGGGGAAAGAGGGGAAGCTTAAATTTTTCAACAACATATTAAATGTAATATTTTTTATAACTGTAATATTAGCGCTCTTTTCCTTTATTTTTTCCCCATTGATAATAAAAATACTTGCTAGGGGCTTTGAAGGGGAACAATTTGACCTGGCTGTGAAATTAAATAGAATAGGTCTACCTATCATTATATCTCTGGGCTTTACCTATGTTTTTTCCGGTTTTCTGCAAAGCAGCCAGATATTTGGACCTTCAGCCATAATGGGTATTCCCTACAATTTTGTATTTATATTTTTCCTCCTGGTACTGGCAAATGAGGAAAACATATATGGGCTAATGCTTGCAAGTGTAATTGCATCTACTACCCAATTTTTAATCCAAGTGCCTGCCATATGGCATCAGGGATTCAGATATAAACTTTATGTCAATTTTAAGGATGGATACCTAAAAAAGATACTAAGCCTTGTTATACCAGTTTTAATAGGTTCTGCAGTGCAGCAGATAAATGTTATCATAGACAAGACCCTGGCATCTAATTTAGTGGAGGGAAGTATATCCTCTTTAAACTATGCAGCCAAATTAAATGATGTGGTAGTGGCTGTATTTATTGCAGCCATAACTACAGTGGTGTTTCCAATGCTGTCAAAGGCCTTTGCCCAAGGGGATGGAAGGGCCCTTAGAAGTATAATGAGGCAGGGGATCAATACCATATTTGTTATTACTGTACCAGCAACTGTTGGAATAATGCTTTTGTCAGAGCCTATTGTAAGGATATTTTTTGAAAGGGGAGCCTTTGATTCCACTGCTACAACTATGACCTCCGGTGCCTTGTTTTTTTATTCCATAGGCTTAGTTGGAATTTCCTTAAGGCTAATGCTAAATAAGGTTTTTTATTCCTTCCATGACACTACAACTCCTATGGTTAATGGAATGATGTCTGTAGGGTTAAATATAATTTTAAACCTTATATTAGTTAGATTTATGGCCCATAGGGGATTGGCTTTGGCAACCAGTATTTCTGCCATATTTACTTCTATATTATTGTTAATTAGTCTGCGCAAAAAAATAGGCCCCATTGGAATAAGAGGATATATAAAGTGTTTTGCCAAGACCCTGGTGGCTGCCTGCATTATGGGCCTTGTAGTATACAACTTGTACAATGGATTAATTTTAAGACTGGGATATGATAGAATACATGAGCTTATAGCCTTATTAACCTCTATTTTTGCAGGAGTATTAGTATACTTTACCTTATGCATATTGTTTAGGGTAAAAGAAGTGGGAAGGTTAATTGGTGTATTTATTAGGAGATAAGAGTAAGATAACTAGATAACTCATTTGTGAAATAAGGGATATATAAACAGCCTAAGCTTGATATTATATTGAGCTTAGGCTATTTAATTTTTTGCTGTGCTCTTATACAAATTCTATATTGAATAAAACCATGATTGACACACAAAGAAAAAGAAAATATAATTGTTATTAAATACGCATTTTTTATAATATTCACAAATTTTAAACATCCAAAGTATTTTTAATTTTGAATAAATTAA
>ERZ773359.3570-NODE-3570-length-17586-cov-6.024642_pt1 | contig 17586 bp, 8 predicted proteins | sample MGYA00374955_ERZ773359 | MGnify/ENA primary metagenome ERZ773359 (study PRJEB29098, sample SAMN04486028) | biogas fermenter metagenome | study: EMG produced TPA metagenomics assembly of the Biogas fermentation microbial communities from Germany - Plant 4 DNA1... | reverse complement strand
TTAAATATTCACTAAGATAGTACTCAACTCTAGCTAAATTCATTTCATCTAAACAAACAAAATATGGTCTATCTAAATTTTCAGGCTTGGATGCTTCTTGGATTATTCTAGTTAATTGACCTGGTATAAATTCATCGTTTATATTCTTATAGCCAAATAGTTCTGTGCTGTCATTCCAATCTGGCTTCACACTGATAAGGCTATATCTAGCATCTACAGCTTCTGCAAACAATCTAACCAATTTAGATTTACCTGTACCACTGATGCCTGCTAAAATGAGGAAGGGTTTTGTTTTTAAGCTTAAATAGAAATTGCACAAGTCTTCATAGGTGTAGATAAAGCCCTTTGATTTAATATACCTATAAACACTTCTTATATTATCCTTCATGTTTTTTTCTATAACTCCTTTATTTACAGCAATTTCAGCCTGTTTATTTGTAACTTCCTTGTCTTTAAGATAAATTAAATTATAATAATCATCATAGATTTTGAGCATTTCCATTAAATCTTCAAGAAATTCTTCCTCATTTGGGAAGTTTTCCCTTAAGTATTCTTTATAATAAATTGCGCCAATTTCGTAATCTACATTTCCAATAATTAAATCATTATCTGTATTAAATCTAGTATTATTTAAAGTATCCCTTATCATTTCTCTCGTTTCTATCATGGCTTCTCTTGCGCCTTTAGTACCCAATTCCTTTTTTAAATTTGTACATCCTTGAATTAATATAAGATATACTCTACTCATGTCCTCAGCAAATAAATATACTATATATACTCCCCGCTGAATAGTAGTAGTAATATTCTCATTGTATATAGCTATCCATGGATAGTTTGCCCATGTGCCAGCGCCACAGGATCCTCTTACAGTTAAGCCGTATTCTCTTACTATTTCATTCAAAGCATCTGTTGTAGTATAATTTATCAGTTTAAACATTTTATGATTCTTATTAAATCTACCAGTGGTTTTGCTTTCAATATAATTATCTAGTATCTGTTTAAAGTATTCAGTTATCAATTTACCACCGCCTATTTAGTTGAATAGTAAATTTATAATAGTATTTTCTCAATATTATTTCCCTAAACTTCTTTCTTTTTGAAAAGATACCTCATTACACTTTTCCTATTTATCCTTGCATTTCTTTCAATGTAATTCCTTCTCTTGTTTTCCATTCTACTAATCCATTAGAAGAACCTCCACATAAAAAAGCAGAAGCTGCTGATGGGCTGGAAAATAGTATGTCTTCAGTAGTATAGTTATCTTTAATTTTATCCTTGTGCTTGTTTCGTAAATCTTTAACCCATTGATTAGCACTTTCCAAAAGTTCAGGTGCAACATAAGCTCCTTTTAATACAACAAAACCCTCTGATGTAGGTAAACCTACACCTTTTCCACGTTCTCCGCCCTTTCTTTGAAAATAGAATAAAGTCTGTTGTTGATCTATAGCTCCAGTCAATGTTTCAAAGACTTTGTGACCTAACGTACCCATTAATATCTTAGCATTATATATGAATTCCTCTAGCTCAGCTTCTTCCGCTTCTGACACATTAGATTTAGTAGGTATAGTATCATTTTTGATTATATATCTATTAGCTTCTTTAGCTAAAGAATAAAATCTATGCTCTAAATATTTAATATGAGCTTTATTCAAATACTCATCTTTACTAATAAATACAATACACTCATTCCAATAAACTTTTGTACTTAAATGCTCTAAGAGCCTTTTATAAATTACTTCCGATTCTCCTACATAAACTAAAGGCTTATCATCTTCTTGCATACCGAAGAGAAAATAGACCCCTGGTTTTTGAAGATCTTCTCTCTCAGCACATTCTTTTATAAGATTTCTCGGAATTTTATAAGCCTTACCAGTCCAATTAGACAATTCGCAAGTCCAACGACCATTAACATCCCCATCTATTAAAAATATTTTTATATTCTTCCCAAACTTTTTCATAGTAACACTCCCACTCTAATACTAAAAAATGAATTGATTAATATCTTTACTCCACTCCCAATGTCTTAAACAAAGTATATTCTGCAGATTTATAGAATATCAAATTAAAGTATCCTACAAGCTCTGGGGGAGTACTCTTGTTAGATCAGCTGATGAGGTTAAAGTTAATTATGAGAAGAGTAATCAAATATTACATATATATTGATCATATCGACATCACTAACAAATAATGTTATAATTTATTACAGATATCTGACAATTTTCTTCCATTTCCTCTATCTTATTACCACCATCCTCTTAATTCATCCTCTTCAAATTCTGGCAGTTCTAAGCGGTACGAAGTGGTTTTTTTGCTCTCAAGATATTTTTTTACAAATGGATTGTTCAGCACTTTTTCACAAGGATTTTCTATATAATCTATGGCCCTAGTATTTAAATTAACTGCAAATTCCTGCAATTCTTCTGATGGGTTTTCTATACGGCTTATCATTTTCCAATCCTTTCTCAATATTTCAAGAGCTTCTATAAAAGTAGGATTGATCTTTTCAATATTATCACTTTTAAAATTATTTTTGATTTCTACATTACTACATGTATTTTCGCTTTCTTTTGTTTCATAATCTATTGCTTCAGTGATTAAAGTATCTGCAAAATCTTCTAATTCCTGTGAACAATTTTCTATATTACTTTCCGTCATCAAATCTTCTTTCAATATACCAAAATCCTCTTCAAAAACAGGATTGATTTTTTTATCATCTTCAACTTCTATCATGCTTGAAACATCTTTGCTTTCTTCTCTCTGACTTTTTCTATTTTTTAAACCTTTTATTACTAAATTAATAATTTCTTTAACTACAGATTTTATAGTTTTATGTTTCCTATTCTCTTCTTTTTTGACATGTGCAGTAGCTTTATTATGCATAATAGTTTCGTTCTCTTTAATGAGATTATCAACAACTTCTAACTGCTCTTTAATAACACTAAGAGATTCATAGTCTTTTTCTTCTTCGTATATTTTTATTAAAGTCAGAAGATCTTCTCTACATTTTTCATATTCCTCAATTTTTTTATATAAAGCTGCTCTATTTTTTTATATAATTGGGTTTAGATATGCCATTTGATATAAGATATGAGTAATCTTTTATGGCATCATGAAATTTTCCTATCTTATAATTTACAAAAGCTCTTCGCTGGCATAATAGTTCTATAGCTGCAGAATATAGCTTTATTGCATCATCATATCTTGATTGTTTTTCATAATTATATGCCTTTTCAACTATTTCATTTATACAGGGATTATTGTTATCTAACTTAACTTCAGACTGGTCGTAAGTAATCATACCAATTCCCCCAATTTTATTGATAATTAAAGGGCCAATAAATAGAGAATTTTCCATTCTTATCTAAACTAGTTGCCATGGAATAAATTTCTTCATCGATGGCATCTTATTTCAAATGTGGATCTTCAAAACTAACTATAAGTGATTCATTCTTAACTAATAACTTTTGGCCCTCTCTTTATTTAACAAGATTTTTAATGCTTCTATAGCATATCCTCTTTTTAACTTATCATGACAATATTGATTATAATAGTTTCTTAAACAGTTGTAACAGCTAGTATCCTGTTTTTCACCACCGCATGTGCAGCTAGAAACCCTATTTAAAGCATAGGTTAAAGTTTTTATAAATTGCTCTTCATCTAGCAGTCTTTTCACATGGCCAGCTCCACCAGGAACAGTATCAAACAATATTATAGACTTGGTATATGGATTTTTCACATATAGTGTTCCATCTACATCATTTCGATCAATCTCTAAAGCCGAAGACATACCTTCTAAAATAGAATACATTAATGATTCCCAGAAGCCTTCTTCAATTGCTATATCACCAAAAATATTACCAAATTCAATTTCCACTATATCTGTTTCAAAATCATATCCTAAAGAAATCTTTTCAAATTTGGCCTTACAAGTTTTTCCATTAGAATCTTTATGGGAGCTGGGTATTTTATCCACTGTCCCGTATCCACACATCTTACATATATAGAAGCCTAAACCTTTTCCGCTATTTATCACAGTTAAAGTACCGTGCTTCTTGGCACTGACTTTTACAACATTTTCTCCTATCATAAATTCTTTTTCTTCAATAACATTTCCATTACCAGAAAAATGCTTTCGACTTGAATACGTCTTTTCTGGTCTCGTGTTGCCTGGCTCTTTGGATGAGGCTTCAGTTATAAAACCAAATTCAGGAATCATATAAGTTCCTTTTATGATTTTACTGTTACCACATACAGGGCAACTTCTTATTTCCTCATCCTGAACCGTCAACATTGTTTTAAAGAATCCACATTCGCAGCTAAAGTATTTTTTACGAACTAAATCTCTATTTCTTAACTTTTTAACATACCTACTTGTCCACAATTTACCATTAGCAACTACCTGGCTTTCAGGAGCATATTCAGAAATAGCTATCTGCAAATCTCTTTCTAATTCAATATTTTTAGCTTCTTGAGTGTGGAAATTTACTTCTAAATTAACCACATCAACTGGAAAACCATATTTAGGAAGTAAATTCTTTTGAGAAAAATAGCTTATTAAAGACCTTTTTACAATAGTATTGATTATTCGCTGTAATTCATCAGCAAGTTTAAATTTGTTTGCCTTTGCTGCTTCATTTTTTGCTTCTTCAAGCTTACCCAAATCATCATAAAACTCGTTGGTTATTTTGGTCATGACTCCATCTTCGCTATATAATTCTTCAACCCACCCCCAGTTATCAATACCAAGTTCTGAATGCAATTCTTGAGGTATAACTTTTTTGATTAACCTATATAAACTATCAGGCTTTTCATCTAAAAATTCCCTAAACAATTCTGGTCCACGCTTCTCATTTATCACAAAGAAATCTTCAACAGTTCTAAAGTATTCCCTATATTTTCTCCAAAAAGCTGCTAGTGCACAAGCATACATATGCCTTTTTGCAATTTTTTCATTGGTTACTTCAAAGTGTGGTGGTTTAACAGTACCGCTGATCATTTTATAAGGATCCTTAAAATTGCTAAAATCGTGTGAAGCCAATCGGCAATAGGTCAAAGCATAGGCAGTTGAATCCGTTCTCCTACCTGCTCTACCTGCCCTTTGAGCATAATTTGCAGGGGTTGGAGGCATATTCTTCATAAAAACAGTTTCCAATTCACCCACATCTACCCCAAGCTCAAAAGTTGTTGAACAGCTTAATACATTTATTTCTCTTTTGATAAATTTATTCTGTACTTCTGCTGCATATTCTGTTTTAAGTTGTGCCGTATGCTCGCTTACAACCATATTTTCAAACTCAAAACTAGTATAAAGCTTCCTGTAATGGTTATCCTTTAATTCTTTCTCTAAATCAATTTCATGAAGATGCCCATCACATCTGTAAGAAGGACATACATTATTAATATTAATAGTAGTAACTTTGTAGCATTTATCGCATTTATAATAGTGTACACTTTTATCCAATACTCCCGGAGTAACTTTAAAAATAGATGGATCTATTTTGATAACTTCGTAAAAATCATCAAGATATTCATTTTTAACATAGGGAACGAGTGGACTGTTGTGTTGTGTAAAAAGTTTATATAGTTTTTCCAAATCATTCCTCACATCAACTTTATCTGCATATATGCCCTTAGATTTATAAATTCTCATCAAATAATCCAATCTGCTATTAGTAAATCTCTCTTCTGAAGGTATCCAGGATTTAATATCGTATCCTCTTAGATGCCTGCTATTTCTATTTTCTATAACCCTACAAAAACCTCCTTGAACATTAACAGGTGAAAAATAAGAATCAGAAGGATCAACGTATTCAGGATATTCAATAGCCCTATATATTCTAAATTGATCCAATAAATAATTATAAAAAACCATCAATTCTTCTCTGCTAAAGCCTTTTTTTACTAACATAGGCAAATTAAACAGTATTTCACTATTATTCAACGCATTGAAATTAAGTGAAAAATGCAAGTATCCCATGTTAGTTAGCGAGTTGGGAGAGCTAGATATAAATTCTCCAATAATCCACTTCCATATTTCCCTTCTATTGGATTCCTTCGTCCCCTTTAAAAGGTTATTATCCCTTACAAACTTTTCAATCCTATAATAATAATCTTCCAAAGACCAATCGTTTTTTATGGATTCTTGCCAATTGTTAAGCATAACCTTTGTAAGTATGCTTTTTATCAATATCTCCTTATAACTGGAATTCAAATATGTGGCAAAATAAGCTGCGCTTTGTCTATTATCTGAAAATATTAACAGCTGTTTATTAGTTTTATTCTCTTCTTCTACATAGCCAAATAGGTCATCCTCTACTTGTTCTTTATTTGAATTCACTTTATTTGGAATTTTATTGTATAAAGCTGTCGCCAAGACACTTGCTACTGTATCTTCTGCCAAGAAAAATCTCCTTATTATTGAACCTTTAGGTGTCATACTGCCACAAATACCACATCTTTTATTGTTTTTAATTTTCAACAATTTTATATGCTTACTATCTTTGCAGTCACATGTCTTTTTACCAACATCTTCTTTAATAGCTCCACATTTTGTACATAATCTAAATATAGTAAAGGCTGAATCTATATCTTCTATATCTCCCACAATCTCATCTTCATTAATATCGTCAGAATAACCCTTATCGTCTAAAACAGCAAAGTAATCAATTCTGTCTTCTTCATCATAATATCTATCTTTATATTCAGTTAAATAAGCATACCCAGTTTCTTTATCCTTTTCAATTTGACCTACCAAATAAAGAGCATTGCAACGTCTACAAGTTGCTATTTCAAAAGCTTTATATTCCTCCCCATTAATTGTTACCTTATTCATCCTTTCCAAATATAAATAAGGCTTATCTGCAAAAACAACAAATGCGCCTTCTAATGCTCTAATAAAATAATGGTATCTAGCTGGAATTAAAGGAGAATGGTTTTCAGATTTACGCACCGCATTGCAAATATCTATTAGAGATGCCATATAGTATTCAGATCTGTCGCTGTTAGGAAATATCTTTTTAGATATCTCCTTAAAGTCCATTGGCCCTACTGAAAGTATGGAAATGGTTTCATTTACTCTCTTGTCACCTAGTAGAATATCATACAGAACCCCTTTTGGATTATCTGCATTTTCCTTATATGCTTTTTCAATAATATCAGGGGGTACTTTTGCTTCTAACAAATTTTTCTTTAACTCTTCAAAATTATTTTCTGATATATTATCCAATATTTTTTCATACACTTCTTCCTTAGGGCTGCCCCATACTTCACCTTTCTGCATATCCTGCTTAACCGCCTCAATTACATCCTCTGAGCTAAAATCTTCTCCACATAGTTTTTGAGCGAAGTTTGCAATTTCAGGGAAATCTTCCTTTCCATTTCCCAATGTGGCACTAGTTAAAATACACTTAAGTTCACCTTTTTTCAACCCAATAGTATTCTTCAAACGGGATATTAACATTGCCATTTCTATGCCATTAGTACCTGTATAGGTATGGGCTTCATCAATTATGATAAACTTCCAATCTCCTGCAAATTCCCCTTGAAAAAAAACATTGTCCTCTGGTCTTAGCATTAAGTACTCTAACATTGCATAGTTGGTTAGTAAAATATGAGGTGGAGTTTTTTTCATTTGCTCTCTAGATATTAATTCATTTTTTAATGGTTGACTTCTATGCATCCTGACAAATTTATCGTATGCTTCAGAATATTTCTCTTCAGTTTCTCCAGTATATATTCCAAATGTAATTTCAGGCTCATTTGCAAGAAGTTCTCTCAACCTCTTCATCTGATCATTTGCAAGGGCATTCATAGGATAAAGGAGTAGAGCTTTTACCCCTGGGTGTAGTTTATTTTTCTTTTTTAATTTGAGGAGATGATTTAATATAGGTATCATGAAGGATTCAGTTTTACCGCTTCCTGTACCTGTAGCTACAACAGCATTTCGATTTTCTAAGCATATCTTTCTAATTGCCAATTCTTGATGCTTGTACAACTTCCTATCCAAAGGAAGTGCAGTAGAATTGAAATCTCTAAAAGCATCAGTAAGTATACCTTCTTCTACTAAATCTAATATACTAGACCCAACAGCATAAGAAGGGGTAGCTTCAATTATGGGACCTTTAGAAAATTGATTAGAATCTTTGAGTAAGGCTCTCAATTGTTTGTTAATTACCTCATTATCAACACGTAAAGTTGTAGCTGCATAGTCAGAAAATCTTTGGAATATGAAATTTGAAGTGCTAACGGGGTTTAAACCCATTACCTTCCCTCCTTAATGACATATTTGATATTCTCTAAGGGACCTACAACACCTTTGTCATCGCTTAATTCCCAAAATACTCGTCCACTATTAGGGTCATATTGGGCGCCATCGCCATCATCGTCAATTAAGAAAGGTAGAACTTTCTTCTCTGTATCTATATAGAAATATACATTTTGAGGAATGCCACTAGAATATATACAAGACTTATACATTTCTTCCCCTTCAAAGTTTTTAGCTTTCACTTTTTCAATCTTCTCTAAATAAATTGGATGGCTAAAAGTATAATCATCATTTAAATACTCAAAACCAGTAATTAGAATTCCATGTTTAATTATCTTCTCTAACTCATCAATTTTAGACTTTAACGTTACATCCGCTGTTCCAGCAATAATGGTTTCTTTTACTTTTCCTAATAATATATCTTCATACTCATCCTCATATAAAAAGTTAATCTTAATTTGATTAGACGTTAAATCCTTCTTCTTGATATAAACATATATCTGGTCTTTAATAGTTTTTTTAAATATACTTCTGCCATCGTTCAAAATTTGCAAATACTTTGTATCCTTCAAAGAAAAGTTCTCATCATAGTCAATACCAATAATATATTCATCTATCTCTTCCTTTTGATAAACTTTTATGTTGGATACTTGCCATTTATCGTATAGCTCTAATACATCCTCTTCTGGAAGATTTATATGCTCATCTTCAATTTTATAATATAGCTTCCCTTCATCTTTTCCTCTAAATACATCAAAATAAGGGTCTAAACTAGTTCTTGCTATACCGTTTTTCAAAAATATCCTTGTCTCTAAATAATGGTTATTATCAAATAATAATATGGACTTTGTCCTTCTGCTATTGCTTTCCCATTGTATATATAGATCCTTTAATAATTCTTTTCTGCTTCCATACAATATGTTGTCTTCAGAAAATACTTCCCCATTTCTATGGACAACCTTAACATCAACGCTGGGTACCTCCACCCAAATTTTCACCCAGCCATACTCATCATAGTAAACAGAGAAAAGTTCTCCCTCTTTATCCTTAAGAGGAAGGATATACTCCAAACCTTTTTTCTTATAATTTGTGCTCGAAAACCTCATGTCACTTTTGATAGTAACGCTTAAACCTTCATTAGTATATTTCAATTTTATCTTTGGTAAATAGTAAAATTCCTCTTTTAGCAATTCTCTATCTTCATAGCTTAATTCTATTCTAAATTTTTGGGGTGTTAATTGTTTGAACTTCAGAAGTTTATATACATTAATCTTTGAAAACGATGGTTCTCTATTTATTAGGCTGCTTAATTCAGTTTGATAGGTCAAATGGTCATCAGTGAATATCATTAGTCTAGCCAAGGCGGGATCTATAGATATATTATTTATATACAATTCTGGAAGAAAACCAGTTACTACTGGCAAATTGCCTACATATATTCCATCTATAGGATTGTAATTTACTAAATAGCAGCCATCGTAATCCGTAGCAAAGATCTGGTACTGCTTGTCCTCATCTTTATTATGAAGTACTGCCTTAGTTTCATTCAAAAATACATCGTAAACTTTATATCCTTCTAGTGATAGATTCCATTCACTTATAATTACATCCTGTTCTAGAATATAAGAATCACTGCAGACGATATAATAATGCCCATTTTTTACTTTATTTTTATTCAATAGAGTACCTGTTTCATCAAAAACCATTACTTCACTTAAGGAAATATCGTGAGCTTCTTTCAAATTATACCATTGGAAATATAAATAATCATAAGAAGTTGATTCCAGCAATATTTCATCTTCATTTATATATAGGGTTTGATTATTATATACATAATCAATATCTACATTAAATAAGTTGCCATTTTTATCCACTAACGTGTAAGAAGGATTTATCCACGTATTCTGATTGAAATTAAACCTTTGCTCAGGAATAACAATTTTAAGGATAAAGTTGTATGTATCTAACTTTATATAAGGCTTTCTCATTGTTTGTAACGCTAGCCTTCTTCTTTCTGCCTGCTCTCTATTATCCTTCTGTTGGGTATAGTTTTGTGGATGATGATTATCGGGTATTTCAGGTTCCCTATTTACCCACTCCAGAAATACTTCATGAAGAGGATGACTTCTATCTATTCTTCCTTCGGTAAAATATGCGCCCATCATCTGTATTGTACTTGTTATGAACTTCTTAAAAAGGTATGGACTAGACATTCTCAAATGGTTTAATGATGTTGTTAATACTTGATTCAAGGTTGTATTTTTTTCTCCTTCAGCTACTTCTTGATATATTTTATACCTTCTTATTTGTAACTCTACATTCTCTAATTCTTCCTTTAATTCATGATATTTCTTTATTTCTTCCCAGCCATCTTCTAGATTTCCTTTGCCCAAAGATGCTATTTTAGTATTAATAGTTACTAATCTTTCCCTATTAACTGCAAATTTGTTTTCTAGTCCTTTAGTTTCTTTAAGCAAAAATTCAATTCTATTTTTTAATTGGATATTTTTATCCTGTATTATCCTTTCTATTTCGTATATAAGATTACTAACATCCTTTATGTCCTCACCACAATCATTGCCTAATCTATTAGATATTTTAGAAAGCCTGGAACTAATTTTAATGATTCTACTACTAACACGTAAATTGATTTGAAGCTTCCTTTCATTCATTTCTATTTTTTCTCTATTTTCTTTTAATTCATTTTCTATTTTTAACACTTCTGTCTCTAAATCATTTACATCTTCATGGCTTATCTTCTTTATTCCTTCATCTAAATTCCTATAATATTCAAGTCTATTTTCTATATCCTTTTTCTTTTCTTCTAGATTTTTTATAGTATCTAGAATTTTTGTAAGCTCCATATCCTTATTAAATATATCATCCCATATATCGTCTATAGCTTCTTCGCTGGTATCTCCCTCTAAAACTATTGAATATATTCTGTTTAGATAATTAAACAAATTATATGCATAATAGTTGCTAATATAACCATGCATTAATATAGGAGATAGATACTTTTTCCCTTCCCCTTCCTCCACTTTTATTAATCCACATTTATCTAGTACTTCTAAAAATATGTCTCCTAGAAAACTCATATTGTTTATTGAGTGAGGTATTTGCAATTTCCTAAATATATTGGGCCACATCTTACCATCATATTCATAAACTGTAAACCATACTAAGAATAAAGAAACGGTAATTGGAAAGCTGCATTTTAGCAAATTTTTATCACGTTTAAATAATGTGCTTATATTCTTAGCTATTTCATCAACCTCTTCTTTTGATAATTTTATTTCTCTCAATATCTTAATGGAATTTGACTCTAATTCACTTCTAAATCTTTCTTCATATTGCTGTAAAATATCAATTGCATTTATGGAATGTACCGCCATACCATCACACCCTATCAAAATATACTTTAATATATCTTTTCATTTTCCAATAAGCTTTTTATCTCTAACAGTTCTTCTTTGATACTTTTTAATTCCTCTTTAGCTAAACTCTTTTCATTCAGATCTTTTATAGTCTTTTTTAACTGACTTATTTCACTATCTTGGGTGTTTATTTTTTTTACTAATTGAGCTACTGTATCATTATAATCATTTATCAGATCTTTAAAGGCATTTAACTCATTTTTAATGTTATTGATGATTCTATCCGATTTTTCCTGTATAAATTGACTATCTGCCACATCTAAATTAAAAACTTCAACTGTAACAGTTTTTTTATCTTCCCTTTTCCTATTTTTAGTAAACAAACCAGAGACCATCTTCTTAAATTTATAAAAATCTAAATTATCCGAAAACATCAATTGAATTAAATCCTCTTCCTCTATCTCCTTTATGAATTCTTTATCTTTAATAGATACATCTAAAACATCCGAAATTCTTTCATCAGGGTCTAATTGAACTTTCCTTCCCCAGATATATTTCCAGCGATTATTTAATAATATATTGTTTTGCTGTTCCTTCCACTTTTTGTGAAATTTCACAATTATACTTTTCCAATTCTCTCTGCAGTATTTATTGTCATTTATAAGATTTAAAAGCCATATTATATCTGCGGAATATTTATCAGGAATTATATCATCCCCTGCTAATAATAAGCCATTTACATTGTTAGCTGTTACTGCTTCCATATAATAAACATCTGAATATTTTGTTGAGTAAATACAGATATACTCTTTCTTTGTTTCTTCATATCTTTCAGATATGCTATCCTTTTTTTTCCTTTTTCTTTTTGTTAAATAAGCATTATACGTGTACTTAAATATAGTTTTAAATTTATCTGATAAATCACCATTTTGAGGATAGGCCAATTTCAATTTAGTATTTTCTTTTTCCCTCTCCTCTTCAGAAAGAGACAGTATTTCTGCACAATAAACATTTCCATCAAAAAGCAATCTTACAGCTCTGGATTTGACTTCCTCAAATATTTTCCCATCATTGGCTTGTCCAAACGCATGGTTTAATTCTTGAGGTAAAATTATCCCATCATTGAACAAAGACCAGTCAACTTCTTTATACAACAATAATCTATTATTTCCCCTCATCATATCACCTACAGATATTTACTATTAAATATCACAATATAACGCAATTAAATCTAATAACATTTTTAATTATGCAACACCCTTATTCTACTCCCTACAAAAGCTTCTTCTATATGATCCCATACAGCCGTTCCCTGCAAATCATGTATATATTCTCCTATCCTTTTATCAGGAAATTGGATTCTCACAGTGAGTAAACTACCATCATAAACCTCATCCTCATATTCAGGTGGCTTTTTATATACAATAATTTCTAAAAGATACTCAGCAAGTTTCTGAAACTTTTCAACAGACATTTTGCCTCGTCTTTTCCGCTGTCTTTTCCTTGATCTACCTATAGTAGAATAGGCTAGTATCCGTCCATCTTTTTCAAATTGATTTTTTAGGATATAATAATCCCTATTGGAAAAAGTTATATCCCATGATACTTTTTTCTTTTCTTCGCCATTAACTCGTACATTTGCTGTCCTTTGATTTGTACTATACTTTATGTATACATTAAAACATCCTGAATCTGTTTCAAACTCAACTCTTTTGCTATCTTTAACTCCTTCATCAAATAAAGCAGGTATACCTTTTGATGAACTGAGAATTGTAGAAAGAAAAACTCCTACAAAGTAATCAATTTTATTTATTCTTCCCATAAATTATCCCCCTTTTCTTTTTTCTTTTTGTATAAATATTAGTGTTTAATTTTTAAATTACTTTTCCTAAATATTCACCCCCTTACCATTAGTTTCACGGCAGTATCAATAGATTAATCTATTTTTTTGAAATTTTATCAATTATACTCTGAATTTCAGGTATTGATACACCTTGTATACTGTTATCTTCAGTTACAATCAGTATACCGTTTTCTCCACCGCCCTCCTCCAATGGTAATATTCCATTTTCATAATATAGTCTTTTTTTCCATTCCCATCTATCCCTGTACGTTTGCTTATCAAGCATACCACAATGTTCCCAATAATAAACTTCTCCAGTATCATCATCAATTATAGTGAAATCTGGAATAATAGTATATTCTCCTAATTGCAGCTCTTTTTCATAAATTGGTTGGAATCCTGCAGCTAATAATTTTTCATAGATTATCAATTCAGATTTAGACCTTAATAAAGTGTTATCGCTAGCACAATGTATTAGAAATTCTGATAAGTATTTACCCTCAATCTCTTTAACTGCGGGCTTAACAAATAGACTAGTAATTCTAGAAAGGGTTTCAGAATAATTAGACGACGCATATCTTTTTAAATCCCAAATATTGTCCCCTTGGAACAATACAATAACCCTTTCTTTTTGTCTTGTTAATGCTGTATATAGCAATTCTCTACACAGCATTATAGGCAAATTAGGTATTATAACAAATGTTTTGCTAAAATCACTACCTTGAGACTTATGAACAGTAATTGCATAAGCAAGTTCTAATATGGACTCGTTCTCTTCTTTGAAATCTGAAGCATAAAAATTGTAAGTATAACCTGGTTGAGAAGAAAATTCTACAGTAGTAAATAGAGGTTGCCCTTTATATTTATCTTTTTTGGTCTTATATCGTCCTACTACTATCCCTATTTCACCGTTTGCAATATAATTTAATGCTCCTTCTTCAGGATAAACTCTTCCTTTTTTGACAAAATGATTTTGTATATTTATCACTTTATCACCATAAACTATTTCTTCATTGCCTAAAGGTTTAGGTATTGAAGCGTTCCTATTTTTGGCTAAATTAATAGTATCGCTCCTAAACAATTTATGAATTAGCCTATTAATATTTTTTGTCCCGTATACCCTTCCTTTAACAGGACTTAAAACTTGCCAATAGTCTACCTTTTTAACGGCAGCTTCTTGATTAAAATATTTAGCTCTATGAGTATCATTAAAAAATTTACCATCATTAGAACCCAATGTCTTATTAAATCCTTCTATGTCATCTATTCCATCTATTCCTAATTCTTCTACTAAAATATTTAAAAATACTTCCTCAAAATCATTTTTATCTTTCCATGGCACAAATCGAATATTATCCAAGTTTTTATTCAAAGCTAATTCTTGAAATACCAAATCATCTGTAACACTAGGTTTCTCTCCAGAAAACCATTTAGCCAATATCAAATCTTTCCTATCTTCTCCCTTTTGTCTGTGAGGAATTGTAAGTTCTGCATAGCATTCTGCTACTCTTGGAAACTTACATTCTATATTTTCAAGCTGAAGGTACTTAACTATATCTACAAAGGGCCTACCACCACCTATAGGAGGGAGCTGTCTATAGTCTCCGACCAATATTAATCTTTTAACCCCTTTTATCCCATCTAATAGAGCAGCCAACATTGCTTCTGTTAACATAGAGGCTTCATCTACTATTACAGTCCCATAAATTGAGCATTTTTCATAATCAGACAAATGATAGATCATTTTTTCCCCATCATACCTATCATACCAGGATAAAAATTGTGCTAAGGTACATGCCTTAATGTTATTGGCTTCAGCAAAATTTTCCATTATTTCTTGAAATCTAACTCTTGCTTTTCCCGTAGGAGCAAGGAATAAAATACCATCCTTTTTAATTTCATCTTGCTGGCAAAGCAATTTTATTAAAGTAGTTTTTCCTGTCCCGGCAGACCCTAATAATACTGAAATTCTAGACTCTGCTAGTTCTTTTAATGCAAGGGCTTTTTCATGGCGTGCTAGTTTGTCTCTTTCATCTTCTACCTTTCCAAATTCATTTTCTAAAACTTCATTCCAATCAATATTTACAACATGTCTTTTACCATTTTTTCTTTTAATAACTGTATCTTCTATGATTTTCCCCATTTTATTGACTAATTCCAATTGATAACCTATTTCACCATTTTCAAATTCTACCTTTTTTATAGCTTCATCAAAGTAATCTTCAGCTATTTCATAAATATCAACGGCTACTTCACAAGGAGGCATCAGTGAAAGTTCTCTTATTCTATTAATCAACTGAGTTCTAGATAACAAAGTATGCCCTTCATCTAATGCTTTTGCCAACTCATAAATAGTTAAAGCCCGTATCCTTCTAGGATCCATAGGATCAGTTATATTTAAACTTTTTGGATATAAATGAGTCCCCTTTTTTACCTTTCTATATAGACCTAAGTCAATTGTTGAAAAACTAATAGGTTCTTCCATTTTTAAACTGTTTTCAAAAATTAAATAAGGATTTTCTAGTATTTCTTCATTACTTAAGTTAATATTATTGTTTCCTCTTTCTATTTCATCAAAAAATACTTTAGCTTGATCCTTGTTAATATCAAACCTACTCAACAACTGCAACAGTTCTAATTTGCGCTCATTCTCTTTTAACCTTTTCCACCGTTCTTTTAAAAGTGGTGTAATGCTCTTAGCCAAATAGGGTGACACAATCTCCTCTGGGTTTTTAAATAATTTATCAATTATCAACCAAGGATCTTCATCTGTATACTTTTCCAATATTTCCATTGCTATAAAATTTCCATTTTCCACACCAAAAGCACAAAGAGCTGAACCTAAACCTGGGTAATTTCCACGAAGTTTCTGTAGTTCATTTATTTGATCATGTATCCATTTAATCTGTTTAGTCCAATCTTTATTTCCTAAATTTAATTCATTTGCTTTTCTTAGACTTTTTACACATTCCAGTAAAACTCTAATGGCAGTATCATTAGACACATGCTCAGTAGCAAAGGAAAACTCTAAAATTTTATCATTAGGAATAACTACCGCTATTTCTGCTGGATCAAATAAAGGATTATTTTTTGAATACTCAATTGCTTCGTGATAAGGTAATATGAATCCTTCTTTAAAATTTTCCCTAATGCTGTGCTGTATCATATGCTCCCAAAGCATAGACCTGAACTTGCCTTTTTGAAAATAGTCATATTCTTTTCCATCCCTGTTCTTTGATACAGCCAAATATCCATCTCGGCCTTTTTGAAAATAGTCATATTCTTTTCCATCTCCAACGCTTTTAACTACACCAACACCTACCAATACTCTTCCAGTTCCTTCATAAAACGGTACATCCTTGGCATAGAAAAAGCATAAGGATTTATCTTTTTCTAAGTGTTCAAAAAAACAATCCAATATTGCTTTTTGATTTCTAAATTCTTGAACCCAAAGAGTATTGAATTGCAAATCTGGTTCTCTCTCTAAATCAAAATCCAAGTCATATTCTTCAGCTTTTTTCTCAGCCTCTTCTCTCAACATCCATGCAAAGGGAACTCCTGCAGCGCTATAAGGAGGTATCCTTAAAGGAGTATCTTTAAAATTTTCATAGTTTTGTTTTACTATTTTTTTATAAGGATGATTCTTTAATATGTAAAAATCAAATGGACTCATAAAAGTACCCCGTTCGTCAATACAACAGGGATATTGACTTATGTCTAATTTATCAATACTCATTCCAGCAACTTGTTCTTCTAAATCATCATTTCTGCTAATAGCACATCTTCTCAATATCAAACAAGAATTATTATGCCTTGGATTATTACATACAGTTCCATTCCATTTATTGTCATGCCATGGCACCCTTATAGAAACATGTTTTAATGGATAATTCTTATTCCTTTGCATTTTAATCACCCTTTACCAAATATTATAGAATTGGCAGATTTAGTATCGGTTTTATTAATGATTTTATGTTTAATATTAGGAAGGTAGCGTGAAAACTACCTTCCCATCACTTTCTCCATCAACATTTCATAACTACTTACCGCTTCAAATTTTACTGTTCCATTGCTGATCTTTTTAAAATGTTCTCGTGCACAGT
>ERZ773359.3565-NODE-3565-length-17595-cov-5.667560_pt1 | contig 17595 bp, 16 predicted proteins | sample MGYA00374955_ERZ773359 | MGnify/ENA primary metagenome ERZ773359 (study PRJEB29098, sample SAMN04486028) | biogas fermenter metagenome | study: EMG produced TPA metagenomics assembly of the Biogas fermentation microbial communities from Germany - Plant 4 DNA1... | reverse complement strand
ATCCCTCTTATTTGCGGTATGGTCTGGTGAGATTCATCAATGAGTAAAAGAAAATCTTTAGGGAAGTAATCCAGGAGAGTGTAGGGGCGCGACCCGGCCGGACGCCTGTCTAGATGGCGGGAATAGTTTTCAATGCCACTGCAAAATCCCAGCTCATTCATCATTTCCAAATCATATTTTGTCCGCTGCTCCAGCCGCTGTGCTTCCAAAAGTTTGCCGGCACGGCGCAATTCTGCCAGGCGTTCCTCCAGTTCCAGGCGGATATCGGCCATGGCTGCTTCCAAGATTTCACGGGAAGTCACATAATGGGAAGCAGGGAAGATGGCGATATGATTGCGTTCCCCTAAAACTTCCCCTGTCAGCACATCAAACTCGCGTATACGTTCAATTTCATCGCCAAAAAATTCTACCCGTACTGCTTTCTCGGTAAAGTAAGCAGGGTAGATTTCCAGGACGTCGCCTTGTACCCGAAAACGACTGCGCTCAAGTACCAGGTTATTCCGCTCATATTGAATGGCCACCAACTCCCGCACAATCTCATCGCGACTCTTTTCCATCCCGACGCGTAAAGAAACCACATTCTCCCTGTATTCATCAGGTGAACCCAAACCGTAAATTGCGGAAACACTGGCAACAATAAGCACGTCCCGCCGTTCAAAGAGAGCACTGGTGGCTGAATGCCGTAGTTTTTCAATTTCATCATTAATGGAAGCATCTTTTTCGATATAGGTATCTGTTTGCGGTATATAGGCTTCCGGCTGATAATAATCATAATAGCTGACAAAGTATTCTACCGCATTGTCGGGGAAAAACTCCCTGAACTCGCTGCAAAGCTGGGCGGCCAGCGTTTTATTATGAGCAATAACCAGGGTGGGACGCTGTACCCGCGCCACCACGTTGGCCATGGTAAATGTTTTACCTGAACCGGTCACCCCTAAAAGCGTTTGGTGACGGTACCCTTTATTTAAACCTTCCACTAAACGGTCAATAGCCCGGGGCTGATCCCCCTGCGGCTTATATTCGCTTTTCAGGCGAAACTGCCCCATATTACATTTCTCCTTACACTAGAAGTAAACATAAATATTATACCATATCCCATCTACTATGTATGAGATTTCAAGAAGATCTCTGGTCCTAATTTATCCATTATTCCCGGCAAAGTGCAAATTTAATTCAACATTAAGATTTAAATTCCTGGCACAAGCTCAGAGAAAAAGCCTGCGGGCCAATGCAGGCTTTTTGTCACTTTATTGTAGCTGGGGAGGTTTGGCCAAAAGCCAAGGCGGTATATTACCGTCCTTTTCCGGCAGCAGGCAACGATAATCCTGTAATGTCTCATAACCAGACCGGCGTAGCTTGTGGTGGAATTTCTCATCATTGATAATTAGCTGTTGCGCTTGCACCAATGCACTCATTGCTTGCTGTAAAGCTTGTAAGACCTGCCTGTCTATATCTTCCTGCCGCAAAGACAATTGTTGCAAAAGTGCTTCTGTGTCAGCTTGTCGCTGTTCCTTCATTTAATGCCTCCTTTGGTCTTTTAAATACAGTATGCCCAAAAAATATTAACGACCAAAGGGCTTGTTTCTTTTGAAAATGCGTTTTAGCCTTTGCTTCAATGCTTCAAGAAAGCGCACTTGCTTAATCTGCATATAGGTGGTAGTAAAGCGGTCCGGGACAACAATAATACCCGGATCATGCTGGTAATCAATAATTAGTAAACGCGATTCCCCGTCACGTTCTGCTAAAACCTGTAGCGGCCGCCAGGTGGAACGCAGCACTGCCTGATAAATAAAAAGATTTTCTATGGGGATACCATTGATATTGGTAATAATGTCTCCCGGCAGCATACCCGCAGCTCTGGCGGAGGAATCCGCATACAAATCCAATACTTTCACACCGTAGGCAGGCGCCCGATATCTGGGCACCCCCTCAAGTTCTTTTTTATTCCCCACAAGAATAATTAATTCGTGGCCAAAGGGCACAAAGAGTGCTGCCAGTAAGGTAAGCGCCGGTTGCTGATTGGCCACAAAAGCCAGTATAATCACAAGCACACTGTAAAGCCCCAAATGCAGCGCAGAACGTTGTGCTTTTTGCCGCGGTGAACTGGAGACAGCCATATCGCCAAAACCTAAACCGGCCACAATGGGAAAGAGAAAATAAATTAAAGTAAATCCGGTTTCAACAACAGTTTTGTTGGCAAAAAGCGGCCACCAATCCGGCATCGGCGTTCCGGTTAAAGCTTCAGCAGATGCCATGGGCATTACTTCGGCAATAATGCCCACTAAAGGTAACGGCCAGAATTTCTGCAGGGCAAAAGCTCCCACTACCCCGTGTTCAGTTCTTAGATAAGCAGGACTGGGATAAAGATGTCCGCTTAAGGCAATGAGCATGCTCTCGGAAAAATGCAATGTGCCAATTAGGGCAATGAGGCCGGGTACATTAATTTCATGAATTCCTTTCCAGAAACTTGCCGACATTAAGGGCAAAATCCCGGAAAGCAATTGGACCACCGCTGCCACGGCACCCACCAACCCGCCGGCATAAGCAAAACAAAGGTAACGCGGATGAACAAAGGCCAGGATCAGCGCCAGCGGCCAGACATAAATAATGCCGATTTCCATTAAATTAATGCCCAGGACAAACAAAATAGTGCCGGCAATTAACCCGCCTACAAGACCAAAGAGGGCGGACGCCAGTATTTGCTCCCAGAGATAATAGCGGTTGCGACCGAAAAGCCGTCTTTCATTTTGTTGTAGGCGGCGGTACTGTAAACCAATAATGATCAGTACCAACCAGTACAACGGATTAAGCGGGAAACTAAAATAAGTTTGCCCAAAAAGCATGACAATATTTTTTATATTCACAGCACCTACACACCTAGTTTAATTTTTCTTGCATCACTTCTAGCGCCTTTTGTTTCTGTGTATCCATCTGTTCCAGCACCAGGTCTATTTCTGCTCTTAAACGCGTACGCGATGCCTGATCTACAAAACCGGTAAGCTCAAGACCCTGCTCTTGTTGGAAAGTACGCACCGCTTTTTCTGTAGCCTGATCAAATTCGCCTGTTTCTGCTACGGTAAAGGACAGTGCATTTAACATTTTCTGCAGGATTAGCACTTCTACACTTTTATCCCCCGGTTTCAGATCCCTGATAAGACTAAATTGCAGTGTGTAAAAATCTTCAGGCAGCTCCACAACCAAATCCGGCTCCAGACCTTGGCCGTGAATATCCCTGCCTTTGGGCGTTTGATATTTGGCAATGGTGTAACGCAAACCATAGCCGTTGGAGATACTTTCCAAATGTTGTACTGTTGCTTTGCCGTATGTTTTTGTTCCCACCAGGATGCCTGTACCTGTATCCTGCAGTGCTCCGCAAACAATTTCAGCAGCTGAAGCGCTGGTGCCGTTAATTAAAGCCACAATGGGGTAATCTTTTTTAGTACCGTAAGAATGGTATGCTTCAATCACATTGCCGTCAGCATCAACCATTTGTGTTATCAGCCCTTCAGGCAAAATCTCCTGACAGATTTTAATGGCTTCCGAGAGGAGACCGCCGGGATTGCCACGGAAATCCAGGATCAGGCCGCGCATACCTTTCGTTTCCAACTCCAAAAGAGCTTCCTGAAAATCTTTTCCTGTATGTTCATCAAAATTTGTTATTTGGATAAAACCAATTCTCTCCTCCAGCATTTCCGGGAAAACGCTGGGGACGACAATATTACTGCGGATAATTTCCAATTCAAAGGGCTCTGCCAAACCGTCCCTTTCTACGGTCAGTGTTACTTTTGTCCCTTCTTTACCCCGCATCAGTGTTGCTGCTTCCAGGGTGGAAGCACCAATCAGATCTTGGCCGTCAACGGCAATAATGCGATCACCGGGCAAAAGACCGGCCCGTTCTCCCGGTGTATCTTTGATAGGTACAACCACGGTAATATAGCCGTCGATGGAGGTTATTTCCACGCCCACGCCGGAAAAGGAGCCATCAATTTTAATCATAATGTTCTCCCAGTCACTGGCACTCATATAATGAGTTTGCGGGTCGCCTAAAGAGTCCACCATCCCACTAATGGCGGCATCAATAAGCTCCTGACGCGAAACATCTTCCAGATAACGTTCGCTTAAGATATCAAGGACTTCAATTAGAGGCTGTAATTCCTGGTTGGGCTCCGGTGGCGGCGGCAATTCTTCTTGCAGCTGCCGGTAAAAATTTTCACTTGCCAAGAAGGTGAAGATATTACTGATAATAAAAAGAAGTACCACCAGGTACACAGTTTTTCTACGCAAGAAAGCACCAACTTTCCGTTGTCAAGTTTATGTAAAACATTATAAACCTTCTGTCTTAAATTATCTACTGCAACATGCTGCCAGATTGTAGTTTCTACACAGCTAGTGATTTTTTCCGGAGCCGGTCCGGACCGGCTCCTTCGGTGGCCCTCCGGTCATGACCACCTCGCAAACTTGAGGTGCCCTTAACAACACTCAGAGGTTAGGGGAATAGGCAAATCAAGAAGACAAGGTTTCCTAACCGATTAAAAAAGCCCGTTTCCGGGCTTTTTGTACAGTGTAACAAATCATATTTAACGTAAATGCGCCAGAGGATTCACACGCTCCCCATTGATACGGACCTCAAAATGCAGGTGCGGTCCGGTGGAATAACCGGTACTGCCGACGATGGCAATAGGTTGTCCTTTAGCAACAGGCTGACCGTTTGCTACTTTAAAAGAGTGTGTGTGACCGTACACTGTTGCCACACCGCCGCCATGATCTACAATTACCAAATTTCCGTACCCGCTGCCCATTTTATATGTATAGGCGATACCTGCATCAGCAGCCACAATATTTACCGGATTGCCCTTGTAAGAAGATGAAACGGGCCAGCGGCTGTGGGGAATACCGATATCAATACCGCCGTGAAAAACACCCTGTCTTCCGGAAATCGGGTCTCTGCGGTACCCGTAACCGGAGGTAATCCAGCTTCTGCCGTACTCCGGAACCGGCCAGGTCAATGTGCCTGAACCGCGCGAAGCAGTATTTTTTTGTTGCTCCTGTAGCCGTTTAATAATTTCTGTAACTTCTGCAGATTTTTGTTCCAGTTTGCTTATCTCTTTATTTGTTTGTTCATATGCTTCCCGCAGTGCCGCCATTAAACTTTTTTGCTGCGTATGTTTACGTTCTTTTTCCTGTCTTTTGTTGAGACTGTCCCGGTGCAGCGTTAAAAGTTCCTGGCGGCGCTCTTCCAGGTCTGCCTTCAAGGCAATAATCCGCTCACGTTCCTGTTTGCACTGCAGTAAAAGTTCTTTATCCTGGTTGATAATTTGCTGCAGATCATGAAAGCGGGATAAAAAATCGGCAAAGGAAGTACTGTTGAAAAGCACCTCCAGGTAATTAACCTGGCCATGCTCATGAATGGCGCGCAGGCGGACGGAAAGGATTTCATCCATCTTGGCCACATTTTCTTCTGCTTCCTGTAAATCTGCCTCCGCCACAGCAATCTGATTTTCTGTTTCTGTAATTTTCTGATTTAAGGAGCGTATTTCTGCTTCTACCAGTTCAATTTCCTTTTCTAAAAGATTAATTTCCCGGAGGATTTTTTCTTGTTCTTGCTTATTCTGGGCCAATTCTTTTTTCCGTTGCTGGATACTTTGATTAATTTTATCCAGTTCCTGCTTTTTTTCATCTATGGTATTGGCCAATGCCGGGAAAATATTCATGCAGAGCATTACTGCTACTAAAAATACAATCACTACTTTTCTATGCACTTTCCGCTCCCCTTTCCTTAAACTTTCAGAAAACGCCGCATGGAAAACATGCTTCCCAAGGCGCCGATGACTGCTCCCAGTACCAGTAGCAATTTACTTAAATCCAGCAAAATTTGCTCTGGTGCCACCAACGGTAAAAAATAGAGATTCATCCTGGCCCAGCTAAAAGCTTCACCATAAGCATAAATTAGGATCAAAGAGGGTATCAAGGCGCCAATGGTACCAAGAATAATTCCTTCAAAGATAAAGGGCCAGCGTATAAACCATTCTGTTGCCCCTACCCATTTCATAATCATAATTTCCTTGGCGCGGGCAGTAACTGTCAGTTTAATGGTATTGGCAATTAAAGCCATGGCTGTTCCGGCCAAGCCAATCATAAAAGCCAAACCCACCCATTGAATTACATTGGTGGAACGAAAAAGCTTGTCAACAACCTCAGCCCCGTAATCAACGGCGGCAATACCGGGTATTTTTTTTATCTCCGCTGCCACAGCCGGCACATCTTCAGGATTTATGGTGCGAATTTCGAAGGAATCCCGTAAGGGATTATGTTCCTGCTCATATCCTTCCATAAATTCGCCTAATTGTGCTTTTAAGCGCACCAAAGCTTCTTCTTTAGAAACAAAGCGTACTTCCTCCACTTGTGCCAGCTGGATCAGGGATACGCGCAGTTCTTCCACTTCCAGTGGCCCGCAATTTTCATCTACCCGGGCAATTATTTCCACCTGTTCTTTGATTTCATTGGCAATATGCTCCACATTTAGATTTAACAGAATAAATGAGCCTAAAATCAGTAGAGTAATGGCAACAACGGCAACGGAGGCAAAGCTCATCCACCCGTTACGACCAATGCTGCAGAAAGCTTCCTTAATGTAGTAGATAAAATTTCTAATGAGCATCCTGATTGTATACTCCCCTCTGCTCATCCCGGATGATTTTGCCTGCACTTAAAGTAAGAACTCTTTTTTTCATGGAGTCCACAATCTCTTTATCATGTGTAGCCATAATCACTGTTGCCCCACGCAGGTTGATTGCATCAAGCAGCTCAACAATTTCCCTGGAAGTTTCAGGATCCAGGTTTCCTGTCGGTTCATCGGCAATAATAAGGGAAGGTTTGTTGACGATGGCCCGGGCCAGGCAGACCCGTTGCTGCTCCCCTCCCGACAATTCATGTGCTTTTCTTCTTGCTTTTCCCGTCAGCTTAACCATTTCCAGTGCTTCCGGTACCTGGCGCCGGATTTGTCGCGCCGAAGCGCCCACCACCTGCATGGCAAAAGCTACATTCTCAAACACAGTACGATTATCTAAGAGACGAAAATCCTGAAAGACAACACCTATTTTACGCCGGTAATAAGGTACTTCCCGGCGGCGTAGGCGGGTAATGTCTTTATTAAAAACACGGATATTGCCCGAAGTAGGCAGAAACTCCCGTCCGATCAAACGTATTAAAGTGGACTTCCCGGCGCCGCTGGCACCAACCACAAAAACAAATTCATTACGCTCAATTGTAAGGTTTATATCTTTAAGTGCTTTCACACCATTGGGATAGACCATATTAAGATGCTGAATTTCAATCATACGCCCCTGGTCCTCCTGTCAGCACACTATGAGTTTGATTAACATAAACTTACAAAATTGTTGTGAGTACTTAACATAAATTCGACAGTTATTAAGAAAAACCTTTTGTTTTTCGGACTTTTTTTAAAAACATTTTTTCCCTGTCGTATTTTTCCTTTTTGTACAATAAGATCTTGCTAAAAAGACATTATTACTCAAAAAATATAAAAGCCCACCTTCCGGTGAGCTTGAAAAACTTTTTTCTGCTTTATTTGCGACTGCCCGGCTTTACGACAGGAATTCCATTTTGACAGAGCGGGCAGGCTTGAGGCTCATAGGAATTAACATCCAGGCGTATGAGGGCATGAAAGGGAACGCCAAAATCTACTTTGCCGTTACTCCGGTCCACCAGCGCTCCTACGCCACAAACTTCTCCGCCCCATTCCTGAACAACATTTATTACTTCCCGCACAGACCCTCCCGTAGTAACCACATCCTCCAAAACTAAAACCCGCTCCTGCGGCTTGATGTTAAAGCCGCGACGCAAAGTCATCTTTCCTTCCTGGTCGCGTTCTGTAAATAAACCCCGTACAGACAAAGCCCGGGCCGTCTCATAGGCTATGATTACGCCCCCCAAAGCCGGACCGACGCAAAGATCCGGTCTCAGTTGCGCCAATTTTGCCGCCAGCGCCCGGCAGAGTTCTTCGGCATAACGGGGATACTGAAACACCAGGGCACACTGTAAATAACTGTCACTGTGAAGACCTGAGGAAAGTAAAAAATGCCCCTTTTGTAAAACACCTGTTTCCTGCAGGATTTCCAGCACTCTCTTTTCTGAAATCATGCTTACGCCTCCCCCTTATTTTCACTTGCCACTTCGGCCAACAGCTTTTTTGCCGCCTCCCGGGGATCTGCCGCCGCAGTCAAAGGACGACCGATTACCAGGTAATCTGCCCCGTCTTCAAGGGCTTTTTGCGGGGTTACAATTCGTTTCTGATCATCTCCTGCCGCCCATAAAGGCCTGATCCCCGGCGTCACAATGACAAAATCATCACCGCAGGCAGCACGAATCCAGGGTATTTCCCGGGCTGAAGCTACCACACCGTCCAAACCGGCTTCCTGGGACAAGCGGGCCAGTGCCGCCACCTGTTCCGGCAAAGAACGCTCCACGCCCAGTTCATCCTGCAACTCATCTTCCGCCAGAGAAGTCAGCACAGTTACGCCAATTAACAAGGGCGGGGCAATTCCTAAAGCTGCTGCGCTGGCTTGCGCCGCTTTCCTTGCTTCCTGCATCATTTTTTTGCCACCGGAGGCATGCACATTAAACATGAAAGCCCCCGACTCTACGGCGGCAGCCGCAGCCTGTGCCACTGTATTAGGTATATCATGAAATTTCAAATCTAAAAAAACTTTAACTCCGGCCTCCACCAATTTTGTCACAATGCCGTGGCCCGCCCGGTGAAAAAGCTGTAAACCCACCTTAAAAGCGCCAACATAATCTTTTAGCGCTTCTGTCAATGCCAGGGCTTCGCCTTCACTATCCACATCCAAAGCCACAATTATTTTTTCCCGCACTATTTTGCCCTCCTTCTTTTTTCTTCTTCTGTACGGGCAAGACCGGTAATCTCCCGGACGCTTTGAAAACCATGTCTGAGAAGATAGTCTTTAATTCCTGCAATTACTTCCGGGCAAACTGTAGGGTTGCGAAAATTAGCCGCTCCGATGGCAACGGCACTGGCTCCTGCCAGCAAAAACGACACCGCATCTTCGGCATTACTGATTCCGCCCATACCAATTACCGGAATATTAACGGCGGCGCTAACCTGCCAAACCATGCGTAAAGCCACAGGTTTTACGGCCGGTCCCGACAGCCCGCCGGTAAGATTGGCCAGCACCGGGCGCCTTTGTTCTACATCTATGGCCATTCCTAAAAGTGTGTTAATTAAAGATACGGCATCGGCACCGGCAGTTTCCACGGCCTTGGCAACAGCAACAATATCGGTAACATTGGGTGATAGTTTTACAATTAAAGTCTTTGACGTTGCCGGACGCAGTGCCGCCACCAGTTTGGCCGCAGTCCCGGGTTCGGTCCCAAAAGCCATGCCGCCGGCTTTGACATTGGGGCAGGAAATATTAATTTCATATGCGGCTACAGTTTCTTCCCGCTCCAAAACTTTAATCACCTGTAAATATTCTTCCACAGTATTACCTGCCACATTGACGATGACAGGAGTCTTGTATGGCTGCAAACGGCGGATTTTCTCACAGGCCGCCTCCACACCCGGATTTTGCAGGCCAATGGCATTAAGCATGCCACCCGGAGTTTCCACCAGACGGGCAGGCGGATTGCCCGGACGGGGCTCAGCCGTAGTGCCCGTAACCACAATGGCTCCCAAACATGACAGATCATAAAAGGCGGCATATTCTTCACCGTAGCCAAAACAACCTGAAGCAGGCATGACCGGATTTTTCAAAAGCAAATTACCGATTTTCACCGTCAGATCAAGAGTCAAAACTAAATACCTCCCCCGCCGCAAAAACAGGCCCGTCGGTACAAACACGGCGATAGTTCCCATCTGCACCTGTCACCACACAACCAAGGCACGCTCCCACACCACAGGCCATTTCTGCTTCCAGGGAAACAAAACAGGTTAAATCCATTTGTGTGGCAATTTTTGCCACGGCACGTAACATGGCACTGGGGCCACAGGCAAAAATATCAGCCTGTTTTTCAGCTAAAACTTGAGGCAATAGTTCCGTCACAAAACCTTGTTTACCTGCAGAGCCATCTTCTGTGGTAAGGTGGAATTCCTGCACCAAGGACCTGAACTCATTTTCCAGGACAATTTCCGCTGCCGTTTTGGTGCCATACAAAAAGCTGACATCTTTACCTTCCGCCCGCAGCGTATGCAACAAATAATAGAGGGGGGCAACACCGATACCACCGGCAACCAGTACCGCCTGTCGTTTCTTTGTCCGCGGGAAGCCATTGCCAAGAGGCCCTACTACAGATAAAATTGCTCCTTTAGGCCTTTGGGCAAGCAGGCGCGTACCACGGCCCACCACACGATACAAAAGTGTTAAAGAACTTTCTGTGCAGTTATGCACTGAAAAAGGTCTGTTTAAAAAAGGTTCCAGCGTTGACGCTACACCGACCTGAACAAACTGTCCTGGCCGGGCACCAATATCTCCCGCTAACTTTAAACGGAAAATATCATCCGCAAGCTGTTCATGTTCAAGTATTTCCATCTTTTTTTTCTGCATGATTCATGCTCCCTAAACTTTTTTACAGATCCTGCCGTCCTGCATCATTATTTTTCCTCCCACCATGGTCAGCACCGGAACACCTTTTACTTTCCAACCATGAAAAGGAGTATTTTTACCTTTAGAATAAAAACTTTCTTTATCAATTATCATTTCCCGTTCCAGATCAAAAACGGCCAAATCTGCTGCACTACCCGTTTTGAGCGTTCCGTAGGGCAAGTTAAATATTTTTGCCGGAGCACAGGACATTCTTTCCACCAAAGTATCAAGCTCCATAATCCCGGCTTTTACTAAATAAGTGTACAGCAAAGGAAATGCCGTTTCCAGCCCTACCACACCAAAAGGAGCCAGTGTAAAATCTTGCTCTTTTTCCGTAGCTGTGTGAGGGGCATGATCAGTAGCCACAATTTCAATGGTTCCATCCGCCAAGGCTTGGCAAAGTGCTATGCGGTCAGCTTCAGTACGCAGGGGTGGCTTCATTTTTGCCAAAGTATTAAAACCATCCGCCGCTGCTTCCGTTAACAATAAATGATGCGGTGTTACTTCTGCCGTTATTTTTATCCCCCGGGCCTTGGCCATCCGGATCAATTCCACGGAATCTGCACAGGAAACATGCATAATATGAACATGGGCACCTGTTTCCCGCGCCAAGAGTAAATCGCGAGCCAGCATTACAGTCTCAGAGGAAACCGGGATAGCTGCAACCCCTAATTTTTTCGCAATAGCCCCTTCATGGATTTGTCCAGTACCGGCCAGGCTTTCATCTTCACAGTGTTCCAAAAAAGGTATGCCGCACTGCCTACACTGCCGCAAAATTTCCCGCAAAATGCCGGCATTTTGTACGCCGCGTCCGTCGTCAGTGATGGCAAAGGCACCGCTTTTTACCATGGCGGCAATTTCTGCAGGCTCCTCACCTCTGGACCCTTTTGTGGCAGCACCCACCGGCAAAACCCGCACTAAACCGGCTTTTTGAGCCAGAGCGGCAACTTGTTTAATTTTTTCTGCATCATCAATGACCGGATTGGTATTGGGTAAAGCAGTAATACAAGTATAACCTCCGGCAACGGCGGCACAGCTTCCCGTAAAGATTGTTTCTTTTTCCTCGCCGCCCGGTTCCCGCAGGTGAGTATGTAAATCTATCAGACCGGGTGTAATTGTTAAACCGGAAAGATCTTTCACCATTCTGTCCTGCGTCTCTATCTTTTCAGCAATTTCAACTATGTGCCCGTTTCTGATAAGAAGATCATAGCGACCATGCAGTCCCTGACTGGGGTCAACAATTGTCCCCCCCTGTAAAACTAATTCCACTTCAATCTTCCTTTCTTCTGCACCCGAAGCGATTTTCTGCAAATTCCGTTACTAGTTCGTCATAGCAACGGTCTTATCCTTTTTTTATCTCTTTTACTGAATATATACTGTAAACAGGTAAGCGGGCGAAAACTACTGCTTTCGCCCGCTTACTAAAATTAAAGTCCCGGCAGCTGAATCTTTCTTCCCGTTTTACTTTTACGCAAAAGAGGATGAAAAATTACTTCATGATTTACTCTCCATAAATTGTCTTTATACTTTAACCCTATTTTCATACAGTGTTCAGGAAAACGTTCGTAGCGTAAAAGTTCAGCAACCTGGTAATAAAAATCAGTGCCTTTTGGCGTCAGCTCCAGTGTCTTTTCTTGCAGCATTCCGCCCCGGCGCAGATCATTAAGAAATCCCTGAATATCAAAACTATGTACGCCGGAATTACTTTTGTAAAAGGTATAATGGATCCCCGGCCGCTGCAAGGGAGAACTGCTGGCAACAGCCAAAAAAAGAAAATTATGTAGAGTACGTGTGCGGTCAAAGGGTAAGGAAGCAAGAAGTTTGATCAGCAAAATGTGATGCAAAGTATAGGTTAATGAATAGACGCTCATCTGTATGCCCCTTAATGAAAGTAAAATACTATGCTCATTTTGTGCTGAAAAGAAGTAAATTATGCTGGTTACCTTTGCCAATCCCAAGAAAAAAAGCAGAAAACGCGCTTTTGTCAGGTAGCGCAAGCGCGTTTTACAGTTGATCACGGTCTATGGTTTTTTGTAATAGCTCTACATTGGCTTCATGATCCATTAACTGCAGATACTGTTCTAAAAGATAAGCCTCCAGCTTACGTGCTTTACGCAAATGACTGCACGTGGCGCGATAAGATTGGATAATGGGTAAAGTATGTCCGCCTTCCAAAAGCAAAAGACATGATTGTGGCGTCGAAACAACGTCCTGCACAGAACGAAGGCGAAAATATCCATACGCCGGATCTCCCGGAACCAGCGGTTTACGTGCTTTCAGGGGTACAAACAACAAAAAGGGAGACAAAACTAAGGGAATCAGGTTTTTTCTGCCGATAACGGCTCCATAGCGCCGTCTGGCTTCTTGGAGATTTACCGTAAATGTTTTTGCCAGCTTTTTAATATAGGAACGAAAACTGCAATGAATCCAACCGGTAGAACCATCACGATAAAAAATCTTTATCCCATGACCTGCTCCACTTTGGTAATCCGGTATAAAGGCGGCAATTTGCATGATCTCATGTGTTTCCAAGTAAAAACCTCCTTACCTGACTATGTAAGGAGGTTTTTGAACATTATATGCAAGGCTCTTGCATTCTGTGCGTAGCATTCTTATTCCAGTTCTCTTTTAAAAAAGGCCAGCATATTCTGAAACGCCTTTTCTTCCAGATGCAAAGCTTCGTTAATACGTTTAAAATTACCGGAGATACTGGTACAGGACACACCGTATTCTGCAGCCAGTTCTTTTTGTGTTAAGCCCAGGAAATGGAAACGCGCCAAACTGTACTCTAAAGCGGCAGCCCAGGTTTGCACTTTAACAATACGGGGCGTATCAGGATAAACTGTATTGATATAATCCAGCCAAATCGCCTGCACATCTTCAAAAAAGCCATCATCATAACAATTACTTTTACGCATATTATGCATGGTGCAGTCAATGACCTGCTGCCATTCCTGGCGCCAGACAGGGTTGGGAAAGGAAGACTGATTTAATTTAATATTGACAAGCTCTCCTGCTGCATATATTTTAACCTGGTTTTCCCCCATCTTTTTTAAAGCCAAAAGAGCCAGTTGACGAAAGCGCTCTTTAATCCAGGGATTTTTGACAAATTTGCGCAAAACTCTTTTTGCTTTATCTCCGCCAACCCTGCCGTATAAATCAAGTATTTTTTCTTTATACTCATCAGGGCCGTCATAGAGCCATATACTTAGCCCCCTGCGGAATTCGGGACTGCGTTTATATAAAGAGCACAACTCTTGTATTTTTGAATTTGTTAAAATTGTTTCCATGTAGTAATCATGTTCGGAGTAATTGTCCTCGGCATAATCTTCCAGGGCACTTAAAAGTTCTGAAGCTTCATAGGCCAGATCACCAAAGGGTTCAGCATTTAAGTATTGTTTTAAATAGTACTGTGATAAATCCATTTCTCCCAGCAAGCCAAAATTGATGGCCAGTAAAAAGTAGCACTCTGTCATTTCCTCATCCAAATGCTGAAGTATATGCAAAAAGATGCGGTTTGCTTCCCGCAGTTGCCCCATTTTGCTTAACATGCAAGCCAGATTATAATGATTAAAAGCATTATTAGGCTCTACGCTTACTGCTTTTTGAAAATAAAAAAGTGCTTTTTCCGGCTTGTTTTTCCTGTAGTAGGACACACCTTTTTTTAAATAAAAGCCAGAATCCTGTTCAAAAGGAATAACATTGGGTGCTTTAGTTTTTGTTCTAACCTTTTCAGGACTATTTCTCATTTTCTCACCACCAATCTTTATTCAGCCAATCCTAAATAGATATCTCTTTCCAACAGGCGGTTCCATTCCGTCCAGCCATCCGCTTTAGCACCCTTTTCCACAGCTAAAGCAAATTGATTCAGTCTGGCCGAAACCAGATCAGCATGAAAAAGCGCAAAAGCGGCAAATGTACGCGGTACTTCCGGAGATCCCCACTCTTTCTGTCCATGATGCGATAAGATCATATGATTAAGCTCTAGCTGCAGTTTTTCCGGAAAACCGTCTATCTGACTTATATGCTCGTTAATCATTTCCACCCCGATAATTATGTGGCCCAAAAGTTTTCCCCGTGTTGTCAGTTCAATGGACAGGCCTTTCATTTCATATTCTTCAATTTTGCCCACATCATGAAGGAGCGCTCCGCATATAAGCAGGGATGAATCTAAACCGGGATGGATTTTGGCAAATTCCTGACACAAGGCCGCCACTTCCAAGGAATGTTCAACCAACCCACCCACGTAATTATGGTGGACAGAACGGGCGGCAGGTGCTTCAAGATAACGTTTCAGGAAAACATCGTCTGCATAAAAAGATTGTAGCAACTTTTGCAGGTACGGATCTGTAATCTGTCTATATAATGCCTGTAGCCGGCGCAACAATTCTTCTTGATTAAGGGATGCCGTCTTTTGGAGATGACTGCGCTCAATTTCTGCTTCCGGTACAAGTTCCAGGCTATAGACAGTCAGCTGCAAACCACGGAAGTTAGTGACTTCTCCCCGTACCCGGATCACATCGCCCACAGAAAAAATTTCAGCCATCTCCTCAGCCTTTTCCCAGATGACGGCACGCATGGAACCGGAAGCATCCGCCAGCTGTAAACGCAGGTAGCGTTCTCCGGCACGATTAGGTTGATTAAAGGGCAGAAGTGTTTTTTCTGTTACGATAAAGTACGAATGTACCGCATCTCCAACTTGTAAATTGGCGACAAATTGCTTTTCCACTTGAACCTCCAACTACATGTTTAAACTGTTTCAGCTATTTTATTCCCTACAACTGCCTGATTTCCTCTTTATTTGTGCTTAAGGTCTCTAACTTTCACAAAATGTTAAGCAATCAAGCCACTAATTGCCAATGAAGAAATATTCACAAAATTTTTATCATACGATATTGTGATAAGTAACTGTAACCTATATAATAGTTTGTAGTAGGGCATTACTTTCATAAGTGGCTTACAAATTAACCAACTTAAATGAGGGAGGTAAAATATGCTCACAATTAAAGAAAATCTGCTGGAAACCATTAAAGGGGGCAATCCAGACAGATTTGTCAACCAGTATGAATTTTTAGGTATAATTATGGAGGATCCGCTGTCTCAACGTAATTTAAGGCCTAAGCGTGGTGAACCGGATAAAGTTGACGGCTGGGGCGTTACCATCAGCTGGCCGGATCATGTTCCCGGACCTTTCCCCGTACATGATGAAGAGCATAAAGTACTCAAAGATATAACCAAGTGGAGAGATGTGGTACAAGCCCCCCGGACAGACGCTCCCGAGGAAGAATGGGCTAATTATATTGCCGAAGCCGAAGCTGTTGATCGCAATGAACAATTCCTCACCGTGTTTCAAGCACCGGGTATTTTTGAGCAGCTGCATTACCTAATGGGTATGGATGACACACTCATCAACTTCCATGAAGAGCCTGAAGCAATGCATGAACTCATTGACTATATTGTTGATTACAAAATTGCCTGTGCTCATAGCTGTCTGAAAAGAATTAAACCCGAGGCTATTTTCCAGCATGATGACTGGGGCAGCCAAATCAACTCATTCCTATCACCGGCCATGTTTGAAGAGTTTCTGGTTCCGGCCTATAAAAAGCTCTATGGTTTCTGGAGAGAAAACGGCGTCGAATTGATTGTGCACCATTGTGACTCCTATGCAGCCAACCTGGTTCCCCATATGATTGAAATGGGCATTGATATCTGGCAGGGCTGCCTGTCCACCAACAACAACCCGGAGTTAATTAAAAAATATGGTGGCAAGATTTCCTTCATGGGTGACATTGATAACGGCCTGGTTGACAGGGAGGACTGGACCCAGGAGATCATTGCCAAAGAAGTGGAACGTGCCTGCAGATCCTGCGGTAAGCTTTATTTTATCCCTTCCACAACAATGGGCTTAGCACAAACTGTATATCCCGGCGTTTATGAAGCCGTCAGCAAGGAAATTGACAGGATGAGCAAAGAAATGTTTTAACAAAAAGAGAGAGTCCGATTTTTCTTTCGGACTCTCTTTTTGTATTTTAGTCAAATGTGGGGCGTGGTAGTAAGCCGGCACGCTCACAGATTTCCGGCACAATTTCTTCCCAGGCAACCGCCATAATATGGACGCCGGCCACACCTTCAATAGTTTTAATGTGTTCAATCATTTCCACTGCAATTTTTACACCTTCGGCTTTTTTATCCTTGGCACCTTTTAAGCGATCAATAATATGGTCCGGGATTAGCATTCCGGAAACATTATTTTTCATATAACGTGCGGCACCAAGAGATTTAAGGGGGATAATACCTGCCATAATATGAGCTTTTTTATGCAAGCCCAAGGCGCGTACTTGCTCCATCCACCGCTCAAAGCGCTCCATGTCAAAAATTGCTTGCGTCTGGATAAAATCAGCACCGGCTTCAATTTTTTTCGCCAAACGGTGAACCCGGTATTCAAAAGGATCGGCAAAGGGGTTGGCTACCGCCCCAATATAAATATTAAGGGGAGCTTCCAGCTTGTCTCCACCAAGCAATTCTTGTTCATCACGCATTTTTTTCAGGGTACTGATTAAATTGATAGAATCCAAATCGTTAACGTTCTTTGCTTGTGGCTCATTGCCAAAAGTAGCATGGTCACCCTGGAGGCAAAGAATATTTTTTATCCCTAAAGCCGCAGCACCCAAAACATCAGATTGAATGGCAATACGGTTACGATCGCGGCATGTAATTTGAATATTGGGCTCAATACCCATATCTAAAATGATTTTTCCACAGGCAATACTGGACGTCCGCACAATGGCTGTTTGGTTATCTGTGATATTAACGGAATCAACTTTTCCATTCAAATATGAAGCGTGGTGCTCAATAACTTCACGTTCCGCGCTTTTTGGAGGTCCAAGTTCACCTGTAACCGCAAATGCTCCGCTTTCCAGTACTTTTTGCAGATTGCTTTTCATTACAGTTTCACATCCTCCCTGATCATTTTGCG